>Ga0136633_1000415_pt1 | contig 32324 bp, 37 predicted proteins | sample AntDrymeUQ832206_2_FD_105494 | JGI IMG/M metagenome (GOLD analysis project Ga0136633, IMG submission 105494) | Polar desert sand microbial communities from Dry Valleys, Antarctica - metaG UQ83 (22.06) | ecosystem: Environmental > Terrestrial > Soil > Desert | place: Antarctica: Dry Valley... | reverse complement strand
TCGTCGGCGATGATCAGTGTGCGCTCGAACTGGCCCATGTTCTCGGCGTTGATCCGGAAGTAGGCCTGCAGCGGCATGTCGACGGTGACGCCGGGCGGCACGTAGATGAACGACCCGCCCGACCAGACGGCCGAGTTCAGGGCCGCGAACTTGTTGTCCCCCGGGGGGATGATCGTGCCGAAGTACTCCTTGAGGATCTCTGGGTGCTCGCGCAGGGCGGTGTCCATGTCCATGAACAGGACGCCCATGGCCTCGAGGTCTTCACGGTTCTTGTGGTAGACGACCTCGGACTCGTACTGGGCGGTGACGCCGGCGAGGTACTTGCGCTCGGCCTCGGGGATGCCCAGCTTCTCGTAGGTCTCCTTGACCGAGTCGGGCAGCTGGTCCCAGGAGCTCACCTGCTGGTCGGTGGGCTTGATGTAATAGAAGATGTCCTGGAAGTCGAGGTCGGGCATGTTGACCGCGAACCACGGCGCCATGGGCTTGCGCTCGAACGTGCGCAGGGCGCGCAGGCGGAACTGGCGCATCCACTCGGGCTCGCCCTTCATCCACGACATCTCGTTGACGATGTCCTCGTTCAGGCCCTTCTTGGGCTTGAAGACATAGTCCTCGACGTCGTGCCACCCGAGCTTGTACCTGCCGAGATCGAGTTCGGTCGTAGCCATCAGCAACACCAGGCTTCCAAGAGAGAGGAATTTCTCCTACGTAGATAGTAACAAACTGCCTCCGGGAGATCATCCCGGGTCAGGCCACGAGATCGAACCGCACTCCGAGCGTGGCGTAGACCCTCGTGGCTCGCTGGTCCCGGCTCAGGAGCAACGCATCGTGTTCGGCTGCCGTTGCGCCGATCAGCGCGTCGTAGGCGGCGCCGCCGGAGATCCGGGCCTCGACGAGTCGATCGAGAAGGGCACCGTGGGCCTGGCCGTCGAGGGTGAGCGGTGCATCGGGGAACCTGGACCGGAGCAGGTTGCGGGCCACTCCGGGCTCGAACCGGTGGGGCGGCGGCAACCGGGTCAGCACCGAGTACGCCTCGAGCAGGCAGTGCGCCGGCAGCCGGACGCCGCCCGCGATCGCCGCCGAGGCTGCGTGATGACCTTCGTGCCAGCCGGCCAGCGCAGCGACGACCACGCTCGTGTCCGCAGCGATCACCGCCTGGTGCGCTCGATCGTCTCTCGTACGGTCTCGTCAGTGAGGGCGGGCAGTCCTTCGCCTCGGGCGACCAGCAAACCGTCGATCTCGACGACGTCGATCGGGCTCAGGGCGGGCGTTATCTCGACCCTGCCGTCGGCCTCCGCCACTTCCACTTCCGCTCCGGGGACCAGCCCCAGGCGCTCCCGCATCGACTTGGGGATCACTACGCGTCCGCCGGTATCAATGGTAGTGCGCATGGCAGAAATCTACCATCGCCTCGGATCCGACGACGAGTTGGTGACGATCGAGCACGCCCCAGCGTGTCAAATCGTCACCAGTTGGCGTCAGGCCCGACCCCGGGCGGCGGCGTGCTCGACCAGCTGGCGGAACAGGCCCTGCTGCTCGGGCCAGTCCTCGAGGAGCTCGGGATGCCACTGAACGGCCACGATGTGGGGGCTGCCCGGGACCTCGATGGCCTCGACGGTGTCGTCCTCGGCCCAGGCGACGGCCCGGGTGCCCGGCGCCGCCTGATCGACGGCCTGGTGGTGGATCGAGTTCACCTCCACCTCGGTGGCCCCCATGGCCTCGGCCAGATGACTGTCGGGCTCGATCTTGACCTTGTGGACCGCGTCCCGCCACCGGTCGACCCTGTCGTGCTCCTGCCCGGTGGCGTGGGGCACGTGCTGGATCAGCGACCCGCCCATGGCCACATTGAGGATCTGCATGCCGCGACACGTGGCCAGGAGAGGCATGTCGGCCTCGATCGCAGCCCGGATCAGGCGGATTTCGAAGGCGTCACGAAGGGGGTCGACGTTGTGGGTCTCGGCGATCGGCATGGCTCCATAGCGCGAGGGGGCAACGTCACCCCCACCCGTGAGGAGGATGCCGCTGACCACAGGCAGGTAGTAGTCGACGGAATCCGGGTCGAGGACCGGAAGGATGACCGGGAGGCCACCCGCCCGCTCCACGCTGTCGACGTAGTACCGGCTGGCGGTGTGCAGGAGCGCATGCCCGGTGGCGATCTCCACGATCCTTGGATGGGCGGAGATCCCGATGACCGGCTTCACGGCGACAATCTACGACCCTCGGAACAACTCGGAGACGAAGGCGGCCAGCGCGTCGATGCTCGCCGGCGAGCCGTCGGTCACGAAGACGGCCGGCCGGCTCCCGCCGCCTCCCTCGAGCGTGGCGGCCAGGCGACCCGCCGCCTCGCCGTCGGGCCCGACCAGCACGACGGTTGCGCCGGCAGCCGTCATCCGCGTGGCCAGCCCGCTCGCGCCGACCCACTCGACGGGTACGACCACCACCTTGCCGGCCAGCTCCACCGGTGCATCTTGTCCCGGCGCGGAATGCCGACCCGGTTGGTCGGGTTTAAGATGGCAGTCATGGCCACCCCCGCTCCGATCGACCCGCGAGGGCCGCGCTTCAACCAGGCGGTGCTGGCCGTGGCCCTGCTGGGTGGCTTCCTGGCCGATTGGCGACCGGTCGTCCCGATGTTCGCCCTGGTCCTCCTGGCCGGCGCCGCCCTCGGAGCGAAGTACGGGCCGTTCCTGGCCCTGTACGGCAGGGTGATCCGGCCCCGGCTGGCCCCGCCCCGTGAGATGGAGGATCCCCGGCCGCCCCGCTTCGCCGCCGCCGTCGGAGTGATCGTCCTGACCGCCGCCACCCTCGCCTTTGCCGCCGGCGCCGGGGGGATCGGTTGGGGGCTGGCTCTCGTCGTCGCCTCCCTGGCCGGGCTGAGCGCAGTGACCGGCATCTGCGTCGGCTGCGAGATCTACCTGCTGGCCGCTCGCCGGCGCCCGGTGACCTCATGACCCCCCTCGCCCGTGCCGTGATCGTCGTCGTCATCCTGTTCGGCATCGCCCTCGCAGCCCGGCTCTACCGGTCGTGGCGCGCCACGGTGCAGGCCGACCGGCCGGTCCACCCGCTGGTGCCGTCGTCGCTGCTCGACGGCGCAACCCGTACGTGGGTGCTGTTCACCACGCCCTACTGCGCCACCTGCGGCCCAGTGGAGGCCCGGCTGCGGGAGTCGGACCCTGAGGCGCGCGTGGTCAAGGTCGACGCCACCCGGGAACCCCACCTGGCCGACGCCTTCTCCATCCGCTCCGCCCCCACCGCCCTGCTGGCCGACGGCGGTGGCAACGTGACCGCCCGCCTGGTCGGCGCCGAGGCGGTAGACAGCTACGTGCGCAGCCCCCAGTAGGGCTGGCGGCCGGGCGGGATGTCGGCCCGCACCGGGTTCTTCTTGTCCCGGTCCGACAGGATCGGGTCCTCCAGCCGCCAGTCGACCTTCAGCGCAGGGTCGTCCCACGCCACGCCCAGCTCGTCCTCGGGGTTGTAGTACTGGTCGACCAGGTAGGTGATGGTGAGGTCGGTCAGGGCGGCGAAGCCGTGAGCCACGCCCGGCGGGATGAACACGCCACGACCGTCGGCCTCGCCGAGGTCGAGATGGAGCGTGGCCCCGTCGGTGGGTGATCCCTCCCGAAGGTCGTGCAGCACGGTGAGGGAGTCGCCCCGGGTGAAGTACCAGTAGTCGGCCTGGTGCAGGTGGTAGTGGAGCCCCACGACCGTGCCCGCCGTCTTGTCGGAACGGTTCGACTGCACCATCTCCCGCCCGTGCGGGAACCACGACCTCCGGTAGCTCTCCACGAAGCGGCCCCGGGAGTCGCCGAAGGCGGTGGGCTCGACGACGTAGACGCCCTTGATGACGTCGGACTCGGTGACGGTTGCGAAGCTCATAGTTCGAAGCGACCGTAGCCGCCCCGGTAGAACACCAGCGGACGGCCCTCGTGTTCGAGATCGAGCTCACGGACCCGGCCCACCACGATCAGGTGGTCGCCCGCCTCGTGCTCGGCCTCGACCGTGCAGTCGACCCAGGCCAGCGCCCCCGCCAGAATCGGGGCACCCGACGGCGCCGGCCGCCAGCCCACCCCCTCGAACCGGTCGCTGCCGTGGGCGGCGAAGGCCCGGGAGAGAGCCTCCTGGTCCTCGGCCAGCATGTTGACGCAGAAGGCGCCGGCGGGCCGCAGCCTGGGCCACGTCGCCGACCGCGTCGCCACGCAGAACGCCACCAGGGACGGCCGGAGCGACACCGACGTGAAGGAGTTCACCGCCAGACCGACCGCCTGCCCTTCCGCCAGGCCGGTGACGACCGTCACGCCAGTGGCGAAATGGCCGAGGACCTGGCGGAACCGGGCCTCGTCGATGCTCTTGGGCTCCGGCAGGTCGATACACCCACGCTACGCGCCGTTCAGGCAGGAAGGCGGAGGGCGTCCTCGTCCGCCACGGCCAGGCCGTCGGCGACCAGCCCGGCGGCCATCCGTTCGGCCCGCTCCGGGTCATCGGGCCAGCCGGCGGCCGTAGCCCACTCGTTCCGGGCGAGCGGTCCGAGGCGGAGGGCGTCGATCAGGCGACCGCGGCCCTGGCGGTCGGAGCCGGCGAAGGTGGACTGCCGGCTGCCGCAGCCGGCGGAGCCCACTGCGGGATCGGGTTGCGACGGGTCCGTGGTCCATGCGCAGCACGACTGCAACGGGCATGCGTCGCACCGGGGGGCGCTCTTGGTGCACACGGTGGCGCCCAGGTCGAGCATGGCCTGGTTCCACGCCCAGCCGCCGCCGGCGGGGACGAGGCGGTCGGCCAGGGCCTGGGCCTCCGTGGCCGCCAGGCGCCGCCCGGCGACGGCGCGGGCCAACACCCGGGCGCTGTTGACCTCGACGACACCCACGTCGACCTCGAAGGCGAATGCGAGGACGGCCCGGGCCGTGTACCGGCCGACGCCCGGCAAGGCGACCAACTCGGCCAGCGTGTCCGGCGGCCGGCCTCCGTGCCGACCGACGATCTCGCCCGCGGCCCGGTGCAGGTTCACGGCCCGGCGGTTGTACCCGAGCCCGGCCCAGGCCCGCACCACCTCGGCGAGCGGTGCGGCCGCAGTGGCCGCCGGCGTGGGGAAGCGGGCCAGGAACGCCTCGTACCTCGGGACGACCCGGGCCACCTGGGTCTGCTGCAACATCAGCTCGCTGACCAGGACCGCCCAGGGGTCCCTCGTGTGGCGCCACGGCAGGTCCCGCCGGGCGCCGTCGGCCCAGGCGGAGAGGGAATCCTGAATCACCCGCACGAGGGACAACGTAACGTCGCACCGTGATCGAGCTCGGCCTGCGCAACGACGTCTACCGACGGCCCCTCATGACGGCTCTCGACCGACTCGGGCTGCGGGAAGGGTGGCGGTGCGCCGACGTGGGCGCCGGCGGCGGCGACGTGAGCGTGGCCCTGGCCGAGATCGTCGGGCGGGACGGCCGGGTGTACGCCATCGACAGCGACCCGGCGGCACGCAACCAGGTGGCCGAGGCGGCGGCGGCGTCGTCGCAGGTGGTGGCCATCACCCAATCCGGGGAGGATCTGCTCCTGCCCGAGCCGGTCGACCTGGCGTTCTGCCGGTTCCTTCTGCTCCACGTCCACGATCCGCTTGTGGTCCTGACCCGCATGGGCGGCGCCGTCCGGCCCCGGGGCTGGGTGGTGGCGCAGGAGCCGATCACCACCGCCGGTCGGGTAGGCGGGACGCCGCTGTCCATGCCCGACGCCCGGCATCCCGACGTCGGGGCCCTGCTTCCCGCTCTGGCCCGCCAGGCCGGGCTCGAGGTCGTCGACTGTTGGGCGGAGGCGCCGGCCGGCGCCGGTCCCGGACCGGTGGCCGATTACCTCGCCCACCTCACCGGCGTCGACCCGGGCGACGACCCCGTCGTACTCCCCCCGCTCGTTACTGTCGTGGCTCGCCGCCCGGGCTGAGTCGGCGGCTCACCCCTCGACGGTAAGCTCCCGCAGGTAGAACCAGACGGTCCGCCACCGGACCACCCCAGTGGTCGGCAGACCGATCAGGTGCCAGAACATCCGCCACGTCTCGCGATAGCCGCGCCGCAGTCCCAGCTTGTGCCGCTTGGTCCGGTGGGTCACTCCGGGCATGATCCGCACCGTGGTCGGCAGGCGGCCCTCGGCGATCACCTCGTTGATCATGATCTCGATCGAGTAGCCGGTGCGCTTCCCGGGATGGACGGCGTCCCAGACCCAGCGGGGGACGACGCGCTCGCCGCTGGTGGGCGGCAGGCGCCGGACGAGCGGGTTGAGCATCCCGTAGTCGAACCATCCGATCGACATGGCCGCCCGCCCCTCGACATACGGACGGCAGATATCGTCGAGGTGGCTGCCGAGCAGGCCCACGACGTCGGCGTCACAGAACAGGATGGCGTCGGCGTCGGTGGAGGCCACCCCGACCTCCATGGCATTGGCCTTGGAGCCGGTGGCCGTCTCCCGGCGGACCACCTTGGCGCCGGCGGCCAGGGCGGCGTCGGCCGTGCCGTCGGTGGAACCGTCGTCGACGACCACCACCTCACGGGTGAACCGGCACGCCCGAGCCGCGGCGACGACGTCGGCCACGGTTGTCACCTCGTTGCGGGCCGGGATCACCACGTCGATCGTCATTGCCGGTCGATGCTACGTAGCGGAGCGGCCGATCTCCTCCAGCAGGCGGGTCATGCCCAGGCCAGTTGCCGAATCGACCGCCTTCCGTCGCGACTCCGTCGCCCGTCGCCGGTCGAGCTTCCGACCCCGCTCGAGCAGGACCTTCGACCATTCGAACTGCGTCCGAGCCAGCAGCGGCAATGCGCCGGCGCGGCGGTGGAGGGCAAGGGCGGACTGGAAGTGCCGGTCCGCGTCCTCCCACCGGTGAGCGGCGGCGGCCACCATGCCGCTGACGCGGGCCACGGAGCCCTGGCAGAGCGCCCCTCGGCCAGCCACGACGAACTGCTCCGCGAACGGCTCGATCAGGAAGCCGACGGAGGCGGCTCGATATCCGTCGCCGAGCAGCCAGGCCACCTCGGCCAGGCAGGCGAGGGGGTGCAGCCGACCGGTGTTGCGAACCAGTTCGCCGAGCCCGTGGTCGGTCACCCGCCGCAGCTCCTCGGCGGCCAGCTCGAGATCGCCGCTGCGGGCCAGCGCCAGAGCCAGGACTGCACGCCACCTCCTGCCGCCCGCGGCCGTCGACGCGGCCGCCCGGCAGTCCTCGACGACCCCCCGGAGGTCCTCGGCCGCCGGCCATTCCAGGGTCAGCCACCAGCGCTGCAGGAGCAGGGTGTCACCAGCCTCGGGATCTCCGGCCTCCGTCCCCAGTTCGAACCCCTCCGTCATCTCGGCTCGGGCGTCCCGCACCCGACCCTCGAGCAGCGCCCGCATGGCCGACCACGTGGCTGCGTCGGCAGACGGAGCCGGCTCGCCCAGACGGATGGCCACCTTGGCGTGGGCGTCCTGGTCCATCGCCACCCGGTCGAAGTGGCCCCGCTCCAGTGCGTCGACGAGGCGCCACCCCAGCGCGGTGACGGAGAGCTCGTCGTCACCTGCGTCGGTGGCGAACGCCACCATCTCGTCGGCAGTTTCCAGGCGGTCGGCCACGTGCTCGGGGCCGGCGAGGGCGACGTGGCGGGCCCGCAGGAAAGCGACCGTGTCGCCGGAGGCCCGGGGCGGCGCCGGCGCGGCGACGGGCGGCGGCTGAGCGACGACCGGTTTGATGCCGTCGAGGACGTCGTAGAGCTCTCCGGACGCGAAGTCGATGGGCGCCGGCGAAGGTGCGGCGGGCGGGGCGGCCTTGCCCAGCAGCGCCCTGGCGTCATTGGCCACCGCCTCCAGCTCGGGATCGGCGCCCCACACGGCCGCCACCTGGCCCATGGCCAGGGCGGCTCTCGCCATCCGGGCGCCGTCGCCACACGATCGGGCCAGGTTCGCAGCCTCGAGGAAGGCCTGCCGGGCCCGGGTGCTCTCGCCGGCCAGGCGCTGGGCCTCGCCGAGGGAGAGCAGGAGGTCGGCCCGGGTCTCGGTCGGCGCGCCCGTGGCCGCGGCCAGGGCATGCCCGAAGTGAACGGCGGCCTCGTCCCACGCCAGCAGCGCCATGGCCTTCTCCGCGGCGCGCGTCGAGTGCCCCAACGCAAGAGCCGATCCACCGACGGGCGCCGCAGCCCGGTAGTGCCATGCGACGAGGGCCGCCGGCATGTCGTGGCGATGATCGACGGCTCGGGCGAGGCCCATGTGCAGGCGGACCCGGGTCGAGGAGTCGAGACCGCGCTCGACTGCGTCCCGGACCATGTCGTGGACGAAGCGCCGGCCGTCGCCCGGCTCGTCGACGACGAAGCCGGCGTGGGCCAGCTGCTTGAGCACCGCCGCGATCTTGTCGCCCGGGACCTCGGCCGCACTTGCCACCGCGTCCGCTGAGAACTCCGGCCCCGCCACCGCCGCCGCCTCCAGGAACGTCCGGGCCCGGGGGCTCAGACCGGCTATCCGGCCGGCCACCAGATCGTCGAAGCCGGAGGGTGAGGCCCGATCGAGCTCGAACGCCCCGTGACGGAGCAGCTCCGAGACCATCACCGGGTTGCCCGCGGACTGACGCCACAACCGGCGGCCGAGCTCGGCATCGCCCACCATCTCGGCGACCGCTGCGGGCGGCAGGCCCTCGACGTTGATCCGCTCGACCTCCGGCCTTGGGAGCACGGCGGCGAGGAACTCGGCGATGGGGTGCGAGCGGTCCACCGCCGTGTCCCGATACGTCCCCACCACGAGCAGCGGCACGTCGACCGCAACCTCCACCACGCAGCGGACGGCGAGCAGGGTCGACCGGTCGGCGCGGTGGAGGTCGTCGAGCACCAGCAGCACCGGCGCCCGCCGGGCCCGGGCCGCCACGGTGTGCGCCAGCGAGTCGAGCAGGGCGGCACGGTCCCGCTGGCCGGTCGGAAGCGTCCCGAAGGCCTCGGCCAGCGGGTGGTAGGGCTCGGCCCCGCCCGCCGGGCAACCGCCGACGAGCACGGCGGCGCCTCCGGCGTCGACCTCGCCGGCCAACTCGGCGGCGAGGCGGGTCTTGCCCACGCCGGGTTCACCGGCGAGCAGCACCACCCGGCACGTGCCGGCCAGCGCCTCGACCCAGGCCCGGCGGAGCACGCTCATCTCCTCCGTGCGCCCGGCGAGCGGGCCTCCGAGTGGTGCGAGTCGTTGCGTGACGAGGGAGGTCGTGAGAGTCATCCTCAGCGTGATCGACTATGCGACATTGCGACTTGAGCGGCGCCGCCGACTGGCTACGGTTCCGACGGTGACGACCCCACCCCTGAGCGCCGCCGGCGCCGCCCTGCTCGAGGAGCGCCGCCAGCTGACCGACGTCGAACTGGCCGGCCTCGCCGCCCTTCCCCCCAGGGAGCTGCCCGCCCTGGCCGCCCTTGCCCACCAGGTACGCCTCGCCTGGTGCGGGCCGACGGTGGAGGTCGAGGGCATCATCTCGGCCAAGACGGGCGGCTGTCCGGAGGACTGCGGGTTCTGCAGCCAGTCGGCCCGCTTCGCGTCGCCGGTGCGGGCCGCCCCCCTGCTCGGCCTCGATGAGCTCCTGGCCGCAGCCAAGGAGACCGCCGGCCTCGGCGCCTCGGAGTTCTGCATCGTCGTCGCCCTGCGAGGCCCCGACGAGCGCACGCTGGCCCGGGTGATCGAGGCGGTACCTCTCATCCGGGAGCGCACCGGTCTCAACGTCGCCGCCAGCCTCGGCATCCTCTCGGCCGACCAGGCCCGGCGGCTGGCCGACGCCGGCCTCCATCGCTACAACCACAACCTGGAGACGGCCCGGTCGTTCTTCGGCGAGGTCGTCACCACCCATACGTGGGAGGAGCGGGTCGACACCTGCCGTCTGGTCAGGGAGGCCGGCATGGAGCTCTGCTGCGGGGTCCTCCTGGGCATGGGGGAGTCCGACGCCCAGCGCCTCGAGCTCCTGGGCCAGCTGCGCGACGTCGACCCGGCCGAGGTGCCGGTGAACTTCCTGAACCCCCGCCCGGGCACCCCGATGGCGGACCGGGCCCTGGTCGAGCCGCTCGAAGCCATCCGATGGATCGCCCTGTTCCGCCTTGCGCTGCCGGGGGTGATCCTGCGCTACGCCGGCGGACGGGAGGTCACCCTCCGCCAGCTCCAGGCTCTTGGCCTGACCGCGGGCATCAACGCCCTGATCGTGGGCAACTACCTGACGACCCTCGGCCGCTCACCGCAGGACGACCTCGACCTGCTGGCCGACCTGGGCATGCCCGTAGGGGCGCTGTCGAAGGTGCTGTGACCCACTGCACGGGATGCGGCTCGACCGCATGCCGAGGCGGGTGCGCCAGCCCCCTCGACCCTCCCCGCTACTGCCCGGAGTGCGGCCGGCGGCTGGCCGTGCAGGTCTTTCCTGACCACGTCGTGACCCGGTGCCCGGCCGACCCCTCTCACATCCCGTCGGCGCCGTCCCGGGCGTGAGGGGCGAGGTGGCGGGCCAGGAACCGGGCCGAGAAGACGATCTCCTCGACTGGGACGGCGGCGTGGTCGCCGGGGTGGGCGTGGAGGCGCTTGTCGACTGAGCTGAGCGCGTCGAACAGCTCGAACGTCTCGGCGCGGGGGATGAGGGCGTCGTCCCACTGCTGGATGAACAGCACCGGGCAGGTGATCGACACGGCATCGGCCGCCATGCGGTCCCGGGTCGGACCCACCAGGCCCATGAGGCCGAAGACGGCCACCTGGATCCGGTGGTCGGCGGCGACCAGCGGGACGCCGTAGATCGTGCCCATCGAGAGCCCCCAGTAGCCCACCGGGCCGTCGCCCACGTCGTCGAGGTCGCGCAGGGCGTCCGTGGCGGCCCGCCAGTCGGCCACCATGTCGTCGGTGGTCCCCTCCCGCGACCATTCGGCCAGGAAGGCGGTGAAGAGGGCGATGTCGTCGTCGTGGCCCGGGGCCCGCCGGTCGCCGTGGCCGGGGCCGTCGATCGAGGCCACCGCGAAGCCGTAGTCGCCGGCGAGCCGGCGTCCGAGGGCGAGCAGGTAGTCGATGCGCTTGTGACGTGTCGCCCCGTGGCCCAGGAGGACGAGCGGCCGCGGTCCCGCCCCAGTGACGGGGAGCCAGAGGATCCCGGGCACGATCCGGCCGTCGACCTCGACCTGGAAGCCGCGCTCACGGACGTCACCGGCGGTCACCACGTCGGTCGTCCAGCGCATGTGCCGACGCTACTTACCCGCTAGCCTCGCTCCGATGCGCTCCCACGTGGAGGTGCTGGCTCGAGCGGCTCGGGCCGTCCACGGCACGGGCGAGATCGCCGACAAGCTCGACTGGGTGACCGATGAGGTCCGTGCCCTGACCGGTGCGTCTTTGGTGGCCTTCATCGGCCTCGGCGACCGGGTCGACATGGTGGCCGCCGCGGGCGTGGAGGTGGGGGAGATCGACCGATTCGCCCGCCCCGCCGTGGCCCGGCTGATCCGGGTCGACGGAGGGACGACCCCCCCGCTCCTGCGCTCGGACGACCTCGCCCTGGACCGTCGCCACCGGCGCTTCCTCCAACGGTTGGAGCTCTCCCCCGACGCCAGCTGCCTCGCCGTCGCCGTGCTGGGCAGCAACGGGGTCCCACACGGTGCGCTGCTGCTCGTCCATCCCGAGCCCAAGGTGTTCGACGTCATGGAGGAGACCTCGGCGGCCGCTTTCGCCGACCATCTCGGGGTGGCGTTCGACAACCTGGAGACGATGGAGCGCCTGGCCGAGCTCCAGGCCGTCCAGCGGGAAATCGTCCACCAGCTCCAGGAGGCGGTACAGCCTCCCGCCGTCGTGGCCGAGTCGGCCGAGCTCGGCGTGCACTACGTGTCGGCCGATCCCAGTTCGCCCACGGGAGGCGACCTGTACGACTGGCTGGTCCTGCCCGACGGCGACCTGCACCTGGCCATCGTCGACGTCATGGGCAAGGGCGTGGGCGCCACCAAGGAGGCGGTCAGCGTCTGCCACGCCCTCCGCCTGTTGACTCTCGACGGTTGCCCCATGGAGGACCTCGTGTCCAGGGCCGACACCCTCACCACGGCCCAGAGCCCTGACCTCGTGGCCACGGTGATGGTGGCCCGCTACCGGCCGGCCGACGGCCACGTGCGCCTGGCCGGCGGCGGCCACCCGCCGGCCCTGGTCATGACCGGACACGGCGACGTGCACCTGGTCGACGCCCCCGGCATTCCCATCGGTTATCCCGGGGCGGGCACGACGCAGGTCGTGGAGCTCACCCTCGGCCGCAGCGACACCCTCGTCATGTACACCGACGGCCTCATCGAGGCCACGAAGGACATCCTCGTCGGGCTGGAACGCATCACCAAGGCCGCCGGCGAGACGGCCCAGTACCCTGCGCCCCACCTGGCCCGCGCCCTCGTGGAGCGGTCGCTCTCGGGCGCCATGCGTCGCGACGACTCCCTGGCCCTCGTCCTCCGTCGCCGCGTTCCCCCGGGAAGCGACTCGGCCCCGCCGCTCGGCGCCTTCGAGTACCGCTTCTCCCCCAGCCTGGCCACCGTGCCGCTGGCCCGCCACCTCCTGGGCGACTGGCTGGAGCACATGGAGATCGACGACTCCGAGCGCGACGATCTGCTCCTCGTGGCCTCCGAGCTGTGCTCCAACGCCGTCCGCCATGCGAGTGGCAAGCCGGGCGCCCTGGCCATCCGGGCGTGGGCCGACGGCGACGCCTTGGTCGTGGAGGTCGAGGACGACGGCGCCGGTATGGAACTCAGCGTGCGCCTGGAGGATCCCGATCTCGAAGCCGAGACGGGGCGAGGCATCTACGTCGTGCGGGCGCTCACGGACAGCCTCACGGTACGCCGGGTCGACGATCGAACCGTCGTCCGCGCCGTCCGCCGCGCCGTACTTCCTGGTTAGCGGCCTCACACTCGCTACCCGGCGGGGGCGGTGCGAGCGGCGACAGTGTCTAGGGCTCGGGCTCCAAGTCGGCGAGCAGGTCCGGAGGCTCGATCGAGTCGACCGGTTCATCGGGGTCGACCGGCGCCAGCGGGTCGGGCGGGTCGGCGAAGAGGCCGTCGCCCTCACCGTCACTCCCGGGCGGTATGTCGGTGGGACCGACGTCGCCGACGATGTTGGGATCCTCGACCCCCACACCGGTGCCGCGAAGCCGGTCGATGAGGCTCTCGCCCTCGTGCTCGTCCATGCCGGACCTGTACCCCACAACCGGTGCGGGGAAGCTGGACACCACGTCACTGGTACGCTGACTCTTGAGAATCCACGACTTGTTGGGGACGCCTCGTTTGCCCGGATGGTCGTCCCGATCGTCCGCCGCACAGGCCCGACGCCCTCTCTGAGCCAAACGCAGAGGAGCGCATGATGGACCGAGACCCGATTCCGCAGCCCCTCGCCGCAGTGGCCCCCGCCCTCGAGGGCGGCGACGACCTGGAGGCCCGCCGGTGCGGGCGCTGCCGGCGGGTGTTCGAGGACGATCCCACCCTCGACATCCAGGGCCGCAAGGAGTGGTCGTTGTGCGAGCCCTGCGAGGCGATCCTCTTCCCGCGGCGGGCGGCGAGCGCTGCCAAGCTCACCCTGGTTCCGCCGATGACAGGAACCGGGTCGTGACCGCCCAGACCGACACGCTGGCTCCCACCGACGAAGTGGCGCCGGACGAGACCCGGATGCGCGTGGTCCTGGTCGACGCCAAGCCGGACCGCCGGTCGGTCATGCGCCAGGTCTTCGAGCACTCCGGCGTCGACGCGGCCGTCGTGGCCGAAGCCGACACGGGCGCCGACGCCGTCGCCATGGTGGAGGAGCACCGGGCCCAGGTGGCCGTCGTCGAGTTGCCGTCCCCCCTGGCCGACGGTCTCGCCATGGTCGCCGACCTCCGAGCGCGCCTGCCGGAACTGGCCATCGTCGTCATCTCCTTCGCCGGCGACGCAGCCATCAAGGACGCAGTGCTGGCGGGTGGGGCCGACGCCTACCTGGTGAAGCCGGTGAGCGCCCGGGAGGTTCTGGCCGCCCTCCCGGTATCAGCCTCGCCCGAGAACCACCTGAACGCCTAGCGACAACGCCAGAGCCACCGGGCAGGCGCGGCCAGGAGCAGGGGTCGTTCGCTTGAGGACGTAGGGTCTCCGCCGGTGCAGCTGCGGCGACGCGAGACTCGTCCGGATCGCCTTCGGGCGGTACCGGCCGGCTCCGGGGCTACCCCGGGGACGACGCTCTACCTGGGCATCTCATCGCATGCGTGCGCGCCCGCTCCACGGGCGCCAACGCACACACCACGGGGACTGGTCGCGGGCCGCAGCTGCACCGCCCGATGACCGGCGGGAGGCTCGTCGTCGCCCGGGGGCTGGCCCACGCCTTCCTGGCCGGAGCGTGGGATCCGCCGGCCATGACCGCGAGAGGACAAAGGGCGGTGGGCCAGCGGCGGGTGTGGGTCCGTGATCTTGCCCTCGCCGCCCGTCACGCCTATCCCGAGGCACCCCGCGACCGGCCCCGGGAGCTGGCGAAGTTCCTCGCCGCCTGCCCGCCGCTGGCCGGCGCCTGGCCGGTCCCGAGCGTGCAGAGGTGGTACGTCGCCGAGACGGCGATGGGCCGCAGCCCGTGGCCGGTCGCGCCGCTGCACACAGTCGGCGACCTTCAGGACCTCCTTGGCATGAGCACCGCCACGCTGCTCTGGTTCGCCGACACCAAGCGGCTGGAGCGCACCGTCGCCGACGAGCGGCTCCGCCACTACCGCTACCACTGGGTGCCCAAGCGCAGCGGCGGCGCCCGTCTGATCGAAGCGCCGAAGGCCGTGCTCCGGCACGCGCAGCGCGTCATCCTGCGGGAGATCCTCGAGCACATCCCGGTCCACGACACCGCCCACGGGTTCCGCAAGGGACGATCGGCCCTCACCCATGCCAACGGTCACGTCCGCCGCAAGGTCGTGCTCCGCGTCGATCTGGAGGACTTCTTCGCATCGGTCGGCGCCGGGCGGGCCTACGGCACCTTCCGTCTGTGCGGCTACCCGGAGCCGGTGGCCCATGTCCTGACCGGACTCGTCACCAACTCGGTGCCACGCACCGTCTGGGCCGCCGCGAGCCCCCCGGCCAGTCCCGAGCTCCGACCGGCCTTCCGCCGGTTGGGCCTGCACCTCCCCCATCCCCACCTGCCCCAGGGCGCGCCCACCTCGCCGGCGCTGGCCAACCTGGCCGCCTTCGGCCTCGACCGGCGCCTCGCCGGCCGGGCCTCGGCTGTCGGCCTGACCTACACGCGTTACGCCGACGATCTGGCCTTCTCGTCGACCACGCCTCGTAGCGTCCCGCAGATGCGCAGCCTCGTCGGCGCCATCACCACCATCGCCACAACTGAGGGCTTCCGGGTCAACCCGTGGAAGACCTCGGTCCAGCGTTCGGGCCAACGCCAGCGGCTGGCGGGGGTGGTGGTGAACGAGCGGCCCAACGTCGACCGCCGCCAGTACGACCTGCTGAAGGCCACCTTGCACAATGCGGCGCTGCACGGGCCCGCTGAGGAGAACCGGGCCGGCGTCCCCGCCTTCCGAGACCACCTCCGCGGGCGGATCGCATGGGTCAACCACCTCAACCCTGGGCGGGGCGAACGCCTCCTGGCGACCTTCGCCCGTATCGACTGGGAGGATTGAGCATGGGCGCCTGGGGGATCGGCACGTTCGACGACGACGACGCAGCCGACTGGGCCTACGAGCTCGAGGAGGCGTCGGACCTCAGCCCGGCACGCCAGGCTCTCGCCGCCGCCACGGACAGCGACGGCTTCCTGGAGATCCCGGAAGGGGCCCGTGCCGTGGCCGCAGCCGCAGTCGTGGCCTCCACATTCGACGGCGACCTGAAGGGCCTGCCCGAGACGGTCGGTGAGTGGATCGACGACCATCCCGGCTCCGCGACCAGCGGCGACGCCCGGCTGGCCCTGGACGCGTTGGAGCGGGTCATGAGCGAGGAGTCCGAGCTCCGCAGCCTCTGGGACGACGCGCCGGAGGCGGCCGAGTGGGCCAAGGAGATCGAGAAGCTGCGGGAGCGCCTGACCCGGGCCGTCGGCTAGGTCACATCCGCCAGCAGCCGGCCCATCGCCTCGTAGTCCGGGCCGGACGACGGGGCCGCTGAACCGTCGACGTCCCGCCGAGCTCCTCGAAAGCGCACGTCACTGCGCCCGGGTCCTCCTCCCTCTCCAGGATGTCCGCCAGCGCCCGGGCGTGGACCAGGGCGAGCCCGACCCCGCGTCCGTAGCCGGGGTTCGTGCAGACGGCGGCGTCGCCCAGCAGGACGATCCCGGTCGCCACCGGTGCCCCGTCGACCAAGAGCCGTACCGAGCGGTTGGACCGGTCGGCCATGGAGAGCACGTCGGACTGGAGCTCGGCCCGCGCCGGGCTCGTCCAGGCCGCAAGCGTCGGGATGGCGGCCACGGCCGCGTCGAACGCCCGCCGGTCGCGGATGCGGGCCATGACGGGATCGCCGGGAACGCAGCCGAACGTGACGCAGAACATCCCGTTGTCGGCCGGCGCCACCACGCCGACGGCGTAGCCGAGGTCGGCCCGCAAGAGGGCGGCCGCCGGCTCCGCCCGCAAGCGGTACCAACGGGTGTGGCCGACCGTCCCCTCCACCTCCTCCTCGTGAGCGGGTGGCCGGAGGCCCACGGCCGTAAGCCACGCCCCCGCCTGCGACCGCCGGCCGGACGCGTCGACCACCAGGTCGGCGGACCACTCCCGCCCGTCAGCCGCGTGCACGGCGACGATGCGGCTGTTCTGAGCCCGGACCCCCACGACCCGGGTGTCGCTGACGTAGCGCACCCGGGAGTCGGACAGCACGGCCCGGCGCAGGACCATCTCGTACGTGGTGCGTCGACAGGTCATCCGCACGAGGTCGACGTCGCCGTCGATGAGCGTGATCTCCCCGGCGCCCGCATCATGCAGGCCGGCGAGCACCTCGGGGGCTTCGTCGCGCAGCAGGTTGCGGCCCCGGGAGTTGAAGAGGTGGATGTGACGGAACTGCGGCACGCCCTGCCGCGGCCACCCGGCCCACGCCTCGTCGGCGTCGGCGGGAACCCCGGCGGGGTCCCGGTCGAGGATGGTGACGTCGTGGCCCCGGGGCGCGAGGAGCTGAAGCTCGCCTCCCAGATCATCGGCTCGCTGGCCACGGACTGGGATCCGGCCCGCTACCACGACACCTACACCGAGGAGCTCAAGAACCTCATCAAGGCCAAGGGCAAGAAGTTCGTGGTGGAGGAGGAGGCGCCGGCTGACGCCAACGTCCTCGACCTCATGCAGGCTCTGGAAGCCAGCCTTGCTGCGGCCAAGAAGGGTGGCGGCAAGGACATGGCCTCGGAGGTGGCCAAGGTCGCCGAACAGCTGGCCGAAGAGGCGGACGACTCCGACGAGGACGAGAAGCCGGCGAGGTCCTCGAAGTCGACGGCGAAGGCCTCCACCCGAAAGGCGGGGGCGGCCAAGAAGACCTCGTCAGCCGGCCGCAAGTCCGCCTGAGGTCCCACCGCATGGCAGGGTGGGCCGATGGCAGCCATTGTGGTCTGCGGCGGAAGTGTGATCGGCCTGTCGGCGGCCATGCTGCTGGCCCGCGACGGGCACCGGGTCACGGTCCTCGAGCGCGACCCGGCGCCCCCGCCGGCGGCCGTCAGTGACGCCTTCGATCACTGGGACCGCAAGGGCGTCGGGCAGTTCCACCAGCCCCACACCCTCCTCCCACCGTTCCGGGCCATCCTCGATACCGAGCTGCCGGGCACGGTCGACCGGCTCGTCGACGCCGGTTGTGTGTGGCTCGACTGGCTCACCGTCATGCCCCCGCTGATCCGCGACCGGGCCCCTCGTGACGGAGACGATCGCTTCCGCTTCGTCACCGGGCGCCGGCCCGTGGTCGAGGCGGTGCTGGCTGCCCGGGCCGCTGAGGAGGGGATCTACATACGACGAGGGATCGGCGTCGCTGCGTTGCGGACGGGCCCGAGCATCGTCGACGGCGTGCCGCACGTCACCGGTGTGCGCACCGACGACGGCGAGGAGCTCGACGCGGACCTGGTGGTTGACGCCACGGGTCGGCGCACGAAGCTGGCCGAGTGGCTCGCTGCAGCCGGAGGTCCCGCGCCCCACGTCGAGTCCGAGGACAACGGCTTCGTCTACCACAGCCGGTACTTCCGCGGCCCCGAGACGCCCTCGTTCGTCGGCCCGCCAATTTCGGAGCTCGGGACCATCTCCCTCCTCACGATCCCGGGCGACAGCGGCACGTGGTCGGTGACGGTGTGGGCGGCGGCGTCGGACAACGAGCTGCGCGCCCTGCGGGACCCGGAGCGGTTCATGGCGGTTGTGCGGGCCTGCCCCCTGCACGCGCACTGGATCGACGCCGAACCGACGTCGGGCGTGCTGACCTCCGCCGGGGTCCTCGACCGGTACCGCCGGTTCGTAGTCGACGGCCGGCCGGTGGCCACGGGCGTCGCCGCCGTCGGGGACGCCTGGGCCTGCACCAACCCCTCGGCCGGTCGGGGCCTGACCGTCGGCCTCATTCACGCGCAGGCCCTCCGTGACGTGGTCCAGTCGGACCTCGACGATCCCGAGCAGTTCGCCCGGGCGTGGGACGGGGCCACGGAGCGCAGGGCCGCGCCGTTCTACTGGAACCAGATAGCTGCGGACCGGACCAGGGCTTGCGAGATGGACGCGCTCCGCAAGGGTGAGGCGCCGCCGGCGCCGGATCCCACCACCGCCGCCATTTCCTCGGCATCGATGCGCGACCCTGACGTCTTCCGGGGCGTACTCGAGATGGGCATGTGCATGGCGTTCCCCGAGGACGTGCTGTCCCGGCCGGGGTTCATGGACAAGGTCCACGCCGCAGCCAGGGGCCGCAACTGGAAGCTCCCCGGTCCCGACCGGGCCACCCTCCTGGAGCTGGTCGGCCGCAGCTGAGTCAGACCAGGCAGAACTCGACGATCGACGGGCCCAGCCGGCCGAGCGCGCCGTTGGGCGACATCGGGGGCCTGCTGTTCACCACGTAGCACCCGGTCGGGTCGTCGGCCCGGGTCTGAAGGACGTGGAGCAGCTGGCCGTTGGCGTCGACGGTCACGGGGAACCGGGTGATGAAAGCCGCCGCCGACTTCTCGCCGCCGGGCTCCGTCGAGGTGGAGCGGTACAGGACCAGCTCGACCCGCTGGCGGGCGGTCCAGCCCGCAAGCCCGATGCGCACCGGCTTGCCCCGGGTGGTGCGGGCCACACCACGCCCCGGACTCTCGGCCACCACGAGGAGCGGCTGGTTGCGGGCGATCTCGAGCTGGACGGTCTTCGTCGCCCGCCGTTCCTTCTGGGTGACGGTCACGGTGTAGGCGCCCGTGGGGTCGAGCGGCATGGTGGCGAACACCGCCGAGGGACCCAGGTCGGCGCCCGGCTTCGCCACCTCGGCCTGCCAGACGCTTCGTCCGGCGACGGTGACCTGGAACTTCACCGGCACCCCGACCTCGTAGTTGCCCACGCAGATCGTGGTGGCTTCGCCGGCGGCCATCTTCGGCGCCACGAACGTGATGGCAAGGGCACCGGTGGGTGGCGTTGCGATGGCCGGTTTGGCGTCGTTCTCGCACGCAAAGCCGTGAGGCGGCGGACCGCCGAGGTAGTAGTCGGCCTGGGCGGCGACGTCGGCGGGGCGGCCGTCTTTGCGCCGGAGCAGTGACGCCTCGGTGGTCGTGGTTTGGGCGGGGGCCCGCGTCGTGACCGAGGTTGCCGACGTGGTCGACGACGTCGGCTCGGTGCTGGTGGTCACCGGCTCGGGCGCAGTCGTGGCCGGTGCCGGCCCGGCCTGGAGCTCGTCGCCGTCATCCGACCCGCCCCCGCAGCCGGTGGCGACCAGCACGAGGAGGACCAGGCGGACGCAGACGGAGCGGAAGGCAGTCACGACGGTCTCACGGTCCGATCCTGTTCCTGCGCCTGCCGGTACCGCTCGGCCATGACCGAGTCCGGGGCGAGGCGGATGGCGGTGGTGTGGGCCTCGCTTGCGCCGGTCGCATCACCGGCACGCGTGAGGAGATAGCCGAGCTGGGAGAAGAAGAAGGCTTGCCGGTTCCGCCGGCGACCGGTCTCCTGGTACAGCTTGATGGCTGCCTCGTACTCGTCGGCGGCGCGGAGGTACTTGTCACGGGCGCCGGGGTCGTCGGGCCCGAATGGCCGGTAGACCCAGCCCAGCTCGGCGTGCGCCTCGGCGGCCAGCTCGCGCACCCGCACGTTCCTGCCCCCGTACGCCTGGATGACCTGGAGGAACCGGGCTTCGGCCTCGGCCCAGCGGTCTGCGAGCAGCGACTGGCTCAGGCACGCGAGCACCCGGCCCTCCCCCATGGCCGCCTTGGCCGGCACCTCGGCGCCGGCCGGCAGCCGGCCCGACCGGGCGACGCCGTAGAGGCCGAGGCTCCGCTGCAGGCCCGCGGCGTCCGCCGTGGAAACGCAGTCCCCTCGGGCGCCGTGATAGACGACCTCGGCCTTGCCGAGGCTGGCCCGGGAGTAGTCGGGACTGAGGACCAGGGACCTGTCGTAGTGCCGCTCTGCGTCGGCCAGCCGCCCCACCCTCCCGGCCGCGTTTCCGAGCAGGAGGTACAAGACCTCCTTGCCCTGTTCGGGCGCCCAGCCCGGAAGCTGCTCGGCGGCGGTCAGGTGGGCGAGCGCGGCCGGGAAGTCGTCGACGGACGCGTAGCCAAGGGCGACGAGGGCCTCGGCGAGCACCCGGCTCCGTGCGCCCAGTTGGTCGAGGAGCTGGTTCTGCACCGCAGTGCGCTGCGCGTCGCCGGGAACGGAGATGGACGATCCCAGCAGGTGGTGGCCGACGACCTCCGACGAGTCGGAGAGCAGCCGATCGGCCACGTAGAACTCGGGCATCAGCACGCTGGCGCCGCCGTCTGACTGGAGCACGCCGTAGACGACCACGTCGGCGCCGATCTCACGGGCCACGCCCTCGGCGGCGGCGGCGCGCTCGTCGACGGTGCCGCCACGGAGCCGCCCGATGCCCTGGTGCTGCACCTCCCGGCCGCCGTCGATCGCCTTGACGTCGAGCTCTAGGAGCCGGCGGAACCGGGTGGAGAGCTGTGATGCCGCCGATGACGACACCACGTCGCCCTGGTTGTCGAGCGCCTCGAAGTCGGCGACGGCGATGTTAAACGACCCGCTCATGCGCTGCGGACCGTTCCCGTCACCCAGCAACAGCGCGACCCCGACGACGGCGAGTGCGAGAACCACCACCACGCCGGCGGCGGCCAGCGCCGGCGTGGGCACATTCGGCCACCGCGTTCCGCTCGACGGGCGCCGGCGCATTGGGGCGCCCGGCGCGGACTCGATGGCGGTGGCCAGGCGGGCCAGGTCGTGGTCCCAATTCGTGTCGCTGAGCTCTATGGCCTGTCTCCGGCTGAGCCCGTGCAGTGGCTCGGGCAGCTCGTCGGTCCGCGGCATCCCAGCGTCCTCGACCAGCACCGGGATCACGAGGGTGTTGCGCTTGAGAGCAGCGGTCACCTCGAGGCGGAGCATGTCGCCGGGGTTGTCGAGCCGCCGGCGCCCGGTGTCGTCGAGAGAATTCACCCACTCGCGACCGATGACCACCACCATGGCCGCACAGCTGTCGAGGGCGGCGTCGATGACCTCGACGTAGTCGCGCCCCGGCTCGATCTTGATCACGTCGCGGAAGACGTGCTTCTCGCCGAACAGCTCAGCCAGATCGTCGGCCAGCCGTCCGGCGTAGCCCGAGGTGTCGTCGCGCCGGTAGCTGATGAAGATGGGCCGGGTATCGGTCGCCGTTGCCGTCCTGGCCATGCCGCCCAGCGTACGGCGTGCCTACCCTCTGCCGACGACCCTCTCGAAGACCTTCTCGTACCCGGACACCATGATCTCGGCGGTGAAGTTGTCGGCGACCCGGGCCCGGCACGCAGCGGGCGAGATCTCGCCGAGGCGGCCGACGCATTCCACCATCTCGTCGAGGTCGCCGCGAAGGAAACCGGTCTCGCCGTCGACCACCAGCTCCGGCGCTGCGCCCATCGGCGGCACGATGACCGGCGTGCCGCACGCCATGGATTCGGTCATCACCAGCCCGAACGGCTCGGCCCACTGAATGGTGCACAGCGTCCCCTGCGCCCGCGACAGCAGGTCCACCTTCTCGGCGTGGGTGACGTCGAACTGGATGTCCTCGTCGCCGGTGAGGCGGGGCTCGACCATGCGCTCCCAATACTCGATCTCGGCCGGCTCGGCCCGCTTCACCACCATCTTGAGGTGCTTCCCCGCCCGCTTGGCCACCTCGACGGCCACCTCCGGCCCTTTCTCCGGATTGCACCGGCCGAGGAACAGGACGAAGTCGTCCTTGTCCTCCCGGAACGGATACACGCTCATGTCGAGGCCGTTGTAGACAACGCCGGCGTAGGACAGGTCGGTGTTGAGGCTCTTCTGCGACTCGCTGATGGCGACCAGGTGGACCCGGCCGGCGAGGGCGTGGTGGAAACGACGGGCCTCGGTGCTCCACGGTCCGTGCAACGTGCGGACGACCGGGGGCGTGCCGTTCAACAGGGCGCCGAACGCAGGGCCCCAGCCGGAGTGGTCGTGGATCACGTCGAACTCGCCGGCCTGCAGGTACGCAGAAAGGGTGTGGATGGTGTCGTCGGTGACACTCAAACCCATGTCCGCCAGCTTCGGCGTCTCGTCGAGGGGCGACACGAGCGTGCCCGTCGTCTTCGAGCCCCCACTGGCGAAGAGGGTCACGTCGTGACCCCGGTCGACCAGACCGTCGGCGATGAGGCTGACGACCAACTCGATGCCGCCGTAGCTGGGCGGGGGCACGCTGACCCACGGCGGGGCGATCTCGGCGATACGCAAGACGATTCAGCCTCCTGTTGGACCAATCGGACAGTTCTAGCCGGGCGGCGGACAGTCCATCCCGAGCTGCCAGAACACGAACGCCCACACGTCGGCGCCCTCGTCGGCCTGCTTCCAAGCCGGCTTGCCCACGCCATGGCCGGCGCGGGTCTCGATGCGGATGAGCACAGGCCGCTCCTCCGGCGTTGCCGTGGCCGCCTGCAGGCGGGCCGCGAACTTGCGGGCATGGAGCGGGTCGACCCGTGAATCGGACTCGGCGGTGGTGATCAGCGTCGCCGGATAGGCGGCCCCGTCGACCACCTTCTGGTAGGGCGAATAGGCCTCGAGCACCGCGAACTGCTCGGGGTCGTCCGGATCCCCGTACTCCGGGATCCACAGGGCCCCGATGAGGAAGCGGTGGTAGCGGAGCATGTCGAGCAGGGGGACGGCGCAGAGTGCGGCCCGGCACAGGTCGGGGCGCTGGGTCACGGCCGCCCCCACGAGCAGGCCCCCGTTCGACCCGCCCCGGATGCACAGCCGGTCGCGGCTCGTCCGGCCCTCGGCCACCAGCCAGTCGGCTGCGGCGTAGAAGTCGTCGAAGCACTGCTGCTTGTTCGCCAGCATGCCGGCCCGGTGCCAGTCCTCCCCGTACTCGCCCCCGCCACGGATCCCGGCCACGGCCCACACGCCGCCGGCCTCGCAGAAGGCCACGGTGGCCGCCGAGTAGCCGGGAGTGTGGGTGATGGCGAACCCGCCGTACGCGGTGAGCAGCGTCGGCGTGATCGGCGTGACCTGGTTTGAAGTGGCGGTAGTCGCGGCCCGCACGAGGAACATGGGGACGTCGGTCCCGTCGGTCGACGGGTAGAAGACCTGCTCGACTGCGAACGCGCCGGCGTCGACCGGCGACGGGAAGCTGGTCCAGGACTCGACCTCGGCGCCGCCGTCGAGAGTCCACCGCCACAGGCCCGACGGGCGGGCGAAGGAGGTGAACGTGAAGAACGCCCGCTCGGCGAGGGGGTCGGCGTCGAACCCCCCGATGGAGCCGAGCTCCGGCAGGGCGATCTCCCGGCCGTCGCCGCCGTCGAGGGCGTAGTGGTGCAGGCGGGAGACGGCGTGCTCGGCCGAGGCCACCACCAGCCGGCTGCCCGCCACCACCGCCCCGTCGATGACCGCCGAGCTCTCCGGCACGATCGTGTTCCAGTGTTCGGCCTGCGGGTGATCGAGGCCTGCGGCGACGACCCGCCCCCGGGGTGCGCCGAGGTTGGTCGTGGCGTACAGGAGGTCGCCGACCACCTGGCACCACGTCGTCGCCTCCTCGCCTTCGACCAGGACGGTGCGCACGCCGCTCTGGCGGTCGAGAAGGATGACGTCGGTCCGGGTCGGCATGTAGGTGACGTGGAACACCAGCCAGCGCCCGTCGGGCGAGATGGTGGCGGACGGCAGGGCCGTCCTTTCGAGATCGCCAAGGAGCAGCTCGTCCGCCGCCGGGTCCTCGCCGACCCGGTGCCACCACACGGTCTCCCAGTAGCCCTTCTCCCCCTCGCCCACCGTGGCCGGGTCCGGCAGGCGGCTGTACGCGAATGCCGAGTTGTCGGGCATCCACGCCAACGACGGATGGCGGATGTGGGGGATCGTGTCGGTCAGCAGCGTGCCGGTGTCGACGTCCACGACCCGCAGCGAGCCGTGCTCGCTGCCGCCCTCGGAGACGCCGTACGCCACGAGCCGTCCGTCGGGTGAAGGGGTGAACCAGTCGATCGAGGCGGCGTGGTCGGCGGCCATGCCGTGAGGGTCGACGACGACGCGCGCCGGTGCGCCGGCGTCTGCCGCCGAGCGCACGACGAGCACGGCCTGGTCCTGGTCGCCCTCCCGCTCGAGAGTGAAGACCCGGTCGGCCGCGACCGTCGGCGCGCCGACCGTGCCGACCTGCAACAGGGACAGGAGGCGCGTGTGCAGTCCGGGGCGGGACGGGAGCGCGTCGAGGACAGCCCGGGTGCGGCCGTTCTGCGCCGCGCTCCAGCCCGCGACCTCCGGGGAGTCTCCGTCTTCGAGCCACCGATAGGGGTCGTGCACCCGGGTGCCGTGCAGCACCTCCACCACGTCTCGCACCGGCGTAGCCGGCGCCGGAGGAACGCTAACGACCGGCGTTCGGCTTCTTGCCGTGGTTGGCCTTCTTGCGCCGGGCCTTGATCTTGCGCTTGTTCGTCTTCTTCGACATGGTGCGACCAGGGTAGCCGCTGGGCCTTGGCGGTCGATTCCGCGGGTCGACGGAATCAGGGCTCAGCCGATAGTTGACGGAGAGGAAACTCTCTGTCATCGTTCGTTTGCCGGGGCCCGGGGTGCGTCCGCCGTGCACTCCAGCCCCGGCACTCTCAGGCGCTCTGGTCGACGGCCCGCTGGATCTCGGCGATGTCGATCTTCCCCATGCCGAGCACGGCTTTCATGGCCCGCTCCGCCTTTCCGGTGTCCGGGTCGCGCAGCACCTCGCTCATGAACGCCGAGGGGTTGATCTGCCAGGACACGCCGAATTTGTCCTTGAGCCAGCCGCACGGGCCCTCCTGACCGCCCTCGCCGAGCGCGGCCCAGTACCGGTCGACCTCTTCTTGTGACTCGCAGTTCACCTGGAAGGAAATGGCCTCGTCGAAGGTGAACTCCGGGCCGCCGTTCAGGGCGGTGAGCGGCTGCCCGTCCAGCTCGAGCTCCACCAGCATCACCATGCCCTCGGGCCGGGGGCCGGCGGCGCTGTAGTGGCTCACCTGCACGATGCGGGAGTTGTCGAAGATCCCGATGTAGAAGGTGGCAGCGTCCTCGGCCTGGGTGTCGAACCACAGGCACGGGGTGATCCTCGTCAGTGTGTTCATTAGTCCTCCAGTCGTTCTTGCAGGTGCACGGTCACCGTGTCCCCCGCCTCTTTGGCGATGACCTTCCGCACGTCGGCCCTGACGGGCAGCTTGTGGGTGCCATCGCCGAGGGCCATGAACGAGCTGCGGAAGGGATGTCCGTCGATCGTGCCGGTGACCTTCACCAGGCCGCGGGTGCCGAAGTACTCGGCCGAGCCGGGCATGACCACGTAGGTCCACCCGCCCTTCGCAGGGCTCTTCTCCAGGGTGGCCGTGAACTGCCTGTCCAAGCTGCTCATCGCGTCTCCTCTCCTCGTGCTTCCCCCTACGACGACGTTGGACGTCGGAACTCATCGCGGGGACCCCGGTAGCCTGGCCGCGATGGAACGTCTGGGCCTGGTCGGCCTCCCCAACGCAGGGAAGTCGTCGCTGTTCAACGCCATGACAGGCGCTTCCGTACCGGTCGCTGCCCATCCGTTCTCCACGACGGAGAGCCACGTCGGCATCGCCCAGGTACCCGACCCCCGCCTGCGAGCCCTCGCCGAGATGAGCAGGTCGAAGAAGGTGGTGGGCGCCACCCTGGAGTTCGTCGACATCGCCGGGCTGGTGGCGGGATCGTCCACAGGGGAAGGCATGGGCAACCGGTTCCTGGGCGGTATCCGGGAGGTCGATGCCATCGTCATGGTCCTGCGGGCCTTCACTGACGACAACGTGGTGGGCGACAGCGACCCCCTCGACGACCTGCACACCCTCGAGCTCGAGTTGGTCCTGGCCGACGCCGACTCGGTCGAGTCCCAGATCACGAAGCGGCGGAAGATGGCCCGCAACGACCCGTCACTCAAGGGCGAGGTCGAGGCCATGGAGGCCGCCCTCGAGTCACTGAACGCCGGCGTCCCGATCTACCGGTCGACCCTGAACGCGGAACTGCGCAACGACCTGCGCTCGACGTTCCTGCTCACCAACAAGCCGGTCCTGGCCGTGGTGAACCTGGGCGAGGACCAGGTGGCCGACGCCGACGTGCTCACCAAGCCGGTGGCCGCCGAGCTGGGCGACGCCGCCGAGGTGCTCGGAGTCAGTGTGCAACTCGAGTCGGAGGCGGCGTCGCTCGACGAGGCCGACCGCGCCGAGTTGCTCGAGGGGCTGGGGCTGGGCGAGGGGGCGCTGCCGCGCGTCATCCGGGCCGCCTACCAGCTGCTCGGCCGGCGGACCTTCCTCACCACGGGCGACAAGGAATCGCGGGCCTGGACCTTCAGGGCCGGGGCCAAGGCGCCCGAATGCGCCGGCGTCATCCACTCCGACCTGCAGCGTGGGTTCATCCGGGCCGAGATCATCCGCTGGGACGAGCTTCTCGAGCTCGGCTCGTGGCAGAAAGCCAAGGAAGTCGGCCGGCTCCGGATCGAGGGAAAGGACTACGAGGTCGCCGACGGCGACGTCCTCGAGATCCGCTTCAACGTGTGAGAGCGGGATGGCTCTTGCGGGACGGGGAGGTGCTGGCCGCCCTCGAGGTGGCCGAGACCCGGGAGGAGCGTATGACCGGGCTGTTGGGCCGGGAGGGCATCGACGGCGCCATCCTCCTGCGCCCGGCCCGCTCGGTGCACTCGGTCGGTATGGCCTTCACCCTCGACGTCGCGTTCTGCACCAGGGACCTGGTCGTACTGCGCACCATCTGCCTGCGGCCGGGGCGGATGACCCGCCCGTCGCTGGGCGGTGGTGTCGTGATCGAGGCCGAGAGCGGATCGTTCGACCGTTGGAAGCTGCAGCCGGGAGACCGTCTCGAGATACGCGAGTGAGCGGCCCGGCCGGCTGCGTGCCCGAACGCCATGGAGACCGGTCCTGGGACATTCACCGGGCGGCAGCCCGGTGAGCGGGGCGCTGGTGCTGGTCGGCACGCCGATCGGCAACCTCGGCGACCTGTCGGCCCGGGCGGTGGATGCGTTGACGACCGCCGACACCATCGCCTGCGAGGACACCCGACGCACCCGGGCGCTGCTCTCCCATCTCGGTCTGCCCGGGGGGCGACGGCTGCTCGCCGTCCACGATCACAACGAGGCGGCCGAGGTGGCCAACGTGCTGGCCCGCCTGGACAAGGGTGAGCGGGTGGTGGTTGTCACCGACGCCGGCATGCCGGGCATCTCCGACCCCGGCGAGCGCCTGGTGGCCGCGGCGGCGGCCGCCGGCCACACCGTGGAAGTCGTACCCGGCCCCTCGGCCATGATCGCCGCCCTGGTGGTGAGCGGCCTGTCGACCAGCCGCTTCTGCTTCGAAGGGTTCCTGCCGCGGAAGGGCTCGGCCCGTGCCCATCGCCTGGCCGAGGTCGCTGCGGACACCCGGACCACCGTGCTCTTCGAGGCGCCGCACCGGGTCCGCCAGACCGTCGCCGACCTGGCCGTCGCCGCAGGCGGCCGGCGGCGGGTCGCCCTCGTGCGGGAGCTGACCAAGCTCCACGAGGAGATCTGGCGGGGGACGCTCGAGGGCGCCCTCGCGCATCTGGAGACCAAGGAGCCGCGCGGCGAGTACGTCGTCGTCCTCGACGGGGCGCCACCGGCAGCGCCGGCCGATGAGTCCGACGTGGAGGACGCGCTGCGCGCCCGCCTCGACGCCGGCGCCGACAAGCGCACGGCCATCGCCGAGGTGACGGCCGCCCTCGGCGTCCCGAAGCGGCTGGTCTACGACACCGCACTCCGCATAACTCACGGGGGGTAGCGGCAGACGGTCGGTACTGTGGCGGCCGTGCCCCGCTTCTACGCCACGACGGCCATCGCCTATGTGAACGACGCGCCGCACATCGGGCACGCCTACGAGGTCCTGCTCGGCGACGGAGTCACCCGCTGGCACCGCCTCCTTGGCGACGACGTGAAGTACGTCACCGGCACCGACGAGTACGGGCTGAAGAACCAACAGGCGGCCGAGGCCCAGGGCACCACCCCGCAGGAACTGGCCGACCGCAACAGTGCCCGCTTTAAGGACGCCTGGGACGAGCTCGGCATCGCCTACGACGACTTCATCCGCACCACCGAGCCCCGCCACATGAAGGCCGTACAGAAGCTCCTGCAGGCCGTGTACGACAACGGCGACATCGAGAAGTCGACGTACGAGGGGCCCTATTGCGTGCCTTGTGAGGCGTACTACACGTCCGAGGAACTGGTCGACGGCAACTGCCCCGTGCACGGCCGGCCGGTCGAGTGGGTGCAGGAGGAGAACTGGTTCTTCAAGCTCTCGAGCTACCAGCAGCGGCTGCTCGACTGGCACGAGGCCAACCCGGGGGCCGTCGTCCCCAACACCAGGCGCAACGAGGTGCTGGCCTTCATCCGGTCGGGGCTGCGCGACATCTCCATCAGCCGATCGTTCACGTGGGGCGTCCCGCTCCCCTGGGACACCAGCCAGGTGGCGTGGGTGTGGTTCGACGCCCTTCCCAACTACGTCACCGCTGTCGGCTACGGGGACGACGAGGAGTCTTTCAACCACTGGTGGCCGGCCGACTACCACCTGATCGGCAAGGACATCATCCGGTTCCACGCCGTGTACTGGCCGGCGATGCTGATAGCGGCGGGCCTCGAGCCGGCCCGTTGTGTGGCGACGCACGGCTTCCTGCTGGTCAGCGGCGAGAAGATGTCCAAGACGAAGCTCAACCAGGTGAGCCCGCGCGACTTGGTGGCCGACCTCGGGGTCGACGGCGTGCGCTGGCACTTCCTGCGCGACGTCTCGTTCGGGTCCGACGGCGACTTCTCCTACGAGGGCATGGTCGCCCGCTACAACTCGGACCTGGCCAACAACCTCGGGAACCTGCTCTCGCGCGTCTCCACCCTGGTGGGGACCAAATGCGCCGGGATCGGGCCGGCCGCACCGGCCGACAGCCCGCTGGCCGCGGTGGCCGAGCGGGTCTACTCGACCGCGGCTGCGGCATGGGACCGGTTCTCCCCCTCCGACGCCCTGGAAGCCACCTGGCAGCTGATCCGGGAGGCCAACGCCTACCTGGAGGCCAACGAGCCATGGAAGCTCGAGCCGGGCCCGGAGGTCGACGCCGTGCTCGGCACCGGTATCGAGGCGCTGCGGATCGTCGCCGTCCTCGCCTCGCCCGCCCTCCCTGCGGCCACGGCCGAGATCTGGCGTCGCCTCGGCCTGCCCGGTAGCCCAGAGGACCAGCGCCTCCCTGCGGCGGCGGCGTGGGGCGGCTACCCGGGTGGGCTACCCGTCGAAAAGGGCACACCGCTCTTCCCCCGCCGATAGAGGAACCGCGACCATGTGGGCCGACAGCCATTGCCACCTGCAATACGAGGGGATCACCGAGGACGCGGTGGCCGCCGCCGCGGCGGCGGGCGTCGGACGGATCATCTGCGTGGGCACCGACGGGCCCCAGTCCGAGAGGGCCATCGACGTGGCCCGGGCCCACCCGGGCACCGTGTGGGCGACCGTGGGCCTCCACCCGCACGACGCGAAGGAGGGCGTCGCCACCATCACCGGGCTGCTCGGCGCCTCCGAGGTGGTGGGCATCGGCGAGTGCGGCCTGGACTACCACTACGACCACTCGCCCAGGGAGGTGCAGCGGGAGGTGTTCGCGGCCCAGATCGGCCTGGCCCACCAGCACGGCCTCGCCCTCGTCATCCACACCCGCGAGGCCTGGGACGACACCTTCGCCATCCTCCGGGCCGAACGTGTGCCGGAGAGAACGGTGTTCCACTGCTTCACGGGCGGTCCCACCGAGGCCCGGCTGTGCCTGGACCTGGGGGCGAGCCTGTCGTTCAGCGGGATCGTGACGTTTAAGACCGCCGGCGACGTACGCGACGCCGCAGCGCTGGCCCCGCTCGACCGGGTGCTGGTCGAGACCGACGCGCCCTATCTGACGCCTGTCCCCCACCGTGGTTCGCCGAACGGACCGGCCTACGTCGCCCTCGTGGGGGCCGCAGTGGCCGCGGCCAAGGGGGTCGACGTGGCCGATGTGGAGGCCGCAACCTGGGCCAACACCGCAACGCTCTTCGGCCTCCCGGCCGCAGGATGAGCTTGCGGCGGTAGTTCTGCCTTCCTAAGGTCTACCGGTTCCCGATGGCCGGGACAGGACCGGCGGCAGTGGAGCGGGGAAGCGTCTGACGCCGACAGGGGAGAACATCCGGGCTCGCTACGTGGCACTTCTGTGCCTGACGACGCTGACTGGTGGTCTCCTCGCTCTGGCCGGCGCCGCCGGGCAGGAGTCGAAGGCGATCCAGGTGGGCTCCCCGGCCGGGTCCTCCCCCGCCGCTGTGGCTCAGGCAGCCCCTCAGACGCCCGCCTTCGCGTCCGACGCCGAGGCGGCTGCGGTGATCTCCCTGCCCGACCTCGTGCAACAGCTCCGATCGCAGCCGACGACGTCGACCACCCGGCTCAAGACGACGGTCACGACCGCGAAGCCGGCGAGCACCACGACCACCCGGGCGCCGGCCACCAACACGACCTCCCGGCCGGCGGGCCAAGCGGCGGTCGCCCCGCCCCCGGTGAACCCCCTGACCCCGCTCACCACTCTTCTCCAGAGCGTGGTCCCGCCGGCTGTGGCCGTGGCCGGCACCATCACCAGGACCGACAGCGGCGTGGCCTCGTGGTTCGACGCACCGGCCGCCACCTGCGCCCACCGCACGCTCCCGTTCGGGACGATGGTCAAGGTGACCCGGATCCGGAACGGCGCGTCGGCGAGCTGCAAGGTCGACGACCGGGGCCCCACGCTGGAGACCGGTCGCCTGATCGACCTGTCGCTGGACACCTTCGAGAAGCTGGCGGACAGTGAGGCGGGGCTCATCGACGTCCGCATCGAGTGGTAGGGCGGCCCGCCTAACGTCCGGCGGGTGACCCTCAGCGGCGCCGACGTCCGCCGGCTGCTCGACCAGTACGGGCTGACTCCCAGCCGGGCCCGGGGGCAGAACTTCGTCGTCGACCCGAACACCGTCCGCCGCATCGCCCGCATGGCCGAGGTCGGTCCCGGTGACCGGGTGGTGGAGATCGGCGCCGGCCTGGGTTCGTTGAGCCTGGCCCTGGCCGAGACGGGGGCCGCGATCACGGCCATCGAGGTGGACAGCCGGCTGGTGCCGGCGCTGCGGTCCGTCGTCGAGCCGGTGGGGGTGGTGGTGGTCGAGGGCGATGCGTTGCGGCTCGACTGGTCGGCGCTGCTGGGTGACGGGCCCTGGGTGCTCGTGGCGAATCTGCCGTACAACGTGGCCACGCCGCTGGTGGCCGACCTGCTCGACGGTGTGCCGGCCATCCGCCGGATGCTCGTCATGGTCCAGCGGGAGGTCGGCGAGCGGCTGGCCGCCGGCCCGGGCGACGAGGCTTACGGCGGCGTGTCGGTGAAGGTGGCGTACTGGGCGACGGCCAAGGTGGTCGGGCGGGTGCCGGCGACGGTGTTCCATCCGGTGCCCAAGGTTGAGTCCGCGCTCGTGCGCATCGAGCGGCGCTCAGTGCCGGCGGTCGGCCCGGACGTCGACCCTGAGTGGTTGTTCCGGCTGGTCAAGGCCGGTTTCGGGCAGCGGCGGAAGATGCTCCGGCGCTCGCTGGCCGCGCTGGTGCCGCCGGGGGCGTTCGCAGAAGCTGGGGTCCGGCCCGAATCCCGGGCCGAAGAGCTGTCAGTGGGTGACTGGGGACGCTTGGCCGCGTGTACCGGGCCCGGCTAGCGCCCGGCGCGACGCTGCCAGCGGGTGGCCTTCAGCATCTTCTTGTGCTTCTTCTTGCGCATCCGCTTGCGGCGCTTCTTGATCAGCGATCCCATGAGCGGCGTCAGGCTAGCGGGG
>Ga0136633_1000414_pt1 | contig 32332 bp, 40 predicted proteins | sample AntDrymeUQ832206_2_FD_105494 | JGI IMG/M metagenome (GOLD analysis project Ga0136633, IMG submission 105494) | Polar desert sand microbial communities from Dry Valleys, Antarctica - metaG UQ83 (22.06) | ecosystem: Environmental > Terrestrial > Soil > Desert | place: Antarctica: Dry Valley... | reverse complement strand
TTGGCGCCGCCCCAGATGCCGATGATCAGATACATCGGGATGAGGCCGGCCTCGAACAGGATGTAGAAGAGGAAAATGTCCTGCGCCATGAAAACGCCGAGCATCAGCGTCTCCATGAACAGGAAGCAGGCCATATATTCGGGCACGCGCTTCTCGATCGCGGCCCATGACGCCGCGATGCAGATCGGCATCAGAAAAGCAGTGAGGACGATCAGCATCAAGGCGATGCCATCGATGCCGAGCGCCCATTGGAAGCCGCCGAAGAGATCGGCGCGCTCGACGAACTGCCACTGCGGCCCGCCGATCTGATAGGTCAGCCACAGGCCCACACATAGCAGCAGCACGCCGAGCGTGGTCGCCAGCGCGATCCAGCGCGCGGCCGCCGCTCCGCCGAGCAGGCAGGCGAGCGCGCCGAGCAATGGGAGCGCGAGGATCGCGGAGAGGATGGGGAAGGTGCTCATGACCTCCTCGTCACCCCGGCGAAGGCCGGGGTCTCAGCGAGACTTGCCGTGACTTCGCGCCCTGAGATCCCGGCCTTCGCCGGGATGACGACTGTGCCCCTCATCGCGCCATCGCCCAGGTCGTCGCGGCGGCGACGCCGAGGAGCATGACCAATGCGTAGGTGTAGAGATAGCCGGACTGGAGGCGCGCGGTCAGGCGGGTGCCGGCGACCACCGTCGCGGCGACGCCGTCAGGGCCGAAGCGGTCGATCGACCCTTCATCGCCGCGCTTCCACAGGAAGCGGCCGAGCCACACCGAAGGACGAACGAAGATCAGGTCGTACAGCTCGTCGAAATACCATTTGTTGAGAAGGAAGTCGTAGAGCAATCTGAAATTGCTCACGAAAATCGCCGGGAAAGCGGTGTTTCGGAGATAAGCGTAAAAGGCGATCGCGAAGCCGAGCAGCATCGCGCTGGTCGCCGACAATTTCACCCAGAGTGGCACGAGATGGCTTTCGTGGGCCAGGTGCGCGTCGAACGCGACGCTGCCGTCCCAGAAATGCGGCCCGCCCTCGGCGCCGATAAAGGCCTCGTGGAAGACCATGCCCGCCGCGACTGCGCCGAGCGAGAGCAGGCCCAGCGGAACGAGCATCGTCCACGGGCTCTCATGCGGGAGATAACCACCGGTGCCCGTCGCGATCTCCCCTGCGCCTGCGTCATGCGCGTGGGTGTCATGCCCGGCATCCTCGGCATCGGGATGGTCGTGATGATCGCCGTGCAGCGCATGCTGGATATGCTCGGATTCGGCCCAGCGCGCCTTGCCGAAGAAGGTGAGGAAGATGAGCCGCCAGGAGTAGAAGCTCGTCAGCAAGGCCGCGAAAACGCCGACGAAGAAAGCGAAGCCGCCGAAGCTCGAGCCGCTGGCGAAGGCGCTCTCGATGATCGCGTCCTTCGAATAGAAGCCCGCAAAGCCCGCGAGGCCGATCACGCCGACGCCGGTGATCGCCAGCGTGCCAATCGTCATAGTCCAGAAGGTGAACGGGATCTCCTTACGGAGCGCGCCGTAATAGCGCATGTCCTGCTCGTGGTGCATGGCGTGAATGACGCTGCCCGCCCCCAGGAAGAGCAAGGCTTTGAAGGCGGCGTGGGTAAAGAGGTGGAACATCGCCGCGCCATAAGCGCCGACGCCGGCGGCCATGAACATGTAGCCGAGCTGCGAACAGGTCGAATAAGCGATCACCCGCTTGATGTCGTTCTGCACCGTGCCGACGGTGGCGGCGAAGAGCGCGGTCAGCGCGCCGACGAAGGTTACCACCGCAAGCGCCGTCTCACTGGTCTCGAACAAGGGCGAGAGGCGGCAGACCATGAAGACGCCGGCGGTGACCATCGTCGCGGCGTGGATGAGCGCGGAGACCGGCGTCGGGCCCTCCATCGCATCTGGCAACCAGGTGTGCAGGCCGAGCTGCGCCGATTTGCCGCAGGCGCCAATGAAGAGGAGGATGCAGATCAGGGTCAACGTGTCGATCCGCATGCCGAGGAAGCCGATCGTCGACCCCGCCTGGCCCGGCGCGGCGGCGAGGATTTCGGGGATCGAGATGGTGCCGAAGACGAGGAAGCAGGCGAAGATGCCCAAGGAGAAGCCGAAATCGCCGACGCGGTTGACGATGAACGCCTTCATCGCGGCCGCGTTCGCGCTTGGCTTGTGATACCAGAAGCCGATCAGCAAATAGGACGCGAGGCCGACGCCCTCCCAGCCGAAGAACATCTGGACGAGATTGTCCGCCGTCACCAGCATCAGCATCGCGAAGGTGAAGAGCGACAGATAGGCGAAGAAGCGCGGCTGGCTGTCGTCCTCGGCCATATAGCCCCAGGAGTAGAGGTGGACGAGCGCCGAGACGCTCGTCACCACCACCAACATCACCGCGGTGAGGGCATCGACGCGCAGCGCCCAATCGACCTGCAAATCGCCGGAGTGAATCCAGTCAAGCACCGGGTAGAGCGCACTGTGCTGCGTGCCCGCAAGGAAGCCGAGGAAAACCGGCCAGGAGAGCGCCATTGAGCCGAACAGAGCGCCGGTGGTGATCAGCTTGGCGGCGGTGTTGCCGAGCAGGCGGTTGCCGAGGCCCGCGACGATGGCGGCGAGCAGCGGCAGGAAGACGATCGCCTGGATCATGCCTAGCCCCGCATCTGATTGACGTCATCGACCGCGATCGTGCCGCGATTGCGATAATAGATGACGAGGATGGCGAGGCCGATCGCCGCTTCGGCGGCGGCGACGGTGAGGACGAACATCGCGAAGACCTGCCCGACCATGTCGCCGAGGAAAGCCGAGAAAGCGACGAGGTTGATGTTCACCGCGAGCAGGATCAGCTCGATCGCCATCAGGATGACGATGATGTTCTTGCGATTGAGGAAGATCCCGAACACGCCGAGCACGAAGAGGATCGCGCCGACGGTGAGATAATGGTGCAGGCCGATCACAGCTCCACCCCCTGCCCCACCGGCGGGTTCATGTTGACGACGGCATCCTTGGGACGGCGGCGGACCTGGGCGGAGACGTTCTGCGGGCGCACGTCGGAGCGTTTGCGCCGGGTCAGGACGATCGCGCCGACCATCGCGACGAGCAGGACGAAGCCCGACGCCTCGAAGATGAAGAGGTAGCGCGAGTAGAGCAATTGCCCGAGCGCCTCGATATTGGGCTGGCCCGCGTTGATCGGCGCGGTGCGGCCTTCCAGCGCAATTCCGCCCGATTGCCAGGCCAGCAAGGCGACGAGCATCTCGCCGAGCAGGATCGCGGCGAGGCCGACGCCGAGCGGCCAATAGCGCGCCACGCCGGCCCGCATTTCGGCGAAATCGACGTCGAGCATCATCACCACGAAGAGGAAGAGCACCGCGACCGCGCCGACGTAAACGATGACCAGGAGGAAGGCGAGGAACTCGGCCCCGAGCAGCAGGAAGAGCCCCGCCGCGTTGAAGAAAGCGAGGATCAGCCAGAGCACGCTGTGCACCGGATTGCGCGACGCGATCGTCATCACGCCCGAGCCGATGACGAGCGTCGCGAAGAGATAGAAGGCCAAGACGGGAATCACGCGGCGCGCCTACCGGTAGGGGGCATCGGCGGCAAGGTTCGCGGCAAGGGCGCGTTCCCATTTGTCGCCATTGTCGAGAAGTTTCGCCTTGTCGTAGATCAACTCCTCGCGGGTTTCGGTCGAGAAATCCATGTTCGGCCCCTCGACGATCGCATCGACCGGGCAGGCCTCCTGACACAGCCCGCAATAGATGCACTTGGCCATGTCGATATCGTAGCGGGTGGTGCGGCGGCTGCCGTCCTCGCGTGGCTCGGATTCGATGGTGATGGCGAGCGCCGGGCAGACCGCTTCGCAAAGTTTGCAGGCGATGCAGCGTTCTTCGCCGTTCGGATAGCGGCGCAGCGCATGCTCGCCGCGAAAGCGGGGGCTGATCGGGTTCTTCTCGTAAGGGTAGTTGATCGTCGCCTTGGGCTTGAAGAAATAGCGCAAAGTCAAAGCGTGCGCTTTGACGAACTCCCAGAGCGTGAAGGTCTTGATGTAGTGGCCGATACTCATCGCCTGGCCTCACCTGTCCGGACATTCCGGACTTCGCAAAGTCCAGCGCCCACAAAGAAACTGCCCCAATGGCGACCACCGATCAGTCTACGTCCGTCGAGAACGAGCCAGGCCACCGGTGCCGCAGTCGCCGCCTGCCCCGCCAGATTGCACGTAAAGGTTGCGGCCGTGACATCGTTCAGCCCGGCCACCGACTGCGCAAGCGCGAATAGAAGGGCCGCGCCTACCATGGCAGCATCCCGTCGCGTTGCAGCATCAGATATCCCGAAACGAGGAACACCCAGATCAGTGAGATCGGCAGGAAGATTTTCCAGCCCAGTCGCATGAGCTGATCGTAGCGGTAGCGCGGCACGGTGGCTTTCACCCAGGAGAAGATGAAGAAGAAGACGAGGATCTTGGCGAAGAACCAGATGATGCCGGGCACGTAATAAAGCGGCGCCCAGTCCACCGGCGGGAGCCAGCCGCCCCAGAACAGCAAGGCGTTCATCCCGCACATCAGGATGACGTTGCCATATTCGCCCAGCCAAAAGAGCGCGAAGCTCATCGAGCTATATTCGGTCTGGAAACCGGCGACGAGCTCGCTCTCCGCCTCGGTGAGGTCGAAGGGCGCACGGGCGGTTTCGGCCATCGAGGAGATCAGGAAGATGACCGCGAGCGGGAAGAGAAGCGGGTTGAGGCCGAAGGCGTTGACGACGCCTAGGATGTGACCCTGCTGGGCGGCGATGATGGCGGAGAGGTTGAAGGTGCCGGCCCACAGGACAACAGGTACAAGCACGAATCCGATCGAGACCTCGTAAGACACCATCTGAGCAGCAGCACGCAAAGCGCTGTAAAACGGGTATTTTGAGTTCGATGCCCAGCCTGCGATGATGATTCCGTAGACGCCGAGCGATGAGATTGCGAGAAGGTAGAGCAAGCCGACATTGATGTTGGCCAAGACCATGTTCTCGCCGAACGGAATCACTGCCCAGGCCAGCAAGGCGACGGTGAAGGTGACGATCGGCGCGATCAGGAAGAGGCCGCGATTGGCGGCGGTCGGGATGATGGTCTCCTTGAGGAAGACCTTGAGGCCGTCGGCGAAGCTTTGCAGGAGGCCCCAGGGCCCGACCACGTTCGGCCCGCGCCGCAGCGCCATCGCCGCCCAGATCTTGCGATCGGCATAGATGATCATCGCCACCGCCAGCATCAAAGGCAAAGCGATGAGCAGGATCAGGATGAGGGTGGCGACGAACCAGCCGAAGCCGGCGCCGAGCCAAGTCGTCTGGAACCAGGCGGTCATGCGAGGCTCCTTCCAAACCCTCTCCCCGGTGGGGAGAGGGTAGGGTGAGGGGGTCGGGCCGTCGCGATTGTTCTCGGCCGCAGAACCCCCTCACCCCAACCCTCTCCCCGCCGGGGAGAGGGGGCAATACCGAGATTCGAGATAGACGACCGGCTCACTCCGCCGCCTCCGCATAGCTTTCGCCATGCAGCAGCTCCGCGGAGCAGCGTTGCAGCGTCGGCGAGGAGCGGGCGATGGGGTTGGTGAGGTAGAAATCCTTGATCGGGTAAGCGAGCGTGGTGCCTTGAGCCACTTTCGCGTCGAGCTTCGGCGGCGCCCAGTCGAAGGTGACGAGGCCGGGCTGCGCGAAGGCTGGATAGTCCGCGAATAACCGCTGGCGCAGTTCGCCGAAGCTGTCGAAGGGCAGCGGCGCGCCGAGCTTGTCAGAAAGGGCGCGAAGGATCGACCAGTCGGCGCGCGCGTCGCCGGGCGGGTCGACCGCTTTCTCGGAGAACTGCACGCGGCCTTCCAGATTGACGTGGATGCCGTGCTTCTCGCTATAGGCGGCGCCGGGCAGGATAACGTCCGCGGCATGCGCGCCCTTGTCGCCATGGTGGCCGAGATAGACTTTGAAGCTGTTGGCGAAGGGCGCGAAGTCCATTTCGTCGGCGCCGAGCACGAAGAGCAGTTTCGGCGTGGCCGCGGCAAGTGACGCCATGCCGCCAGCCTGCGCAAAACCGAGCATCAGCCCGCCGGTGCGCGCGGCGACGGTGTGAAGGACGTTGTAGCCGTTCCAGCCGTCGCGGATGAGGTTGAGCGACTTGGTCAGCGCCAGCGTCGCCCCCTGCCCGCCCGCCGCCTTGAGGGCCGCGCCGCCGACGATCACCGCCGGACGCTGCGCGTCCCCGAAGGCATTGGCCGCCGCATCGGGCAGGTTCGCCACCAGCGAAAGATCGTCGCCAAGCCATTCGACCTTGTAAGTGAGATCGACCTTTGGTCCGATCGCGAAGACCTTCGCGCCCGCCCGCACCGCCTTGCGGATGCGGGTGTTGACGAGGCTCGCCTCCCAGCGCGGGTTGGTGCCGATCAGCAGGATCGCGTCCGCCGTTTCGATGCCGGCGATGGTGGTGTTGAAATTGACCGTGGCGAGGTTGGAGGTGTCGTAAGCAAGGCCGGTCTGGCGCGCCTCGATCAGGCCCGAGCCCAGTGAGGCGAGCAAAGCCTTGGCGGCATACATCGTCTCGACATCGACGAGATCGCCGGCCACCGCCGCGACGCTCGCGCCGGCCTGCTTCGCGACGTCCGCGATCTTCGCGAAAGCCTCGTCCCAGCTCGCCGGGCGTAGCTTGCCATTCTCGCGCAGCCAGGGGCGATCGAGGCGGTTGCGCGTCAGGCCGTCCACCGCATGGCGGGTCTTGTCGGTCGCCCACTCTTCATTGACGTCCTCATTGAGACGCGGAAGGGCGCGCATGACCTCGCGGCCGCGCGCGTCGAGGCGAATATTGGTCCCGACCCCGTCCATCACGTCGATCGCCGGAACCTTGCGCAACTCCCAGGGCCGCGCCTCGAACGTATAGGGTTTGGAGGTCAGCGCACCGACCGGGCAGAGATCGACGACATTGCCGGAAAGCTCGCTCGCCAGCGCGGTCTCGAGATAGGAGGTGATCTCCATATCCTCGCCGCGGCCGATCGCGCCGATATCCTCGACCCCGGCGACCTGCTCCATGAAGCGGACGCAGCGCGTGCAGTGGATGCAACGGGTCATCACCGTCTTGACGACCGGGCCCATATATTTCTCGGTCACCGCGCGCTTGTTCTCGTCATAGCGCTTGTGGCCGCGGCCATAAGCGATCGACTGATCCTGCAGATCGCATTCGCCGCCCTGATCGCAGATCGGGCAATCGAGCGGGTGGTTGATCAGCAGGAACTCCATCACCCCCTCACGCGCCTTTTTCACGATCGGCGTGGTGGTGAAAATCTCCTGGCCGTCGGCGGCGGGCAGCGCGCAGCTCGCCTGTGGCTTGGGCGGCCCCGGCTTCACCTCGACCAGGCACATCCGGCAATTGCCCGCGATGGCGAGCCGCTCATGATAGCAGAAGCGCGGGATTTCCTTGCCGGCAAGCTCGCACGCCTGCAGCACGGTGGCGCCCGCGGGAACCTCGATCTCGATCCCATCGACTTTGAGCTTAGGCATGGTCGCCCACCCGTTCGTCATTCAGTAATTCGTCATTCCCGCTGAAGCGGGAATCCAGATTTTCGCTCTCGCGCCCGGCTCTGCACAAGGCACAGACGGAAGGCGGATTCCCACTTTCGCGGGAATGACGGGATGAGGGGGCGTGCGCGCAAGTCATTCCGCCGCCTCCATGATCGGCGGGGCGTCGCCGGGACCGTGCCGCTCCTCGATCCGCCGTTCCAGCTCGGGGCGGAAGTGGCGGATCAGGCCCTGGATCGGCCAGGCGGCGGCGTCGCCCAGCGCGCAGATGGTGTGCCCCTCGACCTGCTTGGTGACGTCAAGGAGCGTGTCGATCTCGTGGATTTCGGCATCGCCTTCGCGCAGCCGCTCCATCACGCGCCACATCCAGCCCGTGCCCTCCCGGCAGGGCGTGCATTGGCCGCAGCTCTCATGCTTGTAGAAATAGGAGATGCGGCTGATCGCGCGGACGATGTCGGTGGACTTGTCCATGACGATGATCGCCGCGGTGCCGAGGCCGGAGCCGATTTCCTTAAGCCCGTCAAAGTCCATCGGCGCGTCGATGATCTGGGCGGCGGGGACGAGCGGGACCGAGGAGCCGCCGGGGATGACGGCGAGGAGATTGTCCCAGCCGCCGCGGATGCCGCCGGCGTGGCGATCGATCAGCTCGCGGAACGGCACGCTCATCGCGTCCTCGACCACGCAAGGGCGGTTCACATGGCCGCTAATCTGGAAAAGCTTGGTGCCTTCATTCTTTGGGCGGCCGATGCCGGCAAACCAGGCCGCGCCGCGCCGCAATATGGTCGGCACGACCGCGATGCTCTCGACATTGTTCACGGTGGTCGGGCAGCCATAGAGGCCCGCACCGGCCGGGAACGGCGGCTTCAGGCGCGGCTTGCCGGGCTTGCCCTCCAGGCTTTCGAGCATCGCCGTCTCTTCGCCGCAAATATAGGCGCCGGCGCCGCGATGGACGAAGAGATCGAAATCGTAGCCGGATTTGGCGGCGTTCTTGCCCAGAAGCCCGGCGGCATAGGCCTCGGCGACCGCCACCTCCAGCGCCTGCGTTTCGCGGATGAACTCGCCGCGGATGTAGATGTAGGCGGCGCGGGCGCGCATCGCATAGCCGGCGATCAGGGCGCCCTCGATCAACTTGTGCGGATCGTGGCGGATGATCTCGCGATCCTTGCACGACCCTGGTTCGGATTCGTCGGCGTTGATGACGAGGAAATTGGGGCGGCCGTCGGTCGGCGCCTTGGGCATGAAGCTCCACTTCATGCCGGTGGGAAAGCCCGCGCCACCACGGCCGCGCAGGCCCGACGCCTTCACCTCCTCGATGATTGCGTCCTGGCCGCAGGCCATCAGCGCCCTCGTGTCGTCCCAGTCGCCGCGCGCCTGCGCCGCCTTCAGCCCGGGGGACTGAAAGCCGTAGAGATTGGTGAAGATGCGGTCCTTGTCAGCGAGCATGGCACGCCTCGCCGAAGCTCCCTCTCCCCGGCGGGGAGAGGGTTGGGGTGAGGGGGTTCTGATTCAGAGGGAAGCCGCGAAGGCAGGACCCCCTCTCCCTACCCTCTCCCCGCTGGGGAGAGGGATTCAGAGCCGAGCTGCGCTGAGCCATGGACCTATGCACGGCCGCCCTCCGCACAGAATTCGCTGATCGCGCGCGGCATTTCGCCCGCCGCCATTTCGGGCTCGACGAAGACGTCCTCGCCATTGACGACGATGTAGCGGTGGCGGGCCTGGCCCTGTTGATAGGCGCCGCAGACGACATTCACGCCCTCATGCGTGCCGGCGCGGCTCTCGGCGAAGCGCACCTCGCCCCCTTGCCGCACGCGGGCGCGGACGAGGCGCTCGGCGGCGGCGACGGGGGTTTCCGGCTGCGCGGCCGGGGTGGGCGCGGCGGCGGACTGGTTGTTCGCCGGCGCGGCGCTCTGGCAGGCGGCGAGCGCGGCGGAGAGGAGGATAGCCGCCCTCATGATTGCCGGTCCCTCAGCAACTTGCGCGCCACCAGGAATGCGCCGACGCCGAGCGCCACGGCGATGGCGAGGCCGATCAGCTTGAAGGCGAGCTTGATCAGGATGATGCCGACGACGATCGCGACGATGACGCCAATGATGCCGCTCATGCCCAGTCCCCGCGATAATCGTGATTTTCCGTCGCCATCTCCTTCAAGGAGGTCGGACCGCCTTCGGGCGCGCTGGTCTGGCGCGCGATCTGCGGGCCGGGCCGGGGCGTCTCGCCCTTCGCCAGCGCGTCGAGAATGGCGGTCATGCTGTCGAAGGTCAGGTCTTCGTAATTATCGTCGTTGATCTGGACCATCGGCGCATTGGCGCAGACGCCGAGGCATTCGACCTCGTTCAGCGTGAACAGGCCGTCTTCGGTCGTGTGGCCCTTCTTCAATCCCCTGGCGGCGCAGGCGGCGAGCACGTCGTCCGAGCCGCGCAGCATGCAGGGCGTGGTGCCGCAGACCTGAACATGATGGCGGCCGACCGGCGCCAGGTTGAACATCGTGTAGAAGGTCGCGACCTCATAGGCGCGGATGAAGGGCATGCCGAGATAGGTGCCGACATATTCGATCACCGGGATGGGGAGCCAGCCCTGGGTCTTGGTCTCGCCCCCGATTTGCCGCTGGGCCAGGTCGAGCAGCGGAATGATCGCGCTCTGCTGCCGCCCCGGCGGATAGCGGGCGATGATCAGCCGCGCCTTGTTGTTGTTCTCCGCCGAGAAGGCGAACGAACCCCACCGCTCGCGCAGCTCCGGGCTGTCGGGGAGGCGCTTGGCGTCAGCCACGAGTTGGTTCCACAGAACCGATCATCGCGGCCTCTCCTGATTGGGCAGGCTCATCCAGGTCTCCGGATCGCGCAGGCCGAATTGAACCCAGACAACCCGCTCCCCCGCGGTCCAAATGAGGGTTTGGGTCGGGGCGCGCGACGGGCAGGTCCAGGTGAACGAGATCGTCGCGTTCGCCGGCTCCGCCGAGTCATGATCCCAGCTCAGATTCGAGCGCGCGCAGCCCCGGGCATAGGTCGACAGGGCCTCGAACGACGATTCCTGGCCCGTCCCACTGCTCGAATCCGCGATCGTGATCTCCTCCGCGAGCGTGGCGCGAGCGGCCGCCAAGTCGCCCGATTCAAGCGCCGACACCAGCGCGACGGCCGCGGGCGGCGGCCCCTCGGTCGGGGTAACGACGCCCAGAAGGCCGCCGAGCACGATCAGGGCGTTCACCGGTCGCACTCCCCGAAAACGATATCCATCGCGCCGAGGATGGCGGTGACGTCGGCGAGCATGTGGCCCTTCGACATGAAATCCATCGCCTGGAGATGGCTGAAGGCGGTGGGGCGGATCTTGACGCGATAGGGTTTGTTCGAGCCGTCGGCGACGAGATAGACGCCGAACTCGCCCTTCGGGCTTTCGGTCGCGACATAGACTTCGCCGGCGGGGACGTGGAAGCCCTCGGTGTAGAGCTTGAAATGATGGATCAGCGCCTCCATCGACATCTTCATCTCGCCGCGCCTGGGCGGGACGACCTTGCGGTCGAGGCTGGCGATCGGCCCTTCCGGCATTTCATTGAGGCACTGCTTCATGATGCGGATCGATTGCCGCACCTCTTCGACGCGGACCATGAAGCGGTCATAGCAATCGCCCTTCGTCCCGACCGGCACGTCGAAGTCCATCCGGTCGTAGACGTCATAGGGCTGCGACTTGCGCAAATCCCAGGGGATGCCGGCGGCGCGGATCATCGGGCCGGAAAAGCCCCAGGCCAGCGCGTCCTCCTTGGACACGGTGGCGATATCGACGTTGCGCTGCTTGAAGATGCGGTTGTCCGCAACGAGGCTGATCGCGTCCTCGAACAGGCGCGGCACGCGATTGTCGAGCCAGTCGCCGATGTCGGTGAGCAATTTCAGCGGCACGTCCTGATGGACGCCGCCCGGCCGGAAATAAGCGGCGTGCATGCGCGCACCCGAGGCCCGCTCGTAGAAGTTCATGATGTCTTCGCGGATCTCGAACAGCCACAGGTTCGGCGTCATCGCGCCGACGTCCATGACGTGGCTGCCGAGGTTCAGCATGTGGTTCTTGATGCGGGTCAGCTCGGCGAAGAAGACGCGCAGATATTGCGCGCGCAGCGGCACTTCCAGGCCGAGCAGCTTCTCGATGGCGAGCACGAAGCTGTGCTCCATGCACATGGGCGAGCAATAATCGAGGCGGTCGAAATAGGGCAAAGCCTGGAGGTAGGTCTTATACTCGCAGAGCTTCTCCGTGCCGCGGTGGAGCAGGCCGATATGGGGATCGACCCGATCGATGATCTCGCCGTCCAGCTCCAGCACGAGGCGCAGCACGCCGTGCGCGGCCGGATGCTGCGGGCCGAAGTTGATCGTGTAATTGCCGTCGGCGGCGTCGGTCGCGCCGGGCGTTCCGATCTCGACGGTGCGGGTGGTGACGTCAGTCATAAGCCACCAGTTCCCTGGCCCTTCGACTGCCTGCAAGGCAGGCGCTCAGGATAAACCTTAGCCGAAGGCTGAGAGCCGGGGTCCAGGAGCGCCGCGAGGCGCTTGGAGAGACGATCAACAAGAATATCCGGCTGGCACCGGCCTGGGCCCCGGCCTTCGCCGGGGAACGGCTCTTTGTCATTCTCCGCCCTCCCCGCTTCTCGGCTTGCGCTTCGCCCGCGATGGCTTGGCGGCGATCGTGTTGGCGGGCTCGCCGGCGCCGGTTTGAGCCTTGGTGTCGGTCGTCTTCGGCGTTCCCGGTGCAGCCACAGCGGGCACATCGCCCGTCTTCTTGATCTCGTCGGCCTTCAGCGGCGTCGGCGCGCCGGGCGCTTCGGGCACGCCTTTCTCGTCGCCGGGCAGGATATAGTCCGCGCCCTCCCAGGGGCTCATGAAATCGAAATTGCGGAAATCCTGGGCGAGGCTGACCGGTTCGTAGACGACCCTTTTCTCCTCCTCGGAATAACGCAGCTCGACATAGCCGGTGAGCGGAAAGTCCTTGCGCTGCGGGTGACCGGTGAAGCCGTAATCGGTGAGGATGCGGCGCAGATCGGGGTGGCCGGCGAAGATGACGCCATACATGTCGAAGACCTCGCGCTCGAGCCAGCCGGCGACCGGATAGACACCTGTGACGGTCGGCACCGGCGTGTCGGCGTCGGTCGAGACGCGGATGCGGAGGCGGTGGTTCTTCGTGACCGAAAGCAAGTGATAGACCAATTCGAAACGCTCGGCGCGCTCGGGATAATCGACGCCGGCAATCTCCATCAGCTGCTGGTAATCGAGCGTGTCGCGCAGGGTGCGAAGGACATCCGCCACGCTCTCGCGCGCGACATCGATCGAGACCTCGTCCACCTCGTGGTGCGCCAACAGGAAAGCGCCGCCAATCGCGGCTTTCACGGCGTCGGCGATGCCCTCACGGGCCGGAACGAGGGGAGCCGGGCTACCCATTATTGCAGCATTCAAAACCGCTCAGGCTGAGCCTGTCGAAGCCCTGCCCTTCAGGTTGCTCGACACACAAGAAAGGACAGTCCTTCGACAAGCTCAGGATGAACGGTTGTGGTTGAACAGAGACCGGCGCGAACATGCTCACCGCTCGATCGTCCCTTCGCGGCGGATGCGGCGCTGGAGCTGCATGATGCCGTAGAGCAGGGCCTCCGCGGTCGGCGGGCAGCCCGGGACGTAGATATCGACGGGAACGATGCGGTCGCAGCCGCGCACGACGCTGTAGCTGTAATGGTAGTAGCCGCCGCCGTTCGCGCAGCTGCCCATCGAGATGACGTAGCGCGGCTCCGACATCTGGTCGTAGACCCGGCGCAAGGCGGGCGCCATCTTGTTGCAGAGCGTGCCGGCGACGATCATGACGTCCGACTGGCGGGGGCTCGCGCGCGGCGCCGCACCAAATCTTTCAAGATCATAGCGCGGCATGTTCACATGGATCATCTCGACCGCGCAGCAGGCGAGGCCGAAGGTCATCCACCAGAGCGAGCCGGTGCGCGCCCATTGGAAGAGATCCTCCGTCGATGTGACGAGGAAGCCCTTGTCCTGCACCTCGGTGGAGATCTGGCCGAAAATATAGGGGTCGGGCGGCGTATCTCCCGCAGGCTGCATTGGCGCTCCGCGCGCGTCGAGGATCACTCCCATTCGAGCGCGCCTTTTTTCCAGGCATAAGCGAAGCCCAAGGCCAGCTCGACGAGGAAGATCATCATCGCGAACCAGGCCGTCCAGCCGAGATCGAAGACGGTGACCGCCCAGGGGAAGAGGAAAGCCGCCTCCAGATCGAAGACGATGAAGAGAATGGCGACCAAATAGAAGCGGACGTCGAACTGCGCGCGGCTGTCCTCGAAGGCCGGGAAGCCGCATTCATATTCGGTGAGCTTGTCCGGATAGGGCTTGTTCGCGCCGGTCAGTCGCGACACGATCATCGGCAGCACGACGAACGCCGTCGAGAGCCCGAGCGCGACCGCCAGGAACAGCAATATCGGCAGATATTCGGCGGCGACCGACGCCATGCAACAAGCTCCGACTGACGGGTCCGGAAGGTTGCGGCGGCTTTAGGAGCGGGACGGGGTCCAGGCAAGGCCCGCATGGGGCCAGAAGGCGACTTTTAGAGGCCCCGGCCAGAGAGAGCGAGCGCCCGGATTGCGGTCGGGCGCGGCAGCCCCTCCCCCGTCACCGCGCCGGCCGCGCCATAGCGTTCCCACTGGGCGTCGGCGACGTACAGGAACTGGTTGCCGCGCACGACGCCGAGGGTTGGTTCGCCCCACTCCGGATGGCCGGATTCGAGGACGGTCACGCTGGCGATGCGGCGGCCGTCCGCCGAGAGAGCGAGATAGAGGATGCGGTGCGGATTGGTGCCGTTCTGGACCGCGATGAAGCCATCGCGATAGGGCGCCAGCCCGTCAATGCCATCGAGCATGGTTGTCGCGTCGGATTCGAGCCGCGAGACCGCACCGCTGTTGAGGTCGATTACGGCGAGGCCATAGCCATAGTCCGAGACGTAGAGCCGGCGCCGGTCGGCTGACGGTACCAGGCCCTGAGGATTCTGCAGGCGGCCCGCCGGCACCACCACCGTCGCCTCGGTATCGCCAACGCCGAGGCGCCAGATCGTTCCCCGCTGCGGGTCCGCGGCATAGACCGTGCCTTCCGCCGCGACGGCGAGATCGGCAGGCGAGCCGTCGCCGGGGATTGCGATGCGGTGGACGATTGCGAGCGTGTCCAGATTGATCGCGATCAGGCCGCGAAAGGCGTCGCCGGGCGACGGCGTCTGCTCGACCACGCCCGAGGCCATCCAGAGCAGGCGGCGCGGCGCATCCATGCCGAGGCCGAACAGGCTGCCTGGCCGAATGCCCGGCACCGCGCGCCAGCTCTCGCCGTCGCCATAGAGCAATTCGCGGCCGACCACGGAGGAAGCGAAGAGTCGGTTGCGGTTGCCGTCCCAGGCGATGCCTTCGATCAGGCGGCCACCGACGGGGATGGTTGCGAACAGCCCGCTGCCCTGAACCACGGCGCGATTGGCGTCGAGCCGCAGCTGTAGCGCAATCATCTCCTCGCGCGGCACGTGGCGAGACATGACCGCTTGCGTCTCGGGGGTGGGAGCATAGCCCAAAGCGACGAGGCGGGCGAAGCCGGCGCGGACCCGCTCGGCATCTTCGACCGCAACGGCGGCGGCGAGCTGACGGCGCTGCACCGTTGCACTGTTCGGAAAGCGCGCCGCCAAGGCATCGAGACCGATGGGGGTGCGCAGATCGCCTTGCGGAACGTCCCAATCACCCGTGCCGGTTTGCGCGACCGCCGCGCCGGCGAGGCCGAGCGCGGCGAGAAAAGCTAGCGCAAGGCTTGGGCGACGAGCTTGTGCAGACGGTTGTGGAGTTGATCGTTCGCGGCCAGCACCTGCCCATTCGCGAGGCCCGCGTCGCCGCCACGGAAATCGGTTACGTAACCGCCCGCTTCGCGCACCAGGATGAGGCCCGCCGCAATGTCCCAGAATTGAAGCCCCTCCTCCCAGAAGCCGTCATAACGCCCGGCGGCGACCCACGCCAGATCGAGCGCGGCCGAGCCGAAGCGGCGGATGCCGGCGACTTCGGGGGCGACGACGGAGAGGACTTTCTCGAAACGCTCCTGATCGCCATGACCCTTGAAGGGGATGCCGGTCGCGATCAGGGCGTCGGCGAGCTCGCGGCGCGATGAGACGCGCAGCCGGCGATCCTGCAGCCAGGCACCGCGCCCTTTCTCGGCCCAGAAGCTTTCGTCGGTGACCGGTTGATAGACCAGGCCGTGGCTGAGCTCGCCATAGCCTTGGCCGCCCGGCTTCGGCTCCTGCACCGCGATCGAAATGGCGAAATGCGGGATGCCGTGGAGGAAATTGGAGGTGCCGTCGATCGGATCGACGACCCAGCGCGGCTTGGCCGGATTGCCCTCGATCGCGCCGCCTTCCTCGAGCAGCATGCCCCAGTCCGGACGAGCGTGGCGAAGCTCGTCGACCAGAGTGTCTTCGGCACGCTTGTCGGCCATCGAGACGAAGTCGGCCGGCCCCTTGCGGCTGACCTGGAGCTGCTCGACCTCGCCGAAATCCCGGCGCAGGCGCGGCGCAGCCTTGCGCGCGGCGCGCTCCATGACGGTGATGAGGCCGGAATGGCTGACCAATGTGCTTCCAATCAGTCCGCGCGGCGGACGTAGGTCTGCTCGTAGACATCGACGACGATCTTGGTGCCCGCGCCGATGTGCGGCGGCACCATTACGCGCACGCCATTGTCGAGGATCGCGGGCTTGTAGGAGGAGGAGGCAGTCTGCCCCTTCACCACCGCGTCCGCCTCCACGATCATCGCCTCGATCGTGTCGGGGAGCTGGACGGAAATCGGCCGCTCGTCCCACAGCTCCAGCACGACATCCATGCCGTCCTGGAGGAAGGCGGCGGCGTCGCCGAGGATGCCCGCATCGAGCGTGATCTGCTCGTAATTGTCCTTGTCCATGAAGGTCAGGGCATCGCCGTCCTTGAACAGGAACTGGAAATCCTTGGTGTCGAGCCGGACGCGCTCGACCGTCTCGGCGGAGCGGAAGCGGACATTGTTCTTGCGGCCATCGACGAGATTTTTCATCTCGACCTGCATGTAAGCGCCGCCCTTGCCGGGCTGGGTGTGCTGGATTTTCACCGCGCGCCAGATGCCGCCTTCATATTCGATGATGTTGCCGGGACGAATGTCCACGCCGCTGATCTTCATGTCATGCTCGCTGGAAAGGTGTCGCGCGCCCCTAGCGCGAAGCCGTGCGAGCGGCAAGGAGCGGGTATGGGTTGATCGCCCTGCCCTGCCACCAGCGGTCGCTGGCGCCCATGCGGTGGACGGCGAAATGGAGATGCGGCCCGGCCGGACTGGCATTGCCGGTGAAGCCGACCAGGCCGATCGGATCGCCGCGGCGGAGTTGCTGCCCTTCGCGCAGGCCCGGCGCGTACGCGTCGAGATGAGCGTAATAATATGACCAAGCCCGGTCGGGCGAGCGCATATAGACGGTAATGCCGCCCCCGCCCTGGCTGAAATGCAGGCGCTCGATCACGCCATCGGCCGCCGCGACCACGGGCGTCCCGCGCGGCGCCATGATATCGATCGCATCGTGGACGCGGGCTCCGCCGGCGCGGGCGGCGTTGAAGGTGTCGGTTAGCCGGTCGGGGCGGATGCCAGCGACCGGTATGGCGAGGCCGGACGGCGTGACCACCGGCGGCGCGCGATTGCGACCGAGCGCTTCGGCGACCTCCGCCTCGCTCGGCGCGTCGTAATCGGCGCGCTCGGCGGACGGCCCGGCGGCGGGCGCGCTGTAGAGAGCGAGCCAGAACAGGCTGGTGAGGATCGCGGTCACGATCACCGTGATAATCACGATCATGCTAATGCCCAGTTTACGCATGCCGGAGAAACCCGTTTCGGGGGCGGTTCGTTCCAAAAATGCGTTGGTCAGGGCAAACGCGCCGCTCCAAGCAGCGCCAAAGCAGCCGCGCCAATCAGCATCCAGATGCCGGGATGGCCGGGGCCGACCGCAGCGATTAGCAGGGCCGCGACGGTGAGCGGGATCAACGCGCTCAGCCACACGATGGGAGCGAAGCGGCGCTCTCTCCGCCAAGCAACGAACAGCCATACCAAGCCGACGACGCTCCAATCGACCACCGGCACATACCAGAGCGAGGTCAGGATGGCGCCGCGCGCTCCCGGCAGCCAACCGGCAACCATCGCGCCGCCGGAGGCATGAAAGACAGCCGTCGCGAAAAGCAGCACGGCGGCGGCAACCAGTAACCAGCGGCCAAAATTCATGGCTTCCCCTCCTTCAAGGCGGCAAAGGCGGCCACCGCGGCAGCCGGTCCTTCGCGATGCTCCCAGACTCCGCCGCAGACGGCCAAAAAATCCGCGCCCGCGTCGATCAGGGGTGCGGCGTTGGCCGGCGTGATGCCCCCAATCGCGACGCAGGGCAACTCGAAGAGGCCCGACCACCAGCGCAGAATCTCCGGCTCCGGGCGGTGATGCGTCTCCTTGGTCGCGGTCGGGAAGAAGGCCCCGAAGGCGACATAATCTGCTCCCGCGTCCCCCGCCTCCATGGCGAGGTGGCGGCTGTCGTGGCAGGTTATGCCGATCTGCGCGGCGGGGCCGAGCAGCGCGCGCGCCTCGCGCGGATCGCCGTCGCCCTGGCCGAGATGGACGCCGTCCGCGTCGAGCCTCTTGGCAAGCGCCATGTCGTCATTGACGATGAAGGCGACGTCATGATCGGCGCAAAGACGCTGGAGCGGCCCGGCAAGACGCGCGGCTTCATGCTGATCGACGCCCTTCACGCGAAACTGGAAGGCCGCGACGGGGCCGGCCGACAGCGCTTCCCGAAGTCGCACAGGGAAGTCCCCGCCCACATCGGGCGGCGAGATCAGATAGAGCTGGCAGCCTGCGTCGCTCACGCTTTGGCGGTCGAGGCCGAGTAGATTTCGTCGATCGACGCGCCGAGCGCGCCGTCGAATTCGGCGTCGTTCATCCCGGCGCGGAGATCTTCGAGCAAGGCGCGCGAGAAGCTGGCGATCACGCCGCGATTCCTCGCCAGTTCGCCGCAGGCTTCGGGGCGCGCGAAGCCGCCCGACAAAGCGACGACGCGAAGCACGCGCGGATGATCGACCAGCGGGCCGAACAGGCCGGCCTCGACGGGAAGGCTGAGCTTCAGCATCACGCGATCGTCGCCGGGCAATGCGTCGAGCGCATTGGTCAGCTCCTCAAGCAGGATGCGGTCGGCCTCGGCACGCTCCGGGCTCTTGATGTTGACCTCGGGCTCGATGATCGGGACGAGGCCGGCGGCGAGGACCTGTTGCGCCACCTGGAACTGCTGCGTGACGATCGCGGCGATGCCTTCGCGATTGGCGAGGTTGATGACCGAGCGCTCCTTGGTGCCGAACACGCCGAGGCGGCGGGCGCGAGCGAGCAAGGCATCGAGCTCCGGCATCGCTTTCATCAGCTGGACGCCGTCCGCCTCGTCCTCCAGGCCCTTGTCGATCTTGATGAAGGGGACGACGCCGCGTTCGTTTAACACTTGCGGTACTGGCTTGCCGTCGATCTCGCCGTCCATCGTGCGCTCGAACAGGATCGCGCCGATGACCTTGTCGCCGGTAAAAGCGGGCGAGGTGATGATCCGGCTCCGCATCTGGTGGATGAGGCCGAACATCTCCTCATCACCGGAATAGGCGTTTTCCTCGACGCCATAGGCCTTGAGCGCCTTTGGGGTGGAGCCGCCGCTCTGGTCGAGCGCGGCGATGAAGCCTTTGCCGCTTTCCATCTTCGCGGTCATTTTCGGGTCGGGCATCGGTCTTGAAACCTCCAATTGGGATATGATCAGCGCATCAGCGCGGAAACGCCGGGCAGGTCCTTGCCTTCCATCCATTCGAGGAAGGCGCCGCCGGCGGTGGAAACGAAGGTGAAGTCGCCGGCAACCCCGGCTTGGTTGAGCGCCGCCACGGTGTCGCCGCCGCCCGCGACCGAGACGAGGCCACCTTCCTGGGTGAGGGCCGCCGCGGTGCGGGCGAGCGCGACGGTGGCGGCGTCGAAGGGCGGTGTCTCGAAGGCGCCGAGCGGGCCGTTCCAGACCAAAGTGCGGCAGGTCTTGAGGGCGTCGGCGAGCGCCTCGACCGCGGCCGGGCCGATGTCGAGGATCATCTCGTCCTCGGCGACTTCGTGGACGTTGCAGGTGCGTAAGGACGGCGGATTGGCGGCGAATTCCTTCGCGACGACGACGTCGTAAGGGAGATGCACCGTGCAATTCGCCTTGTCGGCCGCCTCCAATATCTCCTCGGCGGTGCCGGTGAGATCGCGCTCGGCAAGGCTCTTGCCGATCGCGACGCCGCGCGCGGCGAGGAAGGTGTTGGCCATGCCGCCGCCGATGATCAAATGATCGACTTTGCCGACGAGGTGCTTGAGCACGTCGAGCTTGGTCGAGACCTTGGCCCCGCCGACGACAGCCGCGACGGGCCGCTCCGGATTGCCGAGCGCTGCCTCGAGTGCCTTCAATTCCTTCTCCATCGCGCGGCCGGCATAAGCGGGCAGAAGATGGGCCAGCCCCTCGGTCGAGGCATGGGCGCGGTGCGCGGCGGAGAAAGCGTCGTTGACGTAGAAATCGCCATTCGCGGCCATCGATGCGGCGAGCGCGGGGTCGTTCTTTTCCTCGCCGGCGTGGAAACGAGTGTTCTCAAGGATCGCGACGTCGCCGGGGCGGAGCACCGCAATCGCCTGCGCGACGCCCTCCCCGTCGCACTCCGGCACGAACTGCACGGAGCGGCCGAGCATGGCGCTATAGGGCCGAGTCACCAGCGAGAGCGACATGTCCGGGCGTTTCTCGCCCCTGGGCCGGCCGAAATGGGCGAGCAGCAGAACGATCGCACCCTTGTCGGCAAGCTCGGTGACGGTCGCCAGCGTCGCGCGAAAACGGGTGTCGTCACTCACCGCGCCATCATGCATCGGCACGTTCAGATCGACGCGCACCAGCGCCCGCTTGCCACGAACATCACCGAGATCATCGAGGGTCTTGAAGGCAGGCATCCCTTACCCCGTCCGCTCACATCGAGCGAAGTCGAGATGCCCGTTCGAGCATAGCCGAGAATAGAAAGGACTCGGCTTCGCTCGGCTTAGTCTCTCGACTTCGCTCGAGATGAGCGGGTTGTGGAGTGGCGTCATGACGTCAAACCAACTTCGCCATAGCGGCCGCGGTGTCGACCATTCGGTTCGAGAAACCCCATTCATTGTCATACCAAGAGACGACGCGGACGAGCTTGCCCTCCAGCACCGCGGTTTCGAGGCTGTCCACGGTCGAGCTGGCCGGATCGTGGTTGAAGTCGATCGAGACGAGCGGCTCATCGGTGAATTGCAGGATGCCCTTCAGCGGCCCGCTCTCCGACGCTGCCTTGAGCACGCCGTTGACCTCGTCGACGCTGGTGTCGCGCTTCGGCGTGAAGGTGAGATCGATCAGGCTGACATTGGGCGTCGGCACCCGCACCGACGAGCCGTCCAGCTTGCCCTTAAGCTCCGGCAGTACCTCGCCGACGGCGCGCGCGGCGCCGGTCGTGGTCGGGATCATCGACATGGCCGCAGCGCGCGCGCGGCGCTTGTCGCTGTGGATCTGATCGAGGATCTTCTGGTCGTTCGTATAAGCGTGGATCGTCGTCATCAGGCCGCGCTCAATGCCGATCGCATCGTTCAACACCTTGGCGACGGGCGCGAGGCAGTTGGTCGTGCAGGACGCGTTCGAGACTATCGTGTGGCCGGCCTCCAGCTTGTCGTGATTGACGCCATAGACGACGGTGAGATCGACGCCCTTGCCCGGCGCCGAGATCAGGACGCGCTTGGCACCGGCGTCGAGATGCTTTTGCGCACTGGCGCGATCGGTGAAAAAGCCGGTGCATTCCAGCGCGATATCGACGCCGTCAGCGGCGTGCGGCAGATTGGCCGGATCGCGCTCGGCGGTCACCTTGATGCGCTTACCATCGATGATCAGATCGTTGCCGTCCGCCTTCACCTCGCCCGGATAGGGGCCGTGCACGGAGTCGCGCTTGAACAGCAGGGCGTTCGATTCCGCGTCGGCCAGATCATTGATCGCGACCAGCTCAAGGCCGCTCTCCGGCTTGGCGAGGATCGCGCGCGCCACCAGGCGGCCAATCCGCCCGAAGCCGTTGATCGCAACTTTGGTCATTCATTCGCTCCCAGTTTTTCGCTTCTCAGCTTTTCGGTGATTTTCGGCACGATCGCCTCGACGGTAAAGCCGAAGCGTTCGAAGAGATATTCGGCCGGCGCGGAGGCGCCGAAGCGGTCGAGGCCGATATTGAGGCCGTCGCGGCCGGTGTAACGCTCCCAGCCCAGGGTCGCACCGGCCTCGATCGAGACGATCAGCGTGTCGGCGGGCAGGATGTCAGCGCGATAGGCGGCATCCTGCGCGTCGAAACGGCTCCAGCAGGGCATTGAGACGACATCGGCGCCGATCGCTTGGTCTTCCAGAGCGTCGGCAAGGTCGAGCGCAAGCGCAACCTCCGATCCGGTGGCGACCAACACGACCTGCCGCTCGTCACCCGCGCTACGCAAGCGGTAGGCACCCCGGGCGCAGAGGTTCTCGTCGAGGGATTTGAGCCGCAGCGGCGGCAAATTCTGCCGGGACAAAGCGAGCAGTGACGGTCCGTCGGCGAAGCGCAGTGCCAGCTCCCAACATTCGGCCGTCTCGACCGCATCGGCCGGGCGATAAACGTCGAGATTGGGAATGGCGCGCAAGCCGATCAATTGCTCGATCGGCTGATGGGTCGGGCCATCCTCGCCGAGCCCGATCGAATCGTGGGTCATCACATAGATTGCGCGGGTCTGCTGGAGCGCTGAAAGCCGGATGCCGGGGCGGCAATAGTCAGAGAAGATCAGGAAGGTGCCGCCATAAGGGATGATACCGCCGTGCAGCGCCATCCCGTTCATCGCCGCCGCCATGCCGAACTCGCGGATGCCGTAGTAGATGTATCGCCCGGAATAATCGTCTTTCGTCAGCGGCTTCTGAGACTTTGTTTTGGTATTATTGGAACCGGTCAAGTCAGCAGAGCCGCCAATCGTTTCCGGCAAAGCGGTGTTTATCGCCTCCAGCGCCAGCTCGGAAGCCTTGCGCGTGGCGACCTTCTGTGGGGTCGCCACGAGGCTCTCGATATAGGCGTCTAGCGAGAAATCGCCGGGCAGATCGCCGTCCATGCGGCGCAGGAATTCGGCCTTGTCGGGGCTCGCATCCACCCGGCCACGCCATTCGCGATGCTCGCCTTGCGCGCGTGTGCCGGCTTCGCGCCACGCCGAGGCGATCTCGGCCGGGATTTCGAAGGGCGGAGAAACCCAGCCCAGTTCGAGCCGCGCCGCGGCGACTTCGTCCGCGCCCAAGGCTGCGCCATGGGTGGCCGAGGTGCCCTGCTTGTTGGGTGCGCCCTTGCCGATGATCGTGCGGCAGGCGATCAGCGACGGGCGCGGATCGGCTAGCGTCTCATCATAAGCGCGGCGAATGTCGTCGGCGTCGTGGCCGTCACAGCGCACCGTGTGCCAGCCATAAGCGGAATAGCGCGCCTCGATATCCTCCGAAGTGGACAGATCCGTCGCGCCGTCGATGGTGATCCGGTTGTCGTCCCAGATGACGTTGAGGCGGCCCAAAGCAAGATGGCCGGCGAGGCCCGCCGCCTCATGGTTGATCCCCTCCATCAGGCAGCCGTCGCCGGCAACCGCCCAGGTGCGGTGATCGACCAGCGCGTCGCCGAACACGGCGTTCAGATGCCGCTCGGCGACCGCCATGCCCACCGCCATTGCGACGCCCTGACCCAGCGGGCCGGTCGTGGCCTCGACGCCGGCGAGGAGGAAATTCTCGGGGTGGCCGGCGCAAGGAGAGCCGAGCTTGCGGAAGCCCTTGATGTCCTCGATCGTCGGCCGTTCGTAGCCGGTGAGGTGGAGCAGGCTGTAGATCAGCATCGAGCCATGCCCGGCGGAGAGCACGAAACGGTCGCGATCCGGCCATTTGGGATCAGCGGGATCGTGCTTCAGATATTCGGTCCACAGCACTGTCGCGGCGTCCGCCATGCCCATCGGCATGCCGGGATGGCCGCTATTCGCCGCTTGAACGGCGTCCATCGACAAGGCCCTGACGGCGTTGGCGAGCAGGGTGATATCGCGGGGCATCGAGTCCCTTCGTCGTGCGAAAGCGCGGCGGAAAATGCGCGGGTTGCGCGCCCGCCGTCCTTTATCGGCGACGGCGCGCGCGTCAACCGTGGCGGCTTGCCGCGCGCCATTGTCATGCTATCGTCATGCCTATGGCCGACCCACGCGCCCTCGACGCAATCTCCCGTATCGAACGGGCGCTCGCGCGGATTGAGACGGCGGCGCAGCGGCCCGCCCCAAGCGCCACGGAATCGGACGATTATCTGAGCCTGCGCGACTCACATGATCGGTTGCGCGAGCGGGTCTCGGGCGCACTCGCGCAGCTCGACGGCCTGATCGAGCGCGGAGGGGGTAGCTGATGGCGAATATCGCGGTAGAGGTGGGCGGCCGACGTTACGACGTGAGCTGCCGCGACGGCGAGGAGGAGCATTTGCGCGGCCTCGCCGCCACCATCGATCGCAACGCCCAGCGTGCGACCGAGGCGATGGGGAGCCTGACGGAGACCCGGCACCTTCTCTTCGCCGCCTTGCTGCTCGCCGACGAGATGAAGGAGGTCCGCGCGGGCCTGGGAATTGCTGAGCCTGTCCCCGCCCCACCCGACCCGGCGGTCGCCGATGCGCTGGAGCGCCTCGCGGCGCGGATGGAGGCGCTGGCCGGCACCCTTGAGCAAGGGGCGCTAAGCGCCTAAATAGGGATGGACGGGTACTGCCTCGTACGAGCTGTTATGAACATCCCTGAGGCATATGCATCCTAGGGGACTGTCCCTGCCCGGACCCTGGTCCGAAGCACATGGTTCCCACCTGACGTTGAGGCGTCAGAGGATATTCTGAGCAAACGGCCATGGCGGTCCCGTCACTTTCCCCTGCGCTGAGCAAGAGCCAATTGCGCGCCGAGGGCCTGCGTCTGCGCAAGGCGTTCACCGCGAGCGTAACGCCCCAATTGCGATCTGCGCTTGAAACGGCGCTCGCACGGCTGGTCCTGCCGCATTTGGCCGGCGCGCGCGTCATCGCCGCTTATCATCCGCTTAAAGATGAGATCAGCCCGGCGTCGATCCTCGCCGGCCTTGGCGATGGCCAGCGTCAGGCCATCCCGTGGTTCGCCGACCGCGAGGCGCGCTTCCTGTGGCGCGAGGGACCCGCCAGCGAGCCAAGTCCATGGGGCGTGCTGCAGCCCGCCGCCGCCGCCGAAGCGCTGGCGCCCGATGTCGTGATCGTGCCGCTCGTCCTAGCCGACCGGCACGGCACGCGGATCGGCCACGGCAAAGGCCATTACGATCGCGCGCTCGCTCATTTGCGCGAGGCCGGGCCGATCTTCACGATCGGGCTTGGATGGGAGGATCAGATCATCGATGGGGCGATCGCGGCCGATCCATGGGACGTGCCCCTGAACGCCATCGCGACACCGAAGGAATGGATAATATGCGCCTAGAGCCGAGCTGGCGGCAGCCTGCCGGGATCGCCCTGATCCTGCTCCTCATCACAGCCTGGGTGGTGCTTGTCGCCAGCGTGGCGCCCTTGCTCGATGGCCTGCCGCGCTGGCTCCACATCCTTTATTATCTGGTGGGGGGGATCGTCTGGATTTTCCCGCTCCGCCCGCTGCTGCGCTGGATGGAGACGGGACGCTGGCGCTGAGACTCAATCGCCGGCGATGAAGGCGACCATCCGCCATTGGCCGCCCCGCCGCCCGAAAATTGCGCGATAGTCGATCGGGCTGATGACACTCCCCGCCTCGATATAGCCGGTGCGGCCGTCGGCGAGGCGCACCCGGCCCCAGCCGTCGCTTTCGATTGTCACTTCCGCGAGCACGGCCCAGGAAATGACAGAGCCCTCGCCCTCGTTGGACCGTTCTCGATAAAGCCGGGCGCCGGCCCGGGCGACGCCGGACGTGAAGGGGTCGAGGCTTTCCGGCATTCTCTGGGAAAAATAAGGGGCCGCCCGCTCCTCGCCGTCGCGGGTGCAGCCGAGGACGAGCGCGTTTGCCAGCACCGGCCAAAGGCCGCTCGTTTCGGGCGTCGCGAGCCCCCATTCGCGGGCGAAGTCGGCGCGGCCGGCCTCGCCGCCAAAGCTGAAGGAAATGTCTTCGGCCACGATCGCCAGCAGCCGCCGGCCGTCGTGGCGCGCCGCGATATCAAGCAACTCCGCGCGGAAGCGGGCGAAGTCCGCATCGGCGGCGCATTCGTCACGAGGCGGCAGAGTCTGCGCCGCGACGGGCGCGGCGGCAAGCGCCAGTGCGAGGAGCGCGGCGAGCGTCTTGATGCGGCGCATGATATCGCAGTTTCGATGGCCAAGGAATGGCGCGAGTGACGGGACTCGAACCCGCGACCTCCGGCGTGACAGGCCGGCGCTCTAACCAACTGAGCTACACCCGCGTGGAAAGCAGGCGGGCGAACTAGGGGAGCCCCCCTTGCCTGTCAAGCGAAGCCCCGAAGTGCCGGCCAGCTTCGCTAATCCTCGTCCCGATCGTCTTGAATCAGCGTCCCTTCCTCAAACAGGAAGCCGGCGACATCGGGCCGTCCCGCAGCGTCCATCACCGTACGTGCGATGATCAGCAGTGGCACCGCGAGCAGCGCCCCGGTCGTTCCCCACACCCAGGCCCAGAAGCTCAAGGAAAGCAGGATCATCAGCGGATTGATCGTCAGTCGGCGGCCCACCAAAGCCGGCGTGACAAGATTGGCCTCGACGAGGTGGATGGCGATGAAGCTTAACGCCGGCAGCAGCGCGAACCAGGGATCTTCAAAGCTCATCAGGCCGCCGAGCGCGAGCAGGAGGGCCGCCGCGATCGGGCCGAGATAGGGAATGTAGTTCAACAAGGCGGCGATCCCGCCCCACATCAAAGGGGTGTCCATGCCGATCAGATGGACGACAAGGGCGACGATCAAGCCCATGCCGATGTTCACGACCGTGATCGTGCCGAGATAGGCGGAGGTCGCATCGACGACCTGCTGGATGACGCGCGCGGTGGTCATCGCGCCGTCGAAGCTCGTCCGCGTCGTGATCGTGCGGCGGCGCATTCGGGTCCAGCCGGAGAGGAAGAAGAAGATCACCAGAACCGCGAAAAACATCTGGATCGCCGCGAACGGGGCCGAGGTGGCGATGATCTGAAGCAGCGAATTGGGCGGCTCGACGCGCACCGCCTGCGCCGCGGCGGGCGCGCCGGCGCCAAACTCTTCGACGACCCCTTCGACGAATTGCTCAAGGCTTTCATAAAGCGCGAAGATAGGGGCGAGGGTTTCGCGCACCTGACCGATCCGCTGGGGTAACAGCTGAAACCATTCAGCCGCCGGAAAGACGATCGCCGCGACCGCGATATTGGCCAAAGCGAGGAAGAGGATGACGCATAGGAAGGCGGCGAGGGCCGAGGGGATGCGGTGACGCTCCAGCCATTCGAGCGCCGGCACTAGCGCGATGGCGATGACGAGGGCCGCGGTCACCGGCAGGAAGAACTCCGCCCCGGCGCGCAAGGCGAAGGGCAAAGCGAAGACCAGGCCAACGCCGAACATCAGCACCAAGGCGGCGAGCAGGCGGTCCCGGCGGTGCGCGACCGCCTCCAGCTCCATCTCGATCGCCGACTCCTCGCGCGGTTCGGCGGCGGGGTCGGGCGATGGTGGGGAGGGATCGGCCATGGCCGGGACAATGGACCAGCGCGCGGGCGCTGGGAAGTGCGGCGATGGTGCCCCTGGCCCGAGTCGAACGGGCACTCCTTGCGGAACTCGATTTTGAGTCGAGCGCGTCTACCAATTCCGCCACAGGGGCACGGCGGCGCGTCTCTAGAGGGCGTCGCCCCCCACCGCAAGCCGCGCTTGCTTCACGCGAAGATGTTGCCTGCGTCCGCCCGCCCCTTGGGATCCGGGCCGTAGCGGTTCGGGCCGGGTGTCCCATCAAGGCAGAAGAAGACGAACAAGGTGATCGCGTAGATGAACATCGCGATCCCGAAGATGCCGAAGAGGCTGCCCATCGCGACCATCATCTGTTCGGGCGAACTCGCATTCTGACCGAGCGCGGTCAGCATCGCGCCGCTGACGATATTGAAGCCGACGTTGATCAGGAAATAGGCGCCGAACCACCAGCCGGAGCGGTTGGTGTCGTGCAGGCGACGCACCGTTACGGCCAGCGAGGGCACCAGCAAGGCGATCCAGAGAACGAAGCAGATCAGCACGAGGAGGGCGAAGCCGGCCAGTCCCGCCATCCCGTCGCTATACTGATTGTTCGAAAAGGAGGCGCCGACCATCGCGAAGAAAATGACGAAGAGGCCGATGAAGAGCAGGACCTGGAAGAGGACGAACATCCAATATTCCGTGCGCCGCGAGCGGCCGGAAAAATCGGCATAGCGTTTCAAAGGCATCAGCATCCAATGCACGGGCGGCCTCCGAGCTCGCCCCAGGCGAGCCTTGCTATCGTCAGGCAGATGGCGGCGGAAGCGCCGGAGCGCTTCCGCCGAAGTCGATCAGCGGCTCAGGCTCAGTTGAACGCCTGCGTATCGGCGGCGCCCTTGGGATCCGGACCGAAACGATTGGGGCCGCGGGTTCCTTCGAGGAACCAGACGATGATCAGGCCATAGATCGGGATCAGGATGAACCAGCCCGATTTGTCATTGTCATGGGCGCGCCGGACCGCGAGGGCGAGCATCGGGATCAGGAAGACAAGCATGGCGACGATGCTGAGAATGCCGCCCGTCGAGCTGAAGCTGGCCGAGGCGGTGCCGTCGCCGAATTCAGACGAGCTTGTGGCCGTGCCGCCCATCCCGAGCGCTCGTTCGACAATGCCCGCGACGATAATGACGGCGATGTAAAGCAGGACAAACATCCAGTATTCCTTGCGGCGGGACCGCCCGGAAAAATCAAAATACCGCTTAAACGGCATCAGCGCATATTCCATCGTCATTCCCCCAATCAGCGCCGCCTCGAAAACGGGCGACCGAAGGGAACGTCCGCCATTTCGGCTCGGTAATCAAGTCAGGTCGGACTCCCCGCGTTTCAGATCGAGCCGAAGTCGCCGCCGCGCCCCGCGCCGCCCGCGAATCGCACCGCGCCGGCGCGCGCTTCGGCCGCCAGCGGCGCGGCCCCGCCGCGGCCTTCCGCCCGCAATGCCGCGGCCAGTTCATCGTCGAAGGCCGCAAAGGCCGAGGCGCGATCGGCGCGCAGGCAAAGTTGCGGAAAACAGGCGATTTCTGCCGCCAGCCGCTCGGCCTCGGCACGGGCATTTCCGGTCGGAACAACCCGGTTGGCGAGGCCGAAGGACAGCGCCTCCTGCGCGCCCACGGGCCGGCCGGTGAGGATCATGTCGAGCGCCCTTCCCTGCCCGACGACGCGCGGCAGCCGAACCGTGCCGCCGTCGATCAAGGGCACGCCCCAGCGCCGGCAATAGACCCCGAAGACCGCCGACTCGGACGCGACTCGGAGATCGCACCACAGAGCGAGCTCGAGCCCGCCGGCGACCACATAGCCTTCAACCGCCGCAATCACCGGTTTGGAGAGGAGCTGGCGGGTCGGGCCCATCGGCCCGTCACCCTCGGGATCATAGGTTCCGGCGGCGGCATCCACGGCCTTGAGATCGAAACCGGCGCAAAAATGGTCGCCCGCGCCGGTCAGCACGGCGGCCAGCAGCGCCTCATCGGCCTCGAACGCGTCGAAAGCCTCGCGCAAGGCCGAAGCCGTTGGCGGATCGACGGCGTTGCGCGCATCGGGGCGATCGATGACGATGGTGACGACGGCGCCCTCGCGCTCGATGTGGACGCTCATATCCGGCGCTCCCGCCCTTCCCAGAACGGCTCGCGCAAGGCGCGGCGCAGCGGCTTGCCGACCGCGCTGAGCGGGATCGCATCGACGAAACGGACGGACTTGGGCACTTTGTAGCCCGCGACCGCTTCATGGGCGAAGGCGATCAAAGCCGCCTCGTCCCCCGCCTCCCCATCGCGCAGGACCGCGAACGCCGTCACCGCCTCGCCCCACATCTCATCGGGCAGCCCGACCACCGCGACCTGCGCGATCGTGGGATGGGCAGACAGCGCATCCTCCACCTCCCGCGGATAGACATTGTAGCCGCCGGTGACGATCATATCGGAGGTGCGATCGACCAGCGTCAGATAGCCCTGCTCGTCGAAGCGCCCGACGTCTCGCGTGCGCAGCCAGCGCGTGCCGGGCAGGAAGGCCTCGATTGCGGGATCGCTATAGCCCTGCATCACGAACGGCGCGCGCAGCACGATTTCTCCCGACTCACCAGGCGGAACATCGTCTCCGTCATCATCGACGAGCCGGATCTCGCATTCGGTGCTGGGCCGCCCGCACGACAGCAGCCGCTCCGGCGAGGCATCGACATGATCTCCCTTGCTCAGGCGGCAGATCGCGAGCGGCGCTTCGGTCTGGCCATAATATTGGACGAAGATCGGCCCCCAGAGCGCGAGGCCCCTCTCCAGCACCGGGCGCGGCATCGGCGAGGCGCCGTAGAGGATCGTTTCGACCGACGAGAGATCGGCCAGCTCAGCCCCGCCCGCCTGAAACAGCATTTGCAGCATGGTCGGGACGACGTTGAGCGCCGTCGGGCGCCAGCGCTCGATCGCTTCGAGATAGGAGCCCGGATCGAAGCCGGGCAGGATCGCGGCCGCACCGCCCCGCAGCCAGTAAGGAAGCACGAAGGTGCCGCTGGCGTGGATCATCGAAGCGGCGTGGAGCATGATCTCGCCGGGTGCGGGATCGATCAGGTTCGACATCACATTGTGCACGACCGCGGCATAGGTCGCCTGTGTGTGCTCGGCCGCCTTGAGGGTCCCGCTCGTGCCGGATGTGAAGAGGCGGGTCAGAACATCGTCGGGGGCGAAGGCGAGGCGCGGATCGGTGTCGGACGCCTGTTCGGCCAAAGCGATCAGGTCCGGCCCGAGCGTGGCGTCGCCCAGGCCATAAAGACGGAGCTCGGGCAGGGCCGCCTGCAACGCCGCCGCCCGCTCGACCTGCGATGCGCCGTAAACCAATGTCCGCCCGCCCGTCAGCGTGATCATCTGCTGATGCTCGGCGAGCGAGAGGCGGCCGTTGAGGGGGGTGCGGATCAGCCCCGCCTTGACGCCGCCGAAATCCGCCGGGAGCGAATGACGATTATTGTCCGCGAGGACCGCGAGCGGATCGCCCTTGCGCAGGCCCAGGCCGGCATAAGCATGAGCGATGCGGTTGGAGAGCCGGTCGACCTGTCGAAAGGTCAGCGCCTCGTCGCCGAACAGCACGGCGGTGCGGTCGCCATGCCACAATGCACCGCGACGGATCAGCTCGGTCACCAGCATCGGCGTCTCCCCAAATCGCGGTGGCGATCTCGCCAAGATGACATAAAGCGCGCGCGCTGGAAAATCCCGGTAGAAGCGCGTGAATCCAAGGAGACGATCGCTGATCCGGCCTTATCTACCGCTCAACGCCCTGCGCGCCTTCGAGGCGGCCGCGCGCCATGCCAGCTTCAAGCGCGCGGCGATCGAATTGAACGTCACGCCGGCCGCGCTCAGCCATCAGGTGAAGGCGCTGGAGGAGCGGATCGGCGCGACATTGTTCCACCGCATTCCGCAGGGGCTCGCGCTCACCGACGAGGGCCGTAGCCTTCTGCCGGTCGTGCGGCAGGCCTTTGACGAGATCGCCGAGCAGCTCGCTCGGACCAGCAATCGTGAGGCCCGGACGGTGCTCTCCATTGGCGTCGTGGGATCCTTCGCCGCCGGCTGGCTGCTGCCGCGCCTTGCCGCTTTCGAAACAGCTTTTCCCGGCATCGACCTCCGCCTGTCGACCAACAACAACCGGGCCGACATCGCCGAGGAAGGCCTCGATTTCGCGATTCGCTTCGGCGACGGCGCCTGGCATGGCACCACGGCGGACCTGCTGTTCGAGGCGCCGCTGACGCCACTGTGCGATCCGGAGACGGCGCGCCGCCTCACCGCACCCGGTGATCTGACCGGCGAGACGTTGCTTCGCTCCTACCGGCCCGACGACTGGCCCGACTGGTTCGAGGCGGCAGGGGGTGAAGCGCCCGCTCAATTCGGCGCGATGTTCGATTCGTCGATCGCGATGGTGGAGGCGGCGCGGCACGGCCATGGCGTCGCACTCGCCCCGGCCCGCTTGTTCGAAGCGGCATTGGCAAGGGGCGAAATCGTGAAGCCCTTCGCGATCGAGGCCGGCAGCGGGGGCTATTGGCTGACCAGGCTCAAATCCCGGACGCCGACGCCGGCGATGCGCGATTTTCACGGCTGGCTCATTGCGGCGGCGGCGGGCTGAGCGGCGCATCGACTGCACGCACATAGGCCCAGCAGCGGCCGCCCGAACGCAGTGCAATCTCCACACGCGCATAATCCGACACCTCATAGGCGTCGGCCGCCGCCAGCTCGTCCGACGTTAGCGCGAAAACCATACCATCGACACACTCCCCAGGATCGTCGCCCGGCACCATGATCCGGTGCCATTCCGTCCCGGACAGCGCGACCACGGTGGGATCGGCGATATGAATGTCTTCCAGGCGCCAGCCAGCGGCGGCGGCGGCCTCGCCGTCCAGAAGCCGTCCGAAATTCGCCAGCTGCACCTCGGCCTGACGCAGCGTGCCGTAGGAAAAAAGCCGCTCGACGCGCCCGCTCGCCATTGACCGATCCTCATGCTTCCCGAAGATGAGGTGGATGCCAGAAAAGCCCGTCGCTGGAAAATCGCTGCGCCTGACCTTCGTCCTCGCGGCATGGGCGGCCTTAGGCGCGAGCGCGCCGCCGCTG
>Ga0136633_1000413_pt1 | contig 32350 bp, 32 predicted proteins | sample AntDrymeUQ832206_2_FD_105494 | JGI IMG/M metagenome (GOLD analysis project Ga0136633, IMG submission 105494) | Polar desert sand microbial communities from Dry Valleys, Antarctica - metaG UQ83 (22.06) | ecosystem: Environmental > Terrestrial > Soil > Desert | place: Antarctica: Dry Valley... | reverse complement strand
GAACCCTTCGATTGGACTGCTGTCAATCGGTGAAGAGCCGGAGAAGGGAAACGCCGTGGTCAAAGAGGCTAACCTCCTGTTCCAGAAAGCGGGCTTCAACTTTCACGGAAACGTCGAGGGACGCGATCTGCCGGCTGGAGCGAGCGATCGCGGTCCGTTCGACGTGGTGATCTGCGACGGCTTCGTCGGGAACGTCGTGCTGAAATTCTACGAAGCCATCGCGCCAATGGTTCTCCGCCTGCTCGATGAGCATCCCGGCATCAATCCCGAGGATGTGCGTGTCGCTCTCAAGATCCTGGATTCCAGCGAGTACGGGGGAGCGCCGCTGCTCGGTGTGCGGGGCGTCAGCATCATCTGTCACGGAAACTCGTCTCCTCGCGCCATCAAGAACGCGATCAAGGTCGCGGTGCGCGCGGTAGAGACGCGGATGAATGACCAGATCGGACTCCGTCTCGGAGAAGCAGCGCCCGCCATCGAGGCCGCGGCGAGGTCCGCATGAAGAGGCCGTACGCAGCGATTGCTGGAACCGGGCGCGGGCTGCCCGCGCACGTGATGACGAACCACGACTTCGCCGCGATCGGCATCGAGACGACCCACGAGTGGATCCACGAGCGCAGCGGAATCGTCCAACGGCACATTGCCCGAGACGGGGAGACGACGTGCTCCATGTCGGCCGAAGCCGCCAAGCACGCCATGACCGCGGCGGGAGTTCACGCCGGCGAGATCGACGTAATCATCCTCGGCACCGCCACCCCGGATCGCCTGCTGCCGGCGACCGCAGTGGACATCCAGGCCGCCATCGGAGCGACTCGCGCGGCTGCGTTCGATCTCAGCGCGGCGTGCTCGGGCTGGCTCTACGCGATGACTACCGCGGAGGGCCTGATCATGTCCGGCGTGGCCGAGACGGCGCTCGTCGTCGGCGCGGAAAAAATGAGCGCCATAGTCGACTGGAAGGACCGCTCGACGTGCGTGCTGTTCGGCGACGGTGCCGGTGCGGTTGTCCTGAAGCGGAGCAGACAGGGCAAGGGAATTCTCTCGGCTTACATGCGAAGCGACGGCAAGCTCGCCGACCTCCTGTACCGGCCGAATGGCGGCGCGACTACGCCGATGACGGCCGCGATTCTCGAGGACCGCTCGCATCTGGTGCGGATGGCCGGCCGCGAGGTTTTCAAGCACGCGGTTCGCTCGATGGCCGATGCGGCCGACCGCGCGCTCGACGGCGCCAAGCTGACCGGCTCCGACATCGATCTTCTCATCCCGCACCAGGCCAACGTCCGCATCATCGAGGCGACGGCCAAGCACGCGGGGATCGGCATGGAAAAGGTCTACGTCAACGTCGACCGGTACGGGAACACGTCGTCCGCGTCCATCCCGATCGCCCTCGACGAGGCAATCGAGACGGGAAGGGTGAAGGAAGGGTCAACGGTGATGATGGTTGCCTTCGGCGCCGGCTTCACTTGGGCATCGATGATAGTGCGCTTCTGACGCCGTGGACATCGTACTGCTTTTTCCCGGGCAAGGGTCGCAAAAACCCGGCATGGGGAAGGATCTCGCCCAGGCGTTTCCCATCGCGCGCTCGGTGTTCGGCGAAGTCGATGCCGCGATCGGGAGCGAGCTGAGCAAGCTCTGTTTCGAGGGCCCGGCCGAAGAGCTGACGAAAACGAGCAACGCTCAGCCGGCGCTGTTTGCGCACGGAGCCGCCGTGTGGGCGCTCACCAAGGAAGCGCTGCAGCCACACGTACGCTGCGCCGCCGGACATTCCCTCGGAGAGTTCACGGCTTACCACGCCGCCGACGCCATTGGCCTGACGGGCGGCGCGAAGCTCGTCAGGGTGCGGGGAGAGCTCATGCAGGCCGCAGGTACGGCTCGTCCCGGTACAATGGCGGCCGTCATTGGACAGACGACCAGTCCGATCACCGAGCTGTGCGAGCGCGCATCGCGCGAAGCAGGCGTGGTCGTGCCGGCGAACTACAACACCGACGAACAGACGGTGGTATCCGGTGAGGTCGCCGGGGTCGACCGCCTGATGGAGCTCGCCAGGGAGGCCGGCGCCAAGCGGGTGATCAAGCTGCCCGTCAGCGGTGCGTTTCATTCCCCGCTGATGGAACCCGCCACAGTCGGACTCTCGGCGGCGTGCGCGAGCAGCGCCTTCACGGATCCGGCTTTCCCGGTCTATTCCAACGTCACGGCCGCACCATGCACGGAAGCGAACAGCGCCAAGGAGCTCCTGGTGCGACAGCTCACGTCGCCGGTGCGATGGTCCATGCAGGTGCGGGCGATCGCGGAGCGCTATCCCAACGCCACATACGTTGAGATGGGGCCTGGTCAGGTGCTCCGTGGAATGGTAGCCCGCCTTGTACCCGGAGCACGAGCTGTCTCCTGCGGAACCCCCGCCGAAGTCGAATCCCTCCACGAGCTTCTCGCGTGATTCAGATCGACCTGACCGGGAGAACGGCGCTCGTTACCGGAAGCACTCGCGGCATTGGCCGTGGCATCGCGGAGATGTTCATCTCCTGTGGCGCAAGGGTCGCCGTCGTCGGCCGCGAGCTCGAGCGGGCTCAAACCGCCGCCTCAGAGCTCGGTGGCGGAGCGGTGGGATTTGCCTGTGATGTGAGCGATACCGCGATGGTGGCCCGGCTCGTCGCCGACGTGGAAACGGCCTTCGGGTCGATCGACATCCTGGTGAACAATGCCGGGATAACCCGTGACAACCTCGTGATGCGGCTCAAGGATGAAGACTGGGATCTGGTCCAGGACGCCAATCTCCGCGGAGCCTTCGCCGCGATAAGAGCCGTATCGCGTGGAATGATGAAGCGTCGTTCCGGCCGCATCATCAATATCGCCAGCATAGTCGGCCTGACAGGGAACAAGGGTCAGGCAAATTATGCGGCGAGCAAGGCCGGTCTCATCGCGCTCACCAAGACGGTCGCCAAGGAGCTCGGATCGAGGAACATCCTCGTGAACGCCGTGGCCCCCGGATTCATCGAAACCGAGATGACGGCGGCCATGAGCGCCGAGGCCCGCGATGCGCTCGGCAAACAGATTGCACTTGAGAGACTGGGCACCACCAGGGATGTCGCGGCGGCCGTCGCTTTCCTTGCTTCCGACCTCGCATCGTACGTCACCGGACAGGTTTTCGTCGTGGATGGGGGAATGGTCATGTAACTTTCTGTCAGATATTCGCTTAGGTATATTTCAGGACACCCCATAAACACGAGGAAATCCAGCAAATGGCCGACAATTCGAACAAGGTCAAGGACATCATCGAGAAAGAGCTCGGTGTCGAGCGCGAGAAGCTGACGAACGAGGCAAGCTTCATCGAGGATCTCGGTGCGGACAGCCTGGACATCGTGGAGCTGGTGATGGAGTTCGAGAAGGAGTTCAACATCGACATCCCTGATGAGGACGCCGAAAAGCTTCGCACCGTTGGTGACGCGCTCGGCTATCTGAACCAGAAGGTCGGAGCGTAATGAAGCGTAGGGTCGTCGTCACTGGCATGGGGGCCATTACCCCTGTAGGAAACGATGTGGCGACGACGTGGAAAGCACTCATCGCGGGTAAATCGGGCACTGCCCCGATCACCAAGTTCGACGCCACGAATTTTCCGGTGAGGTTCGCGGCGGAGGTCAAGGGTTTCAACCCCCTCGACTTCATGGACCGTAAAGAGGCGAAGCGCGCCGATCACTACACGCAGTACGCCGTCGCGGGCGCGCGCCAGGCGATGACGGACGCCGGGCTCGCCAACGGCAGCAACGGCATGGATCCCGACCGCATCGGCGTCATCATCGGCAGTGGCATCGGCGGCCTCAAGAGCTTCGAGGAACAGCACGACGTGTATCGGGAGCGGGGGGTCGGAAAGATCTCGCCCTTCTTCATCCCCATGTTCATTGCCGACATCGCCGCCGGAATTGTCTCGATGCAGTTCAACGCCAAGGGTCCAAACTACGCGACAGTATCGGCTTGCGCGACCAGCGCTCATGCGATAGGTGATGCGTACCGAACGATCCAGTACGGCGATGCGGACGTAATGATCACCGGTGGCGCCGAAGCAACGGTGACGCCGATGGCAATCGGCGGGTTCGCCAACATGAAGGCCCTGTCGGAGCGCAACGACAGTCCCGAAAGCGCCTCACGGCCATTCGACGCGACTCGCGATGGGTTCGTGATGGGAGAGGGCTCCGGGATCGTCATCCTCGAGGAGCTGGAGCATGCGATCAGGCGTGGCGCCAGGATCTACGCCGAGGTTGCCGGGTATGGAGCCACCGGAGATGCTTATCATCTTACCGCGCCCGCCCCGGATGGCGAGGGGGCGCAGCGGGCGATGAAGCGGGCTCTCAAGGACGCGGGACTGACGCCGCACGATATTCAGTACATCAACGCGCACGGTACCTCGACCCCGGCCAACGATTTCAACGAGACGCGGGCGATCAAGGCCGTGTTCGGAGAAGATGCCAAAAAGGTCAACGTGAGCTCCACCAAATCCGCCACAGGCCACATGCTCGGCGCCGCCGGCGCGGTCGAATTCATCGTGAGCTCGCTGGTGGTCGGAAACGGGGTGATTCCGCCGACGATCAACTATCACCATCCCGATCCCGAGCTGGATCTCAACTACACTCCGAACACCTGTGTCAACCGCGAGGTGACGGCGGTACTCAGCAACAGCTTCGGCTTTGGTGGCCACAACACCACCCTCGCCGTCAAGCGCTTCGAAAGCTGACGGGAATGAAGCGGGAGGTCTCGCTGGACCTCGGGCGGATCGCTGACCGGCAGCTGCGAGCGATTGGCGAGAAGGTGCTGGCGGGGACGCGGCTCTCGGCGTCGGACGCGCAGCTGCTGTTCACCACTCCCGAGCTCCTCACCGTCGGGATGCTCGCCGATTACGCCAATCGCCGGAAGCACGGGGATGTGGTCACCTTCGCGGCGAACCAGCACATCAATCCCACCAACGTCTGCTATCTGAGAAAAACGTGCGTGTTCTGCTCGTTCGCCCGGCTCCCGAAGGAAGAGGGCGCGTATCACTACACCCTCGACGAGGTGTACGCCGAAGCCAGGGCCGCCGATAATGGTCTGACCCGGGAATTTCACATCGTGGGCGGGCTCGACATGAAGGCCGGCCTCCAATACTACAGCGAGATGTTCCGCGGCCTCAAAGAAAGGCATCCGCAAGTGCACATCAAGGCGCTCACCGCAGTCGAGATCGCGCACATTGCGCGCATCGACAAGCTGTCCCTTGAACAAGTTCTCACTGCGCTGCGGGAGGCCGGCCTCGACACGCTCCCCGGTGGCGGCGCGGAGGTGTTCGGGCGCGGCGTCCGGATGGCGATCGCTGACAAGAAGCTGGCAGCAGAAGACTGGATCGAGGTCCATCGCACGGCCCATCGCCTCGGTATTCGCTCGAACTGCACCATGCTGTACGGGCACGTCGAGACCATCGAGGACCGCATCGACCATCTCTTCATGCTGCGCGATCTCCAGGATGAGTCGGGCGGGTTCCTCGCCTACATCCCGCTCGCCTATCATCCCGACAACAACCAGCTCGGCATCGAGCTGGGGCGGCAGGGAACAGCCACCACGGGCTTCGATGACCTGCGCAATCTGGCGGTGGGGCGCCTCTTCCTCGATAACTTCGACCACGTGAAGACACACTGGATCATGGTCACGCCGTTCCTGTCGCAGGCGTCGCTCGCGTTCGGAGTGAACGATCTCGAGGGCACCGTCGTGCGCGAAAAGATCTATCACGAGGCGGGGGCGCATACGGCGCAGGGACTGAGCCTCGACGAGATCCTCGACCTGATTCGCTCGGCGGGGAAGATCCCGGCCGAGCGCGACTCGTTCTACAACGTGCTCCGCGTGTTCGAGCGGGCCGAGGCGGTCGCAGCGTGATGCGCATCGGCCGCATTCCCTACATCAACTGCTATCCGGTTTACGGTGCGCTGGACCGCGGCCTCGTAAAGCTTGACGCGCAGCTGGTGGATGGAGTGCCGACTGATCTGAATCAGCAGATGGCGCGCGGTCAGCTGGACATCAGCGTCGTCTCGGCCGTGGAATACGCGCGCGACTCCGGGCGCTACCTGCTGCTTCCCGACCTTGCCATCTCGTGCGACGGGCCGGTGCGCAGCGTGGTGCTGTTCTCCAGCCGTCCCGCCTCCGAGCTCTCCCGCAGGCGCGTGGTGGTGAGTCGCAGCTCGATGACAAGCGTGGCGCTGCTCGAGCTCCTCTTCGAGCACGTCTGGCATGCCCAGCCTCAGTTCGTTCCCGGAGACGCGGAGCTCAGCGACATCGCCACCGACGATTCAGGGGACGCCGACGCCCGCCTCGTCATCGGCGATGCGGCACTGCTGCTGGGATCACGCCACCGCGGCCGGTATCCGCATGCCTACGATCTGGGCGAGGTGTGGAAGGCATGGACCGGTCAGCCGTTCGTGTTCGCCGTGTGGGTCGCTCAGCGCACGACCGACATCAAGACCGCGCTCGTCGCGCATTCGGCACTGATCGAATCGCGCAACTGGGGTCTGGCTCATCTTCCCGAGCTCGCGCGTCAGGCGCAGCAGGCAACCGGGGTCGAGGAAGCCGTGTGCCGCGATTATCTCTCGGGACTCGACTACGGGCTGTCCTATCCCCATCTCGCGGGATTGACCGAGTTCTACCGCCGGCTGTTGGAGCGCGGACGCATTCCGAACGGCACTCTCACTTTTCTGCCCGCGGCATGAGCGAAGCGCGCGACCTTCTCCACTTTTACGCCAACGCGCCGCTGCTCGACCTGGGGGCGGAGGCCGACCGCGTTCGCCAGCAGCTGCATCCGGGCAACACGGTCACCTACATCATCGACCGGAACATCAACTACACCAACGTCTGCGTGGCCGACTGCGGCTTCTGCGCCTTCGCGCGCCGGCCCAAGCACGGCGAAGGTTACACGCTCTCGTTCGAGCAGATCGGCGCCAAGATCGATGAGGCGAAGGCTCTTGGCGGTGTGCAGATACTCATCCAGGGCGGCCACAATCCATACATACCGTTCGAGTGGTACCTGGACCTGATGCGGTACATCAAGCGGAACCATCCGATCCACATCCACGGGTTCAGCCCGAGCGAGGTGGATTTTTTCGCCAAGCTCTTCCGCATGGACGCGATCGAAGTCATCAGGGAGCTCAGGAAGGCCGGTCTTGATTCCATTCCAGGCGGCGGGGGCGAGATCCTCGTCCAGCGCGTGCGGGACATCGTCGCGCCTAAGAAGGCGGGCGCCGACAGATGGCTCGAGATCATGGAGCTCGCGCACAACGAAGGAATGAAAACGTCGGTGACGATGATGTACGGTCTGGGCGAAACTCTGGCCGAACGTCTCGAGCACCTGCAGCGGGTGAGGGAAGTTCAGTCACGCACCGGAGGCTTCACGGCCTTCATCTGCTGGCCTCTCCAGCCCGAGAATACTCCGACGATGTCGCACCAGCCAAAAACGGGTGCGACGGAGTACCTGCGGACGGTGGCTTTCGCGCGAATCGTTCTCGACAACGTGCCGAACCTGCAGTCGAGCTGGGTGACGATGGGAATGAAAATCGGCCAGATCGCTCTTCGCTTCGGCTGTAACGACTTCGGCTCGCTGATGATCGAGGAGAACGTCGTGTCGGCGGCGAACACTACCAACCGGACGACAACCGAGGAGATGGAGCGCCTGATTCGCGACGCGGGCTTCACACCGGCGCGCCGGAGACAGGATTACTCGCTGCTCGTGCCTGCTGCGGCCGCGCGGGCAGATGCCGCGTGAGGCGGGCGGGGCTTCTCCCGGAAGCGGGGCGAGCGAGGATCATCGAGTAGGAATCGGATACGATTCCCACCGGTTCGCAGCCGGACGTCCGCTCATACTGGGCGGGGTCCGGATTGAATCGGATGCCGGTCTGCTCGGCCACTCCGACGCGGATGCCGTCTGTCATGCGATCACTGACGCGATTCTGGGCGCCGCGGGTCTCGGCGACATCGGGGAGATGTTTCCCGATACCGATCCCGCCAACAGGAATCGCGACTCCATCGAGATGCTCGAGGCCGCGGTGAAAAGAATTGCGGGAGCGGGCTACATCGTTCGGAATGTCGATGTGACCGTAATCGCCGAAACGCCGAGGCTCGCGCCTGATCGCGAGCGTATCAGGTCCCGCCTCGCTGCCGCGCTCGGTGTCGATTCGTCAGCGGTAAGCGTCAAAGGCAAGAGCAACGAGGGGATGGGCTGGATCGGCCGCCGGGAAGGCCTCGCTTGCATCGCGGTCGCGGCTCTGAGCGGGAAGCGAGACTAATGCTCGAAACGATCACGACCTGGCTGGGCAATCTCCCCATCGGGACGTTGTACGCGGCGATCGCGGGCGTCTCGGCGTTCGAGAACTTTTTCCCGCCTTTCCCCTCGGACGGAGTGATCGCTTTTGGCAGCTTTCTCGCGTCGCGGGCACAGGGCTCTCCGGTCTGGGTCTTTCTGCTCGGATGGTTCGGTAACGTGAGCGGGGCAATGGTCACCTACACCCTGGCGCGCCGCTTCGGCTCCGACATGATTCTGAAGCGGCTCGAGAAGCACGTTGGGCCGGCGGCCGAGAACAGAATGATGGTGCTCATCGACAGGTACGGCTTCGGTGGATTGTTCGTGAGCCGCTTTCTTCCGGGCGTCCGCGCGATCGTGCCTCCATTCGCCGGCGCGATGCGGCTCCCGATGTGGAAGGTATTTCTCGCCGTCGCCAGCGCCTCGGCCGTCTGGTTCGGGATCATAACCTTTCTCGCGTTTCGCGCTGGCGACAACTGGGAGCTCCTCCAGCATTATCTGCTGCGCTCCGGGCAGTGGGCGGGATTGATATCGGGCGCCGTTGTCGCGCTCATCGTTGGACTCTGGCTCCTGCGGCGCCGAAAGAGGCAGATGCTTGAGTAAGGTCGCGCTGGACGACACTGTCGCGCGGTCTTTCTTCGTGGAGAGGTTCGACGATTTTCTCGCGCTCGAGCAGGGCGCGTCCGTGGAGACGAGCAAGGCTTACAAGCTCGATATCGAGCGGTTCGTGACCTACGAGAACGTGAAAGGCGCGGTCTCGCCCGGCGAAGTCGGAGCGCGCTCTCTCCGGGAGTACATCTATCATCTGAAGGACCTCGGCCTCGCGCCCGCGTCGATTCGCCGCAACATCTCAGCCGTGCGCACCTACTTCAGGTTCCTCCTGGGCGAAGGACACGTGGTGCGCGATCCAAGCGAGCGACTCGAGACGCCGAAGCGATGGCGTACCCTGCCCGAAGTCCTGACCGTGGCGGAAGTCGAGCAGCTGCTGGGCGCTCCTTCTCTCGACGAGCGCCTCGCCTTCCGTGACCGGGCGATGCTCGAGGTGGCGTATGGGGCGGGATTACGGGTATCGGAGTGGATATCCCTCGGAGTCCGCGACGTAATGCTTCAGGATCACCTCGTTCGGGTGTTCGGAAAAGGCGCCAAGGAGCGTCTGGTGCCGATCGGCCGCCGCGCGATAGGTGCCATCGCAACCTATCTGCGTGAGCTGAGGCCGGCGCTGGAGAAGGGCGAGGGGAAGGGAATCCTCTTTCTCAACGGGCGAGGACAGCCCCTGTCTCGCATGGGCGCGTGGAAGATTCTCAGGAAATACGTAGACAAGGCCGGGATCACGAAGCCGGTCTCACCGCACACGCTGCGGCACTCCTTCGCCACGCATCTTCTCGAAGGAGGTGCGGACCTGCGCGCAGTCCAGGAAATGCTGGGCCACGTGGATATTTCCACCACGCAGATATACACGCACATTGACCGCGAATACCTGCGGAGCGTCCACAGGCAGTTTCATCCGCGCTCGTGATGCAATGACCCTGGAATTACGGAATGCTGCTCGTTCTGGATAACTACGACTCCTTCACGTACAACCTGGTGCAGTACCTCGGCGAGCTCGGGGAGGCACCGGTCGTGCGCCGGAATGACGAGATCTCCGTCGAAGAGATCGGAGCCATGGGGGTGACCCGCCTGGTGATATCGCCAGGCCCCTGCACGCCTTCGGAGGCTGGGATCACCGTTGCCGCGATTCGCCGCTGGGGCAGCGAAGTGCCCACTCTTGGAGTGTGCCTCGGACACCAGGCGATCGGGGAGGCGTACGGAGGCAGAGTGGTCCGGGCGAAACGACTGATGCATGGCAAAACCTCGAACATCGCGCACGACGGGACCGGACTTTTCGCTGGAGTCCCCAGCCCGCTCGAAGTGATGCGATATCACTCGCTCGTAATCGAGGCTGAATCGCTCCCGGACGAGCTCGAGGTCATCGCGAGGGATGTCGATGACCCGACCGAGATTCACGCGGTCAGGCATAGCGCTCACCCCGTCTGGGGCGTTCAATTTCATCCCGAGTCGATCCTGACGCAAAACGGCAAAGAGATCCTGCGAAACTTTCTGACGATGGCCCCATGAACAAGCTGGTGGCGGTGCAATTCCTGGCGGTGCTGTTGGCGCACGTCGCCGCGGCGCAGGATACGACGGCGACTGAGCCGGACACCGCGTATGCCACCTACGGCGAAGGTCCACTGACACTTCCTCTCGGGATCGGCCTGCGTACCCCGTCGTACGACCGGGTGAACGGGCTGACGATTCCGTGGGGGCCCAGACTCGCCCTGGGAGACGACAAGCTCGAGGTGGACGCCATCGTCAGCTACCGCTCGCACCTCGGAAACTGGGACCCGTCGGTGGAGGCAGTTCTCCGCCCCGGCTATCGGAACGAGATAACGCTCCACGTCGGCCGGGGGACCTTCACCAGCGATGCGTGGATCCGCTCGGACTTGATCAACTCTGCCGCCGCTTTTTTCGTCGGCAGTGACGCACGGAACTACTACCGAGCCGACCGAGCCACGCTGCGATTGAGCCGCACTTTTACTTCCTCCGCATTTACGCTCGCGCCTTTTGTGGGCGGCAACTTCGAGAAAGACTGGTCGACCGGGTCGCTGGATCCACGGCAATCCCCGTGGAGCGTATTCGGTCGTACCCATCGGCTCAAAATGCGACGGCTGAACCCCGCGATATGGAAAGGTGAAATCACGTCTATAATCGGGGGTAGCGGGGTTGATTTCTTTCGCGGAGAGCTCGACGCAAAACTGGAGGCCACGGTCGAGCACGCCTTCAGGGCACCGTTCGAGAGCTGCGCTTTCCCGCCTGGAGGGCCTATCTGCATATCGGATCGGACGGCGTTTACCCAGGCGACCATCCACGGCACAGTCCTCTTCCCAACGTTCGGTGCGCAGACCTTCGCCTTCAGAACACATGCGGTGGTGCCTCGCGGCGGCGCTCCTCCCCAGCGCTACGCGTATCTCGGCGGTGTCGGCACACTCGCAACCGTAGACCTGCTTGCTCTTGGCGGCGACCGCCTCTTCTTCGCGGAGGGTGAATACAAGGTTCCGTTCGAGCGGATCGTGTTAGGGCCGGTTGGAAGCCCATTCGTCGCACTTCGCTACGCCGCCGGTAGCGCCGGGGTGGGCGAGTTGCCGTCCCTGATCCAGAATCTGGGCATCGGGGTCGGAGTCAGTGTTCTCCGCGTCGATTACAGCATTGACCCGGCAGGGAACCGCTCCCCGTTCTCTCGTCGATCGGCCTGGTCGTTTGGAGTTTCGCTAGCGTATTGAGCCCGCTGAGTGGCGGCAAACTTCACCCCGGAACTATATCCGAGAAATACACGGCTGCGAGATGGCAGAGGCGTAGCCGCGAGCTGCGAGGGTCACGCTCGCGCTTAAGCTTGCGGGCGAATTTTCTCGCAGCTCGAACCTGCGCTTCTGCCCTCTCGGATCTGTGTCGTTCTTGGTTTGCTCTGGCTCGCTTCCAGAGGTATATTGCAAGGCGTGACTTTTCCACGGTGTCGCGCGAAAATGAGCGGGTGATGAGGACTCTGGTGGTCATCCCAGCACGCCTCGGCGCCGTGCGCCTTCCGCGCAAGCCCCTCCGTCTCCTCTCCGGACTCCCCCTCATCGTCCGGGTCTGGCAAAGAATCTCTCAAATGAACATCGCAGACGCAGTAGTTGTCGCAACCGACGACGAAACGGTCGCGTCAACCGTTGCTGCCGCGGGAGCGGATTGGATGATGACCAGTCCCGGTCACACATCGGGAACGGAACGGGTGGCTGAGGTCGCCGCCTCATCTCGATTTCGATCCTACCAGACGATAGTGAACGTTCAGGGCGACGAGCCCTTTATCGGAATGGGCGCCGTTCGGGGGGCGGCTGAGGTCGTGACGAGCGGGCGATTCCCGCTCGGCACTGCGGCCTCGCCCGCCAGCCCGGAGATCCTCGGAGCTCCCAGCCTGGTCAAGGTGGTCGTCGCCGACGACGGCCGCGCGATGTATTTCTCCCGCGCTCCGATTCCTTTTCTCCGGGACGCCGGCGATGCCCGCAGGCAGGCGGACCGTACTCTACAGCATATTGGGGTATACGCCTACACCAGGGACGCGCTCGAGCAATGGGTGTCCCTTCCCGTGCACCCCTTGGAGGAGATCGAGCGGCTGGAGCAGCTGCGCCCGCTCGCTGCCGGTTTTGCGATGGGTGTGGCGATAACGAATGAAGCACCTGCAAGTGGAATCGATACCGAAGACGACCTTGAGCGCGCCAACGCGCGCTGGGACGGATTCATGTCCGGGATGGTGAAAAATGCAGGGTAATTCCAGGCAGCAGACTCGCTACATCTTCATCACGGGCGGCGTCGTGTCGTCGCTCGGCAAGGGGATCGCGGCGGCCTCTCTCGGCAGGCTCCTCGTCGAGCGCGGAATGCGCGTGACGATCATGAAATTCGATCCTTACCTGAACGTCGACCCCGGAACGATGTCTCCCTTTCAGCACGGCGAGGTGTTCGTAACCGACGACGGTGCCGAGACCGATCTGGATCTGGGCCATTACGAGCGGTTCATCGACCGCTCGCTCGCGCAGGCGAACAACGTCACCACCGGCCGCATTTACCTCAGCGTCATCACCAAGGAGCGGCGCGGAGAATATCTCGGGTCGACCGTGCAGGTGATACCGCACGTGACCGACGAGATAAAAGGAGCGATGAAGCGGCTCGCACCCGAAAGCGACGTCGTGATCGTGGAGATTGGCGGCACGGTCGGCGACATCGAGTCATTGCCATTCCTCGAAGCGATTCGTCAGTTCCGCCACGAGATCGGCCGCGAGAACGCGATCTTCATCCATCTGACGCTGGTTCCGTACATCGCCGCGGCGGGAGAAGTGAAAACGAAGCCCACGCAGCATTCGGTGCGCGAGCTCATGGAGATCGGAATCCAGCCCGACATCCTCATCTGTCGCACGGAGAGGGTGCTCTCGGAGGAAGTCAAGCGAAAGATCGCTCTGTTCTGCAACGTCGAATTCGGCGCGGTGATCGAGAGCCGGGACGTCCCGACCATCTATCAGATACCTTTGCTCTTCCACGAGCAGGGCCTCGACGAACGTGTGATGCATCGCCTCGGGCTGCTTGGCCGGCGCGCTCCCGATCTCTCGAAGTGGAGAGGCATGGTGGACCGCATCCTTCGCCCGAAGGGACAGGTGAAGATCGCGGTGATAGGCAAGTACACGGACCTTATCGACAGCTACAAGAGCGTCCAGGAGGCGCTGATCCACGGCGGGATCGCGAACGACGTCGGGGTGGAGATTTCGTGGCTCGCGAGCGATCTCTTCACCAGCCGCGAGCGCACACGCGAGCTCCTCGCCGAGATGCAGGGAGTGCTGGTGCCGGGGGGCTTCGGCGTCCGCGGGGTGGAAGGAATGCTCGAGGCCATCCGTTACGCGCGCGAATCGGGCCTGCCGTTCTTCGGAATCTGTCTGGGTATGCAAACCGCGATCATTGAGTTCGCGCGGAACGTGATCGGTCTTGCCGACAGCCACTCCAGCGAGTTCGCGCCCGAATGCGACAACGCCGTGATCTCGCTCATGGAAGGGCAGCAGCACGTCACTGATATGGGCGGTACCATGCGCCTCGGCGCCTACCCCTGCAAGCTGGGCATTGGAACTCAGGCGGCCGGCATATACGGCTCTTCGCAGGTAAGTGAAAGGCACCGGCACCGCTACGAGGTCAACAACAAGTATCGAGACCAGTTCATCGAGCATGGGCTGAACCTGAGCGGGCTCTCGCCCGATGGATCACTCGTCGAGATCGTCGAGCTTCAGACACATCCCTGGTACATCGGGTGCCAGTTCCACCCGGAGCTGCAATCGCGGCCGACCCGGCCGCATCCGCTGTTCGCCGGTTTCATTGCAGCGGCCACTCAGGCGAACACGGCCGCGCGGAGCAGCCGCCAGAGAGCGGCAGTAAAAGCGGCGGAATAGCGTGGCAGAATTGTTCCCGTCGGGCAGGTTCTTCCTGATCGCCGGACCATGCGTGCTCGAAAGCGACGACCTGAATCTTCGCGTCGGCGAGGCGCTCGCGCGACTGGCTGAGCGGGTTCCGGGCGGAATCATTTACAAGGCGAGCTTCGACAAGGCGAATCGCTCCAACCGGGATGCCGCGCGAGGCCCGGGGATAGACGCCGGTCTGGCGGCGCTGGAGCGCGTGCGAGCCGCCACTGGATTGCCCGTCCTCACCGACGTGCACGCCCCCGATCAGTGCGCGCAGGTCGCCGAGATGGTGGACGCGCTCCAGATCCCCGCGTTTCTGTGCCGCCAGACTGATCTGCTCGAAGCCGCGGGCGCGACGGGGAAACCCGTCAACGTGAAGAAAGGCCAGTGGCTCCAGCCGGAAGGGATGCGCGGTGCCGTGCAGAAAATCCGGGGCGACGGGAAACGGACGGAGAGATCGCGGGAGATCGCGGTGACAGAGCGGGGCACGTTTTTCGGGTACGGTGACCTCGTCGTCGACATGCGCTCGTTTACGCGGTTGCGAGAGGCGTGCGGAGCCCCGGTCGTATTCGACGCGACTCACAGCGTTCAGAAGCCGGGGCAGGGACCCGACGGAGCGAGCGGCGGCGCGCGTGAATTCGTTCCCGTGCTTGCGCTTTCCGCCATCGCGGCGGGCGCCCAGGCGCTGTTTATCGAAACCCATCCCAACCCGGACAACGCCCCCAGCGACGGACCCAACATGCTGCCGCTCACCGCACTCGAGGATCTCGTCAGTCGCGCCGTGGACATCTGGACCCGGGTGAACCAGTGACCCGCCAGGACATCGTCGACCGTGGACGCCGCGTGGTTCGCATGGAGACAGATGCGCTCGCTGAAGCGGAGCGCCGCATCGGAGACGATTTCGCCCGGGCGGTAGAGACGATCGCGCGCTCGACTGGACGCGTTATCGTCTCGGGAGTGGGGAAGTCCGGGTTGGTCGGCCGCAAAATTGCCGCGACGCTCACTTCAACCGGTACACCGGCCAACTTCCTCCACCCGGCCGACAGCGTTCACGGAGACCTCGGCATGGTCGGAGCTTCAGACGTCGCCATTCTGATCTCCAAGAGCGGCGAATCGAGCGAGGTGCTCGGCCTGCTCGATCACCTCAAGCGGCTTGGCGTCTGCACCATTGCCCTCACCAGCAACGTGAAGTCCGCTTTGGCCCGCCACAGCGACGTTACGCTCGATGCATGGGTGAAAGAGGAGGCGTGCCCTCACGACCTGGCCCCGACCACCAGCACGACGGTGGCGCTGGCCATCGGCGATGCGCTCGCGATCGCGCTTCTCGAGGAGAAGGGATTCAACGCCGCCGACTTTGCGCGGCTGCATCCCGGGGGTGCTTTGGGCCGTCGCCTGCTCACCAGGGTATCAGATGTAATGATTACCGACAAGGTTCCCGTCCTGTCCGCGACTGCGACGATGCGAGAAGCGGTGGTGCTGCTGGCTGAACGGCGGGGGATAGCGATAGTTACCGAAACCGACGGGGCCGTCGCCGGGGTCATCACCACCGGCGATCTGTCGCGGCTGATGGAGCACGAGGAGAACGTGTTTCCGATTCCCGTCAGAAAAGTGATGAACACGCGCCCGAAGACCGCGCGCGCCGACGAGCTCGGGAGCGCGGTGGTCTATCGGATGGAAACGCACGGCATCATCTCGATGCCGGTACTGGATGAAGCCGGGTCCGTAGTGGGGGTGATCCACCTTCACGACCTGATGCGCGCGGGGGTCATCTAGTGCGCGCAATCGCGTTGCTCGTGTGGGCCATTGTCCCGTTCGCTGCCTGCGCCGAGAAGAAAGCTCTTCCCACCGCGCGCGGCTCCGCCCTCGCCGATTCCGCAGACCAGGTGATGTTCGGCCCCAAGTTCAGCCTGACCAGCCAGGGTGTGGCGCGCGCGCGGCTCAACGCTGATACCGCGTACTTCTTCGACGAGAATACGCGAGCGGAGCTGGAAAAAGTCCATACGACGTTCTTTACTACTACTGGAGTGCGCGACGCGGTGCTCACGTCGCGCCGCGGCACCTACAACACGCGCCTCGCGACGATGGTTGCAAGACAGAACGTGGTGGTCGTCTCGGAAGACGGCCGGCGGTTGGAGACGTCGGAGCTGATGTACAACCAGGGAAGGAATGAGATCTCCAGTGACAGCGCGTTCGTTTTGACCGAGCCCAACCGCCGTCTCGAGGGAATCGGCTTCCGGTCCGATCCCAACATGAACAACATTCGGATTCTGAAGGGCGTGAGCGGAGTCGCCCGCAATATCTCGACCGGTCCGGCGCCAGCGTCCGGTCCGGGCACCGCCCCCCCCGTGAGCCCTGTTGCCACGTCCAGCTCGACACCACAGCGGTTGAGATGAGGTATTCCGTTCTTCTCCTCGTCGCCGCGTCAGTCGCGGCGCCATCCGCCTTCGCGCAGGAGATTCCGCAATCCTGCGACATGGAGTTTCCGGCTAATCTCAACACCAACACGAGGATGAACATCAACCGGTCTGCAGCCGGGGAGGCCACCACCTTATTCCTCGGTGGAGGCGTCGTCGCCCGCTGCATTGGCCAGGGGAATCTGCTCAAGGCCGACAGCGCCGAATACTACGAAGCGGAGTCGCGACTTTTTCTCACCGGGAATGTGCGGTACACGGAGCCTCGCGCGGCGGTGACGTCACGCACCATGACGTACTATCAGGCCACCGACCACCTCCACGCGGAAGGGAATGTCGTCGCGGTGATGTCGAACGGCAGCACGCTGCGCGGTCCTGTCGTTGATTACTATCGCAGCACTCCCGGGCGGCCGCTGGCGCGAATGGTGGCGCCGTCGCGTCCGCGCGTTACCCTCGTGCAAAAGGACACAACCGGCCGCGGCAGGCCCCCGGACACAGCGCACGTCGTCGCGAACCAGATCGTGATGGACGGGGACAGCCTCGTTTATGCGTCGCTGCAGGTCGAGATCACCCGCCCCGATCTGCTGGCCAGGGGCGACTCGGCATTCCTCGACTCCGGTCGCGATTTCGCCCGCCTGATGGGATCACCGAGCATTGAATCCAGGGGTGAGAGGCCGTTCACGCTGATCGGGGGTGCGATCAATCTCTTCTCGCGAAGCCGCCAGCTCGAGCGCGTAGTCGCGACTCCAAACGGGCGAGCGATCAGTCAGGACCTCGAGCTGCTGGCCGACACGATAGACCTGCGCCTGGAGGCCAGTCAGCTTCAGCGCGCAATGGCGTGGGGCGGCGGCAAGCGCGCGCGTGCCATCTCTCCCGAGCGCGAGATTGTCGCTGACTCGATCGACGCCATTCTGCCCGGCCAACGAGTTCAGGAAGTCCGCGCGGTGGGAGGGGCATTCGCGAACTCCGCGGCTGATTCGGGACTCGTCACCGCCGAGCGCGACTGGCTCCGCGGCGATACTATCGTCGCGCGCTTCGACCCTGTTGCAGCGGGAGACACTGCCAGCCGCCCACAGGTGCGGGAGATCGTAGCGATGGGGAGTGCCCGATCCTATTATCAGATGAAGAACTCAAGGGGCTCCGCGACCCAGCCGAGCGTCAACTATGTCCGGGGCAGAACGATCGAGATCGACTTCGAAGACAAACGCGTCGCGACGGTCACGGTGACCGATCAGGCGACCGGGTTGCTGATCGAGCCCGCGGCAGAACCGGCGGAAGGCTCCGCGGCCCCGGCGGCTGGCGCTCCGCCCGCGAGTGGTCAGCCCCGTCCCCAACCACCCCGCATTCCAGGAGTCCGACCTTGAGCAACGGTCGGAACCTCCCCGAGAGCGTCCGGCGGCTGATCGCGGGAATGTCCGAGAACGACAGACTTGATGGATTCGCGCTCGACGCGATCGTGCGAGCCGCCGATGCGTCCGGTGTGGCAAAAGTCCGGGACGTCGCCGCCAATTATCGCGAGGACCATTTGCGGGCGTTGCGCGCGAAAGGTCAGGACGCCGACCGCGAGGCCGGCCGTCTCGCCCAGGACGAGGTCAGGGCGTATCTGGCGAATTCAATCCTGCCGCGACTGGCCGAGATGGGCGTCCTGGTTCCGCTTGGAGCGGACACCGAGAGTGATGCCGCAACCGTTACCATCGTGCCCGCGCTCTGGCAAGACATCGCGCCCAACCGTCAGGACTTCGCTGACTCCATGCGCCAGACGGGCGAACACTCGCGGCTCGCGCTCGCTACCCCGGTCAGCACTCCGGTCCTGAGTGGGAGCCTGCTGGAGGCGACGGGACTCACAAAAACCTATCGGGGCAGGAAGGTCGTGAACGACGTAGCACTGAATCTTCGTCAGGGTGAGATCGTGGGCCTGCTGGGGCCGAATGGGGCGGGGAAGACCACCACTTTCTACATGATCGTCGGGCTGATTCAGCCACAGTCCGGGCGGATAATGCTCGACGGGGAAGATCTCACCAATCTCCCGATGTTCAGGCGCGCCCGTCGTGGAATCGGCTACCTTTCGCAGGAGCCGTCGATCTTTCGCAAGCTCTCGGTCGAGGACAACATTCTCGCGATACTCGAGACGTTGCCGCTCTCGTCGGCCGAGCGGAGCGTGCGGCTGGAAAAGCTGCTGGACGAGCTCAGCATCAAACGCCTTCGCAAAAGCAAGGCATATGCGCTATCAGGCGGAGAGCGCAGACGGCTCGAGATAACCCGCGCACTCGTGACCGATCCGAAATTCATGATGCTCGATGAGCCGTTTGCCGGGGTCGACCCGATCGCCGTCCACGACATTCAGACTATCGTCGCCGGGCTGCGCCACCGCGGTATCGGTGTTCTGATCAGCGACCACAACGTCGAGCAGACGCTGGACATAGTCGATCGGGCGTACATTATGTTCGATGGGCAGGTGAAAGTTTCCGGAACCGTCCGGGAGCTGGTATTCGACGACACGGTGGCTGATATCTATCTCGGTCCGACACTTACAGCACGGCTGCGCGAGAGGTTTTCGCGCGCGCGGGACGAGGTGGCTGTCTCGTGAAGCCGGGCCTCAATCAATCGACCCAGCTCCGGCAGGAGCTCAAGATCAATCCACGCCTTTACCAGGCGATGGATCTGCTCTACATGCCCCTGCTGGACCTGCAGCAGCACCTGAAGCAGGAGCTTCTCAACAATCCGTTTCTCGATCTCGTGGATACGGAGGACGACGAGGAAGAGGAGCAGGAAGGCGAAGCCGATGAGCCCGCCCAGAGCGAGCCGGAAGACGAGCGCTCGGGAGAAATAGACTGGGAGGAAATACTTCTCGACGGGTTCGACACCGCCGGCGGCCGCAGAGAAGAGCACGAGGAGCGGGAATACTTCGAGCCGGTCACGGTCGCGACGCGCGATCTGAGCGATCACCTGCGCGACCAGGTCAGCCTTCTCGAGCTGACGCCAAGGGAAACGCTGCTCGCCGACGAGTTCATCGGCAACATCAACGACGACGGCTATCTCGCGTGCGGGGTTGAAGATATCGTTCGCACCCTCAACGATGTCGTCGCCAAGGCCGCCGAAGAGTCCGGGCGCGACACCGACGATCTGCCGCTCTACACCCTCGAAGAAGGGCAGCGGATGCTCACGACCGTCCAGGGCCTCGACCCCGCCGGGGTGGGCGCTCAGAACCTGCGCGAATGTCTGCTCCTCCAGCTCAGAGAGGCCGGGCTTGAGCAGTCTGTCCCCTACAGGCTCGTCAGGGATTGCTTCGAGGAGCTGATCAACCACCGCTGGAGCGAGATCTCCAAGCGATTCGGGATCAGCGCCGCGGATGTGCAGAAGGCGGCGGACGAGATCGCCAAGCTGGACCCGAAGCCGGGACTGCAATACGGCTCGCGGGACGACAACTACATCATTCCCGATCTGATCGTCGACAAGATCGATGAGCGCTATCACGTCTTTCTCAACGACGCGAATCTGCCGCGGCTCAAGCTCAGTCGCGCGTACCAGGAGATCGCTCGCGACAAGAAGAAATTCGACGGAGAGAACAAGGAGTTCATCTCCAACAAGCTCAACTCGGCCAACTGGATGATCCAGGCGATCGAGCAGCGGCGGCAGACGATGCTCAAGGTGATGAACTACATCGTCGAGCGGCAGCGCGAGTTCTTCGAGAAGGGAATCCAGCACCTGAAGCCGCTGACGCTGCGTGAGGTCGCTGAAGTGATCAACATGCACGAGTCCACCGTCAGCCGCGTCACCAACGAGAAATTCGTGCAGACCCCGCGCGGGGTGCTTCCACTCAAGTTCTTCTTCTCCTCCGGCCTCGCCACGTCCGACGGCGAGGATGTCTCGGCGCGCGGCATCAAGGCGCAGCTGCAGAAGCTGGTGGAGGACGAAGACCCGAAGCACCCGCTCACCGATCAGGCAATCGTCAACATCCTGCGGGAGAGCGGGGTCCAGATCGCCCGCAGGACTGTCGCAAAGTACCGCGATCAGCTCGGCGTGCTCTCCGCGCGCATGCGGAAACGGGTATGACTTCGCCGACCCGGACCGAGGCTGCTCAGCGGCTGAGGGGGGCAGATCACCCCTCTGCCAGCGCCCGTCCCGACGTCAGCGTGCTCGTACCGGCGAAAGACGAGGCGGAGAATCTCCCGGTCTTCATGGAGCAGGCACGTGTCGCCTTTCAGTCGGCGCCCCAGCGGTACGAGGTCGTGGTTGTGGACGATGGCTCCGTCGATGGAACCTGGGAGGTTCTCCAGCGGCTCTCCGTCGAGTACCCGTTCCTACACAGCGTGAGACACGGTGTGCGCCGGGGAATCGCCGACGCGCTTCGCACCGGATACCTCAATTCGCGCGGAAGCGTGCTGGTGTTCTATCCGGCGGACCTTCAGTACAGGCCCGAAGACATCCCGAGCCTCGTCGAGCCGATATTCGCCGGCCGTTCGGACATCGTGGCGGGCTACAAGGAAGGGAAGTATGAAAAGGCATTCGTGTCGGGTATCTACAACCGCCTGAGCAGATCGCTCTTCAAGGTCGGCGTTCGCGATCTGAATTCGGTCAAGGCGTACCGCCGCGAAGTGATGGACGCGCTCCCCAACCGCCCCGACTGGCACCGCTACATGGTCGTGATGGCCGCTGCCGAAGGCTTTACGGTTTCCGAGGTTCCGGTGCCGCTCTACCCCCGCACAGCCGGGCAGTCGAAGTTCGGGCTCGGGCGCATTCCGGTCGGCGCGCTGGACATGCTGGCGGTATGGTTCGAGCTGCGCTTCGCGCGCAAGCCGCTCCTGTTGTTCGGGATGCTGGGCGCCGGACTCTTTACCATCGGCGTGCTCGTGGGAATCACGGCGGTCCTCTGGCGGGTACTGGGCGGCGTCGGATTCCGGCCGCTCATCAATCTGGTCGAGGTTTGCCTCACCGTTGGCAGCATTTTCTTCGCGACGGGGCTGATCGGTGAGCTGATCGCGGCACAGCGCGCGGAGATGAGCCTGCTGCGCAAGCGTATCGAAGACATCTCCCAGGAACGCGAAACGCCAACCCGGCGCTGACGGATGAAGGTACTTTTTCTGACGCATTCCTTTCCGCGGAAGGAAGGGGATGCCGCTGGCTCCTTCGTGCTGCGGCTCGCTGTCGCGCTTCGCGCCGAGGACGTTCAGGTGCAGGTTGTTGCGCCGGCGGCAGCGGGCCTTCCCGCGTCCGACGAAATCGAGGGAATCCGTGTCGATCGCTTCCGCTACGCGCCGCGGCGGTTCGAGCAGCTCGCGTACACCGGCAACATGGCTCACGATGTCGCATCGTCGTGGAGCGCGAGACTCGCCCTCGTCGGCTTTCTGGGATCTGATTTCGTGCACGCGGTGCGCGCGAGGCGCAGCTTCGAGCCCGATGTCATCCACGCGCACTGGTGGTTTCCAAACGGCGTCGTTGGAACGTGGCTGGGGAGTCTGGCCCGGATTCCGGTGGTCACGACGCTTCACGGCACCGATGTTCGTCTGGCGCGTACGGTCGGAGTCGCGAAGCCGCTGTTCAACCACGTGCTGAGACACTCCGCGGCCGTGACCACCGTCTCGCGCTGGCTCAAGGAAGAGACCGAGTCGCTCGCCCCCGGAAGCGATCCGGTAGTCGCGCCGATGCCGGTCGCCACGGACCTGTTCTCGCCAGACGGTACGCGCGATCGCAGCCGCCTGCTGTTCGTGGGGCGGCTCACGGCTCAGAAAGGAGTAGAGCACCTTCTGCGCGCTGTTGCCGCGATGAAAACGCGCACCGAGCTCGACGTCGTCGGTGACGGGACGAATCGGGAGACGCTTGAGCGCTTCGCGGCGGAGCTGGGAATATCCGAGCGCATCCGGTGGCTGGGGCAGCTCTCTCAGAACGAGCTTCCACGCCTGTATCAGCGGGCGACCGCAGTCATCGTGCCGTCGGTGGACGAAGGCCTCGGGCTCGTCGCCGTCGAGGCGTTGCTGTGTGAGACACCAGTGGTGGCCTTCGACTCGGGCGGTCTTCGTGACGTGATCCAGCACGAGAAGACAGGTCTGCTGGTGCCGCCTGGAGATCATGCCGCGCTCGCGAAGGCGATCGATGATCTCCTCGCCCGGAACGGCCGGGGAACGGATCTCGGGCGGGCTGGACGCCTCTACGCGCTCTCCACGTTCGCGCCGGAATCAGCGGCCCGCCGCTACCGCGGCATCTACCGAAAGGTACTTGGCGGTATCGCGTCGTAGGCTTTTCCGGGCGGGGCAGTGGATCTTCGCCGCCCTCGTTCTTTTTTTCGCTTTCGCCGCGCTCGCGGGACAGTGGAATCAGGTAGGCGCACGGCTGCTTCACATCCAGTTCGGGTGGGAGCACATCGTTCCGGCGACCGTGCTGATCCTTCTCACCTACGCACTCCTGATCGAAGGATGGCGCCGCATCCTGAGCGGATGGGATTCCCATCTTCCTTTCCGCCCCGCGGCGAGAATCTGGTTTCTCTCGAATCTCGGCAAGTACGTTCCGGGTAACATCTGGTCGCTCACGGCGATGAGTGTGATGGCGAGAGAGCGCGGCATATCGGGGATAGCCGCCGCCGGCTCGTCGATCATCATGCAGGCGGTGAGCCTCGTCACCGGAACCGCGATCGTAATGGTCACCAGCGCAAAGCTGCTCGGCCAGCCGTTACTCGTCGGAGCCGCGGTGATGCTGCTCGTCATCGGCCTCGTTACCGCACCCCGATTTCTTCCGCGGCTCGCGGTCTGGGCCGGGAATCTGAGCGGACGGGAAATAGCGACTCCGAACATTCCAGCTACCGGGATCTGGACCGCCGCCATCGCCAGCACCGCTTCGTGGATCCTCTATGGGCTCGCGTTCCAGTTATTCGCCCGCGGCCTGCTCGGCTCGGCCGCTGGCGAAATGAGCTCTTACATCGCAGTTTACACTGCCGCGTACATCCTCGGTTTCATCTCACCGATCGCACCAGCGGGGCTCGGCGTCCGGGAGATCACCCTCGCCGCCTTCATGACTCAGCTTGGACTCGCCAACGAAGCAGATGCAGCGCTCGTCGCGATAGCCGCGCGGTTGTGGCTGACCGTCGCGGAGCTGGTGCCGAGCGGGCTTTACATCGCCTTTTCGGCCACCCGAAAGTCTCTACCGGATTGATTTTCATGTCTCGAGCGCGAGAGCAGGCAGGGCAAACTCCAGGGACGATCAACTCATCCGCGGCGCTACAGGCGCCGCGGTTCGCATTCGGCTGGGCATCGCTGGTGTATCTCGCCGCCACGTTCTCGCTTGCATGGCCCGCTCTGCTCGGAAAGTTCCTGGTCAATCCCCGCAGTGACCAGTACATCGCCGGCTACGCATTCAGGGAGTTTGCCGCAGCCTCACTCCGCGCCGGCGAAGGATTTCCACTCTGGAATCCATACCTGTTCGGCGGAATGCCGTATATCGCCGCGATGCACGGCGACATTTTCTACCCGACATTCCTCTTGCGTCTCGTCCTGCCGACCGACGTCGCGATGACGTGGGGCTTCATCATCCATCTCTTTCTCGCCGGAATCTTCACCTTCGGGTTTCTGCGAGCCATCGGCTACAGCTTTCCCGGAGCTCTGGTTGGTGGCCTCGCCTACATGATGGGCGGTCAGATCGCGTCGTACGTTTCTCCCGGTCACGACGGCAAGCTGTTCGTGAGCGCGTTGTTTCCACTCGCCCTGTGGATACTGTATCGCGGAATCCGGAGAGGACGTGCCTCGAGCTGGGGTGCGCTCGCTCTCATAGTTGGTCTGGCGGTTCTGAGCCCTCACCCCCAGCTGCTCCAGTACATGCTGCTCGCCTGCGGCGCGTACTCGTTGTTTCTCGGCTTCGCTGTCATCGAGGGAGAGAAGATTGCGCGCAATGTCGCGTTCAAGCGGCTGGCGGCGGCTCTTGCGGCGGTCGTGGTCGGTCTGGCGATTGGGGCGGTGCAGTATCTACCCGTCCGCGAATACGTTTCCTGGTCGCCCAGGGCCGGCGGGCTGTCGGACTATCGGGTCGCGACGTCCTACGCGTGGCCACCAGGCGAGCTGCTCAATACCTATCTTCCGCAGTTCTCGGGGATTCTGGACGCGTACTGGGGACGCAACACATTCCATCTGCACAGCGATTATTTCGGGGCGGTCGTTCTCGTCCTGGCGGGAGCGGCGTTCATCGGGCTGCGCGCAGACCCGGGCCGGAAGCACATAGTGTTCTGGGCGGCCACTCTCATCATCACGATTCTCTGGTCACTCGGAAGCGCAACGCCGTTCTATCGCATACCGTACGCGATTGTGCCCGGCACGAAGTTCTTTCGGGCACCTGCTACGATTTTTTTCGTCGGCGCCCTCGCGATCGCGCTTCTCGCCTGCGCCGGAACGGAGCGCTTCCTCCAGTCCCGGGTTTCGCGCAGGTATCTCCTGGGATGGTCGGCTTTCGCGGGACTGATCGCGCTCCTCGCAACTACCGGGGGGCTCTCATCGCTCGCCGCATCGTTCGCGGACGAGCGCCAGCTGGACCGCCTCGAGGCCAATAACGGCGCGATGATCATCGGCGCCTGGCGCTCGCTCGGGTTCGTGGCATTAACGGTTGCTCTGGGCTTCGCAATACTTCGAGAGCGTATCCCCGTCAGGTCCGCCACCTGGGGATTGCTCGCACTCATTGCCGTCGATTTGTGGAGCATCGAACGCCTGTACTGGATGTTCTCCCCGCCGGCGAGGGCCACCTACGCCAGCAACGATGTCATCGAGACAATCAAAGCGGAGCCGCAGCCCGTGCGCGTGCTCGCATTACCGCTAAAAGACATGCGGCAATCCGACGCCTACCTCACCGGCGACGCGCTGATGTCACACCGGGTCAGGAGCGTCGAGGGATATCACGGAAACCAACTCGCCCGCTACAACGAGTTGATTGGCGGGCGAACCGACCGGGACCGCGTGATAAACCCCAACGTTCTCAGGCTCACCAATACCCAGTTCGTGCTGACTAATATCGAGGAGCTTCCGTTCATACCGGGAATACGCCGAGTAAAAGGTCCGGCGAGGACGCCGTCGGGTGAGGAGACCTATCTATATCGGTTCGACGCGGATCATCCGTACTCGTGGGTGACGCCAGTAGCAGTGAAGGCAGGCGACGACCAGGTGCTCGCCACGTTGCTGGATCTTCGCTTCGACCCCAGACGCGCCGCACTCTTCGAGGAATCGGCCGACGTCGCCGTCGCGTCCGCCGTTCGGGCGCTGCCTGAACCGCTACCGACAGAGACGCATGTCCGTCGCTATGCACCAGGGCGAGTCACGATCGACCTCTCGTCTCCATCGCCTCCAGGTGCGAGCCTGATCGTGTCCGAGAATTTTTATCCCGGCTGGAAGGCGAAAGTCGACGGGAAACCGGCGCGTCTCGGGCGCGCCGATCTCACGCTTATCGGAGTGGAGCTCCCTCCGGGCTCAAAAACCGTCGACCTGGAGTTCACGAGCCCCGCCTACGAGCGGGGGAAAACGATCACGCTTATCGCTATCGTCATCGGACTTGTGGCCCTCGCCGCCGGTGTCTGGCGAGACCGGAGACAGCTTGGCTGATCGGGCACTGGTGATCGTCCCGACGTACAACGAGCGGTTCAACATTGCCCGGCTGATCCCGGCCGTTCTGGCTCAGCACCCCTCGCTCGAGGTTCTCGTCGTCGACGATGGTTCGCCCGACGGAACCGGCGCGATCGTCGATGCAATCGCGGCCACCGACAACCGGGTTCACGTCATCCACCGGGCAGCTAAGATGGGCCTCGGAACCGCCTACATAACCGGCTTTCGCTGGGCTCTGGAGCGCAAATACGAGCTGGTCTTCGAGATGGACGCGGATTTTTCGCACAATCCTGACCGCCTGCCGGAGTTTCTTAGCGCTGTCACCGAGGCTGATCTCGTCCTTGGCTCGCGGTACCAGAACGGACATGTCAACGTCGTGAACTGGCCGATGAGCAGGCTCTTCCTGAGTTACGCGGCCAACATCTACGCCCGCGCGGTCACCGGTCTTCCGATCTTCGACGCGACCGGGGGCTTCAAGTGCTTTCGTCGCAACGTGCTCGAATCGATCGATCTAAGCTCGGTGAAATCAAACGGTTATGCTTTTCAGATCGAGATGTCCTTCAGGGCGTGGAAGAGAGGATTCCGACTGATCGAAATTCCCATTGTCTTCGTCGACCGCACCGAGGGAGAGAGCAAGATGTCCAAGCGGATCGTCAGGGAAGCTGTCTGGATGGTCTGGCGTCTGCGCTGGTGGGGCCTGACCGGGAGGATATGATGCCTGCGTTCAGAGAGGGCCAGACGTTCTTCAAGATGACGGGCTCGGGCAACGACTTCGTCGTTTTTCAGACGGAACCCGGGGAGGTCGCGGACCTGGAGGACCCTGGCGTGATTCGCCGCCTCTCAGGCCGAGGGACGGGCGTGGGCGCGGATGGGGTCGTCTTTCTCGAGCGGGCCGGTCACGGCGACATCCGGATGCGGTACTATAACAGTGATGGGTCGGAAGCTGCCCTGTGCGGGAACGCGAGCCTCTGCAGCACCCGTCTCGCGGTGGAGCTTGGTCTGGCGCAGGCCGGCGGGTTCGTTCTGCACACCGCCGCCGGCGCCCTGAAAGCAAGATTGCGCGACGGCCTGCCCGAGGTGGATCTGGAGCCGGTGACCGATGTCAGGCCCGATGCCCGCGATCTGGGAGCCAAGCCAGGGGAGTTGCGTCTTGGGTATGCTTGCGCCGGGGTGCCTCACGTCGTGGTCGAGATGGCCGACGTCGATTCGGCGCGAGTAGCCGAGAGGGGCCCGGAGCTGCGATGCCATCCCAGCCTGAAGGAGGGGGCAAACGTCAATTTCGTGGCAAAACGGGCACAGGGAGGCTGGGCTTACCGGACCTATGAGCGTGGTGTCGAAGCCGAGACGCTGGCCTGCGGCACGGGCGCGGTGGCCACTGCGATTCTGCTGTCGAGCTGGGGAGAATCAGGTGGTGAGACAGTCCTCTGGACCCGCTCCGGGCTCCCGCTGACGATTACGCTCCGGCGGGAGGGAAGGCGCTGGATGCCGTCGCTTCGAGGCGAAGGAAGGATCGTTTTCGAGGGCCGTCTGCGAGAGCTCGACTGACAGACTGTCGCTGAGCAGTCTGGCGGCTGCCTGCGGTCGGCCTTGTGCAGTGAGTTCTCAGAGATCGCCGGTAAGGCAGGGTGCAGGCAGGTCTTAGGTATGCGGCGGGGCTACCCAAATCCACTTGTCCACATCCCCACATGCCCTGTGGTTTACATAATCTATCTTATACGCATATGCCCCGACGTGATCGCTTGTAGGGTTCCGGCGGTCCAGCTCACGCCCTAACCGACTCCTCTTCCGTGTACAGCCAGCCGCCGACAAATGAAGCCAGAAGGAGATTTATGAACCAGATCCCCGTATACATCCACCAGAGACCAGGCGACATCACTCCCAGCTCCTTGTATCCGAAAGTCAGAATCAGCCCGAATACGAAGAACAGGAATCCTACGTAAGCCGAGGTTCGCGGGCCGGGTCCAAAACGAGGTCGGATCGCGGCGTAGGTCCAGACGAGGAGGAACCCGACGACGAAGTCGAAGAAGACGTAGACAGCGATCTGCCCTCCTCCCATCGCCGCCATCTGGTCGCCCAGGCCTGGTTTGAACGCGTTGGCGTCCGCCTGCATCCGTGGGGCCAGGATCACGGCGTTCGAGAGGAAATCGATGACGTTGAGGACGAGGCCCGAGGCCAGTCCTGCAACCAACAGCTTCCGGCGGTTGATGTTAACGGCCATGCTGTTCTCCTTTATGGTGGGGCCGATAACCCCTAGGTGGTCATCGGCTTGGCTACGATCTCCCCGAGCCGGACTCTCGCTTCGGCAGCCAGCGGACTGGTTTCGTCAGCGGCGAGCTCAGCCCAGATCGCCCTGGCCTCGGCCGGCCTTCCGCCCGCCATGTAGCTTCTGGCGGCGGCTGCCTGATACTGGGCCTTCTCCGCCGGGAATTCCGTCTTTCCCGCCGCCGCCTTGTACGCCTCGGCTGCGGGCACGAACGCCTTCATTTCCTCGTGCCCATTGGCAATCAGGGCGTGGATGGAGGGAACGAAATCGTCGGGCGAGTTCGATAGAGCTTTTCTGAGCTCCTCGATTCCCTCCTTGTGCTTATTCTGGTCGTAAAGGCTTTGCGCCAGAAACAGGACGGCCTGAGTCCCGGGGCGCGTCCCCTCGTAGCGGGTGGCCACCTTTTTCAGGTCCGACACGGCCAGGGGCAGATTCCCTGCCGCCGCCGATTGCCGCGCCTGGAAATAGGCCTTTTCGGCATTCTGCTGGCGCAGCGACCGCGAGCGCTGGAAGAACCAGAGAGCGCCGATCGCGACGGCCAGTCCGAGGAGAGCCCAGGACACCCAGTTCTTGTTGCGGACGAACCAATCGGTGAGAGAATCCTCGGAGCGGTATCGGACTCCGGGTCGCAGGTTGGGAGTGGTCATTTTTTTTGGAAAGGGACTCTGAAACGCTGAGCGGAGCGCCCCCGGGGTGACTCGAACACCCGGCCAACGGTTTAGGAAACCGCTGCTCTATCCACCTGAGCTACGGGGGCAGAATTACCTGGCCGAACCCGGGTCCAGTGCTGCAACGGATTCAGTGGTGAATCTACACTCGCCGGAGGCTAATCAGAAGGAGAATGGGTTGGAGCAACTTCAACTGAGAACTTCACAGATGCGAGAGCTCAGAGGCACAGCGGATCTGAGTGGTTCTTTTTTTTGTTGGTCACCGACACTGCCCTGCCGGCATTGGCGTCGCCTCCCCGCTTGCCATCGGGATCCCGAAATTGGGCGAGCCGTCCGTGTTCCAGGTGAATTTCTGGGTTCGAATCACCCGCTCCCACCCAGGGACCGGGTTCACTTTGGAGTGATAAACTATCCAGTCCTCAGTCCCGTCAGCGGATTTGGTGAAGCTGGCATGGCCGACTCCGTATACATCGTTGGTTCCGGGGAAGACCGGGCCGGTCTTAATGTAGCTGGCCGGATCGAGGGGATTCGCGGCGGGACTCGTGAGCCGGAGATAGGCTGGCGATCGATCTAGCGCACGATCGTGAACGGCTTGGGAAGGGACTCCGCTTCGGGTGCCGGCAGATTGTTGACGCTCTGAACAATGGCGCCAGGCGGGCCGTTCCCTAGCGCGGTCCGCAGCTTCTCCAGCGCTTCGTCAGCCCCAGCGGCAGCGACCTCCACGTTCCCGTCCGGGCGGTTGCTGACCCAGCCACTAAGGCCCAGCTTGCGGGCCGTTTCGCGAACGAACCAGCGAAACCCAACGCCCTGGACGCGGCCGCGGATCTCGAGGCGGATGGAGCTCATGCCTCTTTAACGCCGCACCCCTAGCAACGCGGCGAGCGTGGCCGCGATAGTCGCGGGATCGGGCACTACGGCCGGCGGCTGGGGAATTTGCAGATCGCCCTCTCTGATTCGTCGCGCGATACCATCGAGCGCTTCGGCGATCGCCTGCGCTGCGGTCTCGCGCACGTCCCTGGCCGGCGCCACAGGGTTTCCCCAGTCGGTTTGTGCCCAGGCAGTATTTGCGGCGGGATCGCCAGCGTCTCCAAGAGCTGCCGCCGACCGCCAGTCGTACCGTTGCCAATCCGTCTCTTCCCATCCGTGCTCGTCGGCTGCCGATGTTAGCGGGAACTCGGCGAACGGATCTGCCGAGTGCATTTCATGCTCGGCATCGACGAGTGTCCCTTCTTCGGGGATCGCATCCGTGAAGTGCTCGATCGGCGGAAGCTCGTACGAGTCGTTGCCGACCTCGTGCGCACCGTAGTCGAATGGCGCCTCGGTTGCGATGTAATCGCTGATGGAGGGCGGCTCTTCCCACGGCGGAGTTTCCGCGGTGGCAAACGCGGCGCTCGGTGCCGACGTTTCCACTGCCTGCCAGTCTGCGCCAGGAGCCGGACGATCCTGCGGGAGAAAGTCCGCAATCGGCGCCGGCGTATCCATCGCCAGAAAATCCGCGATTGACGCCAGCGGCTTCGATTGCTCCGTCACGGCCTCCGTACGGCCATGGCTCCTCGCCTGCCCATGCACGAACGGCCGGGCAACGCGAAACTCCGGCTGGGAGGCGGGCGTGCGCTTTTCCGGCGCGGTGCGCTTCGGTACGAATGGACGGTGTGGAGAATCCGGCACTACGCTCCCTCCCAGCTGTATTTTCCTACCAGGGGCACGAAACGCACTGGCGCGATTTCGGTCTTCTCCAGAGTATCTCCGCGCCGCGTGAACATGAAGAGCGTCTGCTCTTCCCTGTCACCCAGTGGAATCAGAATTCGTCCGCCTTCCTTCAACTGCTCATGATACGTCGAGGGAACCTTCGGCGCTCCGGCTCCCACAAGTATCGCGTCGTACGGAGCATATTGTCGCCAGCCCAAAGTGCCGTCGCCAAGCAGAAAGGAGATGTTCCGCGCTCCGATCTGGCGGATGATTTCCCTGGCGCCGTCGAGCAGAGCGGGAATCCGCTCGATCGAGAATACCTGGGACGCCAGCTGCGCCAGGAGCGCGGTTTGATAACCCGAGCCCGTCCCGATTTCGAGCACTTTCTCGTTACCGGTGAGCTTGAGCAGCTCCAGATAACGCGCATGGATGGATGGCTGGGAGATTGTCTGCCCATTTCCGATCGGCAACGCCGAGTCTTCGTAGGCGCGGTGCTGAACACCGGTCGGAACGAACAGGTGGCGTGGAGTCAAGTCGATCGCGTGCAGGACCGACAGGTCACGAATCCCCTGCTGCTGCAGCGTCTCGACGAGCCGCCGCCGCGGCCCCCGGAATTCGTGCTCTAGAGGTGCGGCCACCATGTCTCCGCCGCGGCGAGCATTGCGTGATGGGTGAGGTCCAGATGGAGCGGAGTCACCGAGATGTAGCCTTCCTGGACGGCACGAAAATCCGAAGTCTCCTCGCCCGACCACTCTATCGAGCCGCCGCCGATCCAGTAGATCTGCCTCCCCCACGGATCCTGCATCGGCTTGAGCGAGTCGGAGTAAACGCGCCGTCCAAGTCTGGTCAAACGCACGCCCTTGATGTCGTCGGCCTTGAGCGGAGGCAGGTTGATGTTGAGGAGAGTGTGCTCCGGAAACGAAGGAAGCTCCAGGACCTGGCGAAGCAGTGTCCGCAGCGGCTCGACCTGGTCGCGGAGCATCGAAACGTCGGCCCTCAGATCTCCACCCGCAAAGGAGATCGCCATCGAAGGAATTCCGAGGGAGAGGCCCTCCATCGCCGCCGCCACGGTGCCCGAGTACAGGACGTCCTCACCCATGTTCTGCCCGTGATTGATTCCACTGAGCACAAAGTCGGGGCGCTCGGGCATCAGCGCTTCGACCGCGAGCATCACACAGTCGGTGGGCGTGCCGTCGACCTGAAATCTGCGCTCGCCCCGCTCGATCGGGCGTACCGGGTGGTGCAGTGTCAGCGAGTGGCTGGTCGCACTCTGTTCCCGGTCGGGGGCTACAACGGTGATCTCGCCCAGCGGCTCGGCGGCTTCGACGAGACACTGAAGGCCAAAAGCGAGGATGCCGTCATCGTTCGTGCACAGCAGTCTCAACGGTGAAAGATCCCGGCGCGGTGGCGCCACAGTACCTTGATCACGAGCCACGCATCCCTGAACTCCCG
>Ga0136633_1000412_pt1 | contig 32356 bp, 31 predicted proteins | sample AntDrymeUQ832206_2_FD_105494 | JGI IMG/M metagenome (GOLD analysis project Ga0136633, IMG submission 105494) | Polar desert sand microbial communities from Dry Valleys, Antarctica - metaG UQ83 (22.06) | ecosystem: Environmental > Terrestrial > Soil > Desert | place: Antarctica: Dry Valley... | reverse complement strand
GGCGGTCCTGTTGATCGTGTTCGTTCTCGTCGTTGCCGCCTGCGGTGGCGACGACGATGTTGCGGACACCACATTGGCAGGGACCGACACCACCGAGGCGCCAGCCGATACCACCGAGGCGCCATCAGACACGACGGCACCACCGTCGGACACGACGGCAGCACCAGGCGGAGCGATCGTCGCCGCCGAGAGCTGTGACTACGGAGGCAAGATCCTGTCCATCGAGGCGACCGGGGAGCACGAGGTGGTCTTCACCCTCTGCTCGCCCGACCCGGCTTTCCTGGCCAAGCTGGCCTTCGTGCCGTTCGCCATCCAGCCCGCCGAGCACCTCGAGGCCACCGGCGGTTCTCCGTTGGAGAACCCGATCGGTACCGGCCCGTTCATGCTCGACAACTGGGCACGCGGCTCGGAGATCGTGTTCAGCGCCAACGAGAACTACTGGGGCGAGGTCCCATCGTTCAGCACGCTGGTGTTCCGGTGGGCTGCGGAGAGCACCTCGCGGATCCTCGAGCTCCAATCGGGCACGGCCGACTTCGCCACCAACCTGGCGGCGAGCGACTACGCCACCGTCGAGGGGGATGCCAATCTGGTGCTCCTACCCGACCAGAACCCGAACATCTTCTACGTGGGCTTCAACAACACGTTCCCACCGTTCGACGATGTCAGGGTCCGCCAGGCGATCGCCATGGGTATCGACCGGCAACAGATCGTCGACACCTTCTACCCGACCGGGTCCGAGGTGGCATCGCACTTCACCCCGTGCAGCATCCCCAATGCCTGCGAGGGTGAGGCCTGGTACGACTTCGATCCGGAGGCGGCCCTCGCCCTGCTGGCCGACGCCGGCTTCCCCGACGGGTTCGACACCACGATCTTCCTGCGTGACGTGTTCCGGGTCTACCTGCCGGAACCGCAGGTCGTGGCCCAGGAGCTGCAGACCCAGCTCGCCGAGAACCTGGGGATCAATGCCACGATCGAGGTGCAGGAGTCGGGGGCCTTTCTCGAGGAGAACGCCGCCGGTCAGCACGACGGCATCCACCTGCTGGGATGGGGCGCCGACTACCCGCACGTCACCAACTTCCTCGACTTCCACTTCGGGGGCGGGAACATCCAGTTTGGTGATGCGTTCCCCGAGATCACCGAGCCCCTGACCCAGGGGGCGGCGACGATCGACGTGGCCGAAGCGGCACCGATCTACGCCGAGGCGAACGACGCCATCCGTGAGCTGGTGCCGATGGTGCCGATCGCCCATGGCGCCGCCGCAGACGCCGCTCTGGTGACGGTCGAGGGAGCCAACGTGCCCCCGGTGGGCGCCCCGCAGTTCGCCAAGATGACCCCGGCCGGAGACACCATGGTGTTCGTGCAGAACGCCGAGCCCATCTCGCTGTACTGCGCCGACGAGACCGACGGCGAGTCGCTGTCCGCCTGCGAGCAGGTGCTCGAGGCGCTGTACGGATACGACCTCGACGGGACGGTCATCCCCAAGCTGGCCGAGGAGTGCGCCCCCAACGAGGACGGCACCGTGTGGACCTGCACCCTGCGTCAGGGTGTGACCTTCCACGACGGGTCGGCATTCGACTCGGGCGACGTCATCGCCTCGTGGGCTGTGGGTCTCGACGCCGCCAACCCGATCCATGTCGGCAACACGGGTGTCTTCGAGTACTTCTCGTACCTGTGGGGAGGCCTGATCAACGCAGGCTGAGTGAGGATGTGGGGGTGGCCGCACCGGCGGCCGCCCCCACCTCTCCCCCGCCATGATCGGCTACATCATCCGCCGTGTCCTCATCGCCATCCCGGTGCTGGCCGGGGTGCTGGTGGTGGTGTTCCTCCTTGTCCGCCTCCTCCCCGGTGAGCCGTGCACCGCCCTGCTCGGTGAACGTGCCACCCAGGAGGCCTGCGACCGGTTCAACGAGGTGAACGGCCTCGACCGGTCGATCCCGGTCCAACTCGGCATCTACGCCGGTAACGTCGCCACCGGCGACTTCGGGGACTCGATCCGCTTCTCCCGCCCGGTCAGCACCATCCTCCTCGAGCGGCTGCCCGTCACTCTCGAGCTGACCATCGCCGCCCTCGCCCTCGCCATCGCGGTGGGGGTCCCGCTGGGGATCGTCGCCGCCCGCCGCCACAACTCCGCGGTCGACATCGGCGCCATGACCCTCGCCAACGTCGGGGTGTCGATGCCCATCTTCTGGCTGGGGCTGCTCCTCGCCTACGTCTTTGCGTCGATGCTGCGCGGCACCCCGCTCGCCCTCCCCCCCAGCGGTCGCCTCACCGCCGGGCTGCGACCCGAGCCCTTCTACCAGGCGTGGGGCATGGAGCTGTCCGGGAACGGGATCATCGCCGCCGGCCAGCGGTTCGTGGCCAACATGGTGACCACCAACGCCCTGCTCAGCGCCCAGTGGTCGGTGTGGTGGGACTCGGTGAAGCATCTCATCCTGCCCGCCATCACCCTGGCCACCATCCCGATGTCGATCATCGCTCGGATGACCCGGTCGTCACTGCTCGACGTCACCCAGCGGGACTACATCCGCACCGCCCGGGCGAAGGGCGCCAGCGAGCGCCGGGTGGTGCGCTCCCACGCCCTGCGCAATGCCATGCTTCCCGTGGTCACCATCATCGGTCTCCAGCTCGGCGGGCTGCTCGGCGGGGCGGTGCTCACCGAGACCGTGTTCGGGCTGGCCGGGATCGGCACCTCGCTGTTCGACGCCATCCAGGCGAGGGACTTCCCCATCATCCAGGGATTCACCTTGGTCATCGCCGCCACCTACGTCGTGGTGAACCTGCTGGTGGACATCTCGTACGGCTACCTCGACCCCAGGGTTCGGATCAGATGACGCAGCGCCCGGACGCCATACCGGCGATCCCTGACCCGCACGACGTGCCGGCGGCGGAGGTCATGCTCGATCGACCCGCATCGGTGTGGCGCATCGCCATGCGACGGTTCTTCCGCCGCAAGCTGGGGGTGGCCGGGCTGGTCCTGGTCGGCTTCATGGTGCTGGTGGCCATCCTGGCCCCGGTGCTCGCCCCGTACCCATACGATGTCGACTTCATCGGCGAGCCCGGCGCCGCCCGCTGGGGACCACCCTGTGTCCATGTCCTCGGTTGCGAGACCACCCAGCATCTGATGGGGCTCGACGGCAACGTGCGCGACGTGTTCAGCCGACTGCTCTACGGAGCCAGGGTCAGCCTGCCCCTCGGGTTCAGCACGGTGCTGGTCGCCATCTTGGTGGGGGCGGTCATCGGCGCCGTGTCCGGCTACCTCGGGGGCTGGGTCGACAACATCCTGATGCGGATAATGGACGTGGTCCTCGGGTTCCCGTCTCTGATCCTGGCCATCGCCATCGTCTTCGTGCTCGGACCGGGGATACGCAACACCTTGCTGGCCATCGCCATCGTGACCATCCCCCAGTACGCCAGGGTGATGCGGGCCTCGGTACTGGCCATCAAGGAGATCGACTATGTGGCCGCCTCACGGGCGCTGGGGGCGTCCTCGTGGCGGATCCTGGTCACCAGGGTCACCCCCAACGCCCTGACCCCGCTGGTCGTCCTGGGCACGTTGGGTATCGCCGGGGCCATTCTCGAGGCGGCCGCCCTCGGCTTCCTCGGGCTGGGAGCCCAGCCGCCGCTCCCCGAGTGGGGCGCCATGCTGGCCCAGGAGCGGGCCAGGGTCTTCACCGCCCCCCACCTGATGATCTTCCCCGGTCTGGCCATCATCATCACCGTGCTCGGCTTCAACCTGCTCGGCGACGGGCTGCGCGACGCCCTCGATCCCTCGCTCAACGAATGAACGACCAGCAGCCGAACCCCTCCCCTGCCGCCTCCGCCCGGCCCGCCGAGGGCCACCTGCTCGAGGTGGCCGACCTCAAGACCCATTTCTTCACCCGGTCGGGCGTCGTCCAGGCGGTGGACGGCATCGACTTCCACGTCGACCGGGGCGAGGTCCTCGGACTGGTGGGCGAGTCGGGGTGCGGCAAGTCGGTGACGTCGCTGTCGATCATGGGTCTGGTCCCCCGACCGGGCCGCCTCGTCTCCGGGTCGGTCAGGTTCGACGGCCGCGAGCTGACCACGATGTCGCAGAGGGAGCTCACCAAGCTGCGGGGCGAGCACATCTCGATGATCTTCCAGCAGCCCACCTCGGCGCTCAACCCGGTGATGAGGGCCGGCGCCCAGATCTCCGAGGTGTTCGAGCTGCACCGGGACTGGAACAAGGAGAAGCGCACCGAGCGGACGGTCGAGATGCTGCGCAGCGTCGGCATCCCCGATCCGCAGCGGCGCGCCCTCGCCTACCCCCACGAGCTTTCGGGGGGCATGGCGCAGCGGGTGATGATCGCCATGGCGCTGGCCTGCGAGCCCGAGCTGCTCATCGCCGATGAGCCGACCACCGCGCTCGACGTCACCATCCAGGCGCAGATGCTCGATCTCATCCGCGACATGCAGCAGCAGACCCGCACCGCCGTCATCCTCATCACCCACGACCTCGGGGTGGTCGCCGAGATGGCCGACCGGGTGGCGGTCATGTATGCCGGGCAGATCGTCGAGGAGACCGAGGTGGTCACCCTGTTCGCCGATCCCAGACACCCGTACACCAGGGGGCTGATCGGCTCCATCCCGGTGCTGGGGTCGGTCAAGGATGAGCTGGCGGTGATCCCGGGCACCGTCCCCAACCTGGTCGACGTGGGCAAGGGCTGCCGGTTCGCCGACCGGTGCGCCGCCAGGGTCGAGGCGGGGCTCGAGATCTGCCTGGTCGAGGACCCCAAGCTGGGCGAGGTCGCTCCCGGGCACAAGGTGCGCTGCTTCCTGTACGAGGAGTCGTACTGATGGCCCTGGTCCAGGTGAGGGACATCACCAAGCAGTTCCCGGTCAAGGGCGGGATCCTGCAGCGCACCGTCGCCTCGGTGAACGCCGTCGCCGGTGTCGACCTCGACATCGACGAGGGTGAGACCGTCGGGCTGGTCGGCGAGTCCGGATGCGGCAAGACGACGCTGGCGCGGATGATGGTGCGGCTGCTCGAGCCGTCGTCCGGCTCGATGGAGTTCGACGGCACCGATGTCACCCACCTGTCCGGCAGGGACCTCGGCACCTTCCGCCAGAATGTCCAGTACATCTTCCAGGACCCGTACGCATCGCTCGATCCCCGCACCACGGTCGGCAACTCCATCTCCGAGGGGCTCCGCATCCACCGCATCGGCGACGCCAAGGGGCGCCGGCGCCGGGTCCACCGCATGTTGGAGCTGGTCGGTCTCAGCCCCCACCACGCCGAGCGGTACCCGCACGAGTTCTCGGGTGGTCAGCGGCAGCGGATCGGGATCGCTCGGGCGCTGATCCTCGAGCCCCGGTTCGTGGTGGCAGACGAGCCGGTGTCCGCCCTCGACGTCTCGGTGCAGGCCCAGGTGCTCAACCTGCTGCGCGACCTCCAGGCTGAGCTGCGGCTCACCCTGCTCTTCGTCGCCCACAACCTCGCCGTTGTCGAGCACATCTCCGACCGGGTGGCGGTGATGTACCTGGGGCGGATCGTGGAGCTCACCGACCGTGACACGCTGTACGCCTCGCCCGCCCACCCGTACACCGAGGCGCTGCTGACCGCGATCCCCATCCCCGACCCCACCAGGCCGCGCACCCGGACCCACCTGCAGGGCGAGATCCCCTCGCCGCTCAACCCTCCGACCGGTTGTCGGTTCCATCCACGATGCCCGATCGCCCGGGCCGGGCTCTGCGATTTTCAGGAGCCGAGCCTGATGCCGGTTTCCGGCGAACACCATCACGAGGCCGCCTGCCACCTCCGAGCCGGCCCTCTCGCCGTCCCCCGCTGAGCGGTGCGCTCGGGCCCGCCCATCGTGGCGAGTCAGCCGAGCAGCTCCATGGCCCTGCGGTAGTGGGCGAGGCCCTCAGCCTGGCGGATGAAACGCGGGGTCTTCCTGAAACGGTCTGCGATGGTGTCGTGCGACTCGCCTGCCCAGCGGAGGGCGAGCACTGGCAGGTCAGGTCGCGCTGCTCCCAATCAGTCGCCGCCCGGCTGTCTTCTGGCTCAGCCGGTTCGGGTGACCTCGACCAGCGCCACCGGGTCGATCCAGCCGTGCACGTCCGGGACGAGGTCGGCGATCCCTGCGATCCCGGGGTGCATGGCGATCACGCCACCCTCGGCGAGGCCCGGGTTGGACACGCCGGTGCCGCCCTGGTCACCGAAACCAGTGAGCTGAGCGCACGGGGGCACCAGATCCTCCCAGGCCTCCGTGTTGACCTCAGTGCCGGCGTCGTAACCGGCGGTCGTGAACGTCCTTGTGGTGCCGACCCCTTGGGGCAGCCGGACCGCGTCGAGCCCGGTGAACCCGTCGTTGGTGCAGATCAGCATCGACACCCACGAGAGGAACCGAGCCCCCGGCCTGGCGGTGAGCTCAAACGTCACCGAGGCGCCGGGGCCGATCGGAGGCGGATCGATCGGCGAAGTCACCACCGCCCAATCCGACACGCCACGGCTGGTCGACAGCAAACCGACCATCGGGTCCAGGTTGCCGTTCTCGGCGATCTCCTTGACCTCAAAGGTCGCCGCCCGCCGCACCGTGAACAGATCCACGGAGCCTCGGTGTGTCGCCACCGCAGCGGGAGTGAACCACTGCCCCTCGGTGAGGTTGTGGATGGTGATCTCATAGACCCGATCGGGAGACTCCGCCGCCGAGACTGCTGGCGCAGCAGCGACGAGTAACCCGCAGACCATCAATGTTACGACGGCTCGTGAACGCATCGAAACTCCTCTCTCGCGTCCATCGCCTCACCGTATCGGCCGGATGTGAACAGCCTCGGAACGCACAGGGAACATTCGAGGAACCCTCCGCTCAGACCCGCGACACCCGAACCTGGAGGTCTCCAAAGCGTTGGGTGCGAGGCCCGTCATCGTCGCCTCGTGTCCCCCCCGGTGACACGCGTTGCCCCACGGCTCGGTCGCTGGTCGTGGGTCACGCCACCGCGCAGTGGAGTCCCCAGTCGTAGCGTTGGAACCCGATGTCCGGGGTGGTGGTCTCGATCCAAGCGGCATCGCCGGGATCGACCCACCGGGTCAAGGCCCGCAGGATCGAGCGAGGAGCTGCCGGAAGCAGCGTCGGCATACGTCGCGGTCGGACGAAGTCGGCGCCGTACCAGCGGAAGATCCGGGAGAGCGACACCCGCCGGTCGGAGCGGTTGATCCCGAGCCCGCCTGTGGCCAGGAATCTCCGCATCTGGTCCTCGAGCTGGGACCCGATCTGTTCGCCGGTGTAGGGCTCGGCGCGCAGGGTGGGACAGGAGACCGAGCCGCAGACCAGGCCGGCATGGATGCGAGGATCACCGAAGCGGCGGATCTTGCCGTGCTCGATCCCGTCGAGCGACAGGGTCTCACCGGCGATGACGGTGATGGGTCTCTGGAAGGCCCCGGGCACGCGAAGCACCGTCCCCGCCTCCAAGGCCCTCGCTTCGGCAGCCACGGTGAGGGCGCCGGCGTTGTATAGGTTGACCCAGAACGCCAGCGCCTCGTCACGGCTGAGCTGTTCCGGGTCGACCTGGGACAGGTGCTCCAGGTAGTCGTTGAGCGGATCTCCGGTGGCGGCCAGATGTTCGATCCCCCCGGCGGCGACCGTTGCCAGGATCGGCTCGAGACGGTGGTGATCCACCGTCGACACGCCGGACGAGCGTGGCCGACGGACCGTGACCATCGCCCTGAGCACCGACCTCCCGAACGTCCACAGAAGACCCCAATCGGTGACCTCGGCGCGCACCTGCCCTCCCGTGGTTGGTGTTACCGCCGTCGGCAACGTCCCGTGCCCCGCCGTCCCGCCATCAGTGTCGCACTACCGACTATCGCGAACGGTCCCCGACCGCCAGGGGTTGCTCGCCTCATGAACGGTTCCGGCAGCGGGCCACGCCGCGCCGTGTGGCGGGGCGCGGTGATCGCCGAGTCGCACCGCAGGCGCGCCTCAGCGGTTACGTGTACTTCCGCCCGAGGCGGTGCCCTGGGAGCTCCTGGTCGAGACGGACCACACCACGGTGTGCCCCTGGAAGGGCGTGGCCCGCTACCACGACGTCGTGGTCGACGGAAAACACCGTTCCGGTTGCGGCGTGGACCTATCCTTCTCCGCGGCCGGGAGCGGAGGACATCGAAGAATGGGTGGCGTTCTGGGGTGAAGTCAACGTGGAGGGCGTGCCACGGGCGCAGGTCAGGCGAAGCCACCCAGCCACGTCGTGACGGCGTAGAGGACGGCGTAGGTGGCGACGGCGATGCCGAGGACACCGGCCAGACGCCACCAGAGACTCCGGCCGTCGAAAACGACGTTGCATCGTCGTTGTCGCCGCAGCCAGACCCAGACCAGGGTCGCCATGACGGCCAACCCAAGGAGCCGGAACCACCATGCGTAGCCCTCGTAGAGGTCGGTCGCCCAGGCGAAGGCGGTGGCGGCGCCAACGACGCCCATGATCGCCAACGACGCTGGGCCGACACAGCACAGGATGCCGACCACGCCGCCGGCGACACCGATGCGCACCACCGGCAGCCCGCCCGGGGGGACGTTCTCACGTGACCGGGAGGACAACCCGACGCGGTGCGGGACAGGGCGGCGGGTCACGAGTCGAGCAGCGTGCCGCCGATCAACTCGGCGAGGTCGTCGGCGAAGATAACCCCGGCGTGCACCTCGACCACCTCGCCGTCGGCGTCGATGAGCACAGTGGTCGGCATGGCGATGCCACCGAACCGACGGAAGATGGCCCCCTCGGGGTCCGCCGCCAAGGGATACGTCACCCCGGTCTGGTCCGCGAGGCGCTGCGCAGCCGCGAGGTCGTCCTGGAGGTTGAGGCCGAGAAACGCCACCTCACCCTTGAGCTGCTGATGGACCTCCTCGAAGTCGGGCATCTCGGCGAGACAGGGCGGGCACCACGACGCCCAGAAGTTGAGCACCAACGGCCGGCCGGCGAAGTCGGCCAGCGTCCCCGGCTCGCCGTCGAAGTAGGTGAAGCGAACGTCAGCGCCGGTCACGGACGTGACCTCGTGGGCGGCCGATCCGCGACCCGAGATTGCGACCATCACACCGCCCGCGCCCACCGCGGCCAGGGCGATCCCGGCGATGAGCGCCCTGGTCCGGACGGATCGAAATCGCTCGTACACCTTCCCTCTCCGTCTTCGGGTCGTCGCCTCAGACAACCATCGTTGCGCCTCTGTGCCTGGCCTGACCGTCGGACTCCCGACACATCGAAGGGCCTCGACGGTCGGTGAGGGGTCGCGACCACACCCGGGCGCTCACGGATCGCACTTGCTCTCATCGGCGACAGCGGGCCCGTCGCGGTCGCTTGCGGCTCCCCGATGTGCTGCGCGGCTTCCCAGCACAGCCAGTGCCATGACGGTGAAACCGATCGCTGCCACCACGAGCACATGGCCGACGGCCGCTCCCGCCAGTCTGGCGGACGTCCGTTCGAGCCAGCGCGCCAGGCCGTTGCTCGCCGCCGCGACGGGGCCCGCCGACAGCACGGTGGCCCAGTACCAGACGATGAAGCCGCCAGCGAGGAGCTGGACCACACCCGATGCCCGGTCGAGACGGCGCCCGATCCCCCTGACGGAGCCGATCAGCCGCGCCCGGCCCGCGGCCACGGCCACCGTGAGCACCAGGACGACAAGGACCATGCCGGCGCCGTAGGCGACGAACACCGCCGCCGATTCGAGCAGCGACTGTGCCGTCACGGGCGCCACCACCAGGCTGAGGAAGATGGGAAGAGTGCAGGACAGGGAAGCCAGGGCGTAGGACGCGCCGAAGCCGGCCATCGCCAGCGTCGACTTACCGACGCCGGCTCGCCGGGGCCCAACGATCGTCGGGAGCCACCGCCGTCCGGCGAGCTGGGCGACACCGGCCACCACCAAGAGAGTGCCGACCATCAGCGCCATCCACGGGATCCACCCCACCACCGACCGCACACCGGCCGAGATCACGACTCCGGTGAGGGTGAGCACGCCGAGCAGCCCGGCTCCGACTGTGGCCGCCACCCGGAGGACCCGGGTGCCGTCCTCGGGACCCGCGGCGAGCAACCATCCGAGGTAGGCGGGCAGCATCGCGAATCCGCACGGGTTCAGCGTCGAGATCATCCCGGCGACGAACGCAGTGGCGACCAGCACGGTCATGTCAACCATCCCAACCGGACCGGTGAGCGAGCTCGACGCTGACTGTCGGGAAGGCGACCATCGAGCCACCCGCCATCAGCTCCACAGACGTCACATGGCCGGTGAGCATCGCGGCGGGCGGCCGCCGATGGTGGGCTCCGCCGGGTCCGGCTACGTCGGCTCGCCGGCAGCGACCCGCGCCAGGATGGTGGGGTCCTTGATCTCGATGAGGCGGTAGCCGGTGTCGACGGCCCCCAGCCGGCGCAGCGTGGCGATGGCCTCGTTGACGGTCTGCCGGGTGGCGCCGAGCAGCATGGCGATCGAAGCCTGCGACAACTGTACCTCGCCGTGCTGCTCAGATTCCTCGAGAAGCAGATCTGCCACCTGGGCGAGCACGGTCTTGTGCATGAGCTGAAGGATGCGGCGTTGCGTCTGCCTGAGCTGGCGCAGCCCGCTGACCAGCCACCGCAGGCACAACGCCGGATGGGTGGCCAGCACAGGGACGAGGCGGTCGCGGTCGAAACGGAACGCCCGCACCCGGTTCACGGCGCGCGCCGACGACAGGTAGGTCCCGCCCTCGAACATGGCGATGTCGCCGATGACGGCACCCGGTCCCACCCGGGCGACGACCCGCCGCTTCCCCGAATGTGTGCGGTACAGATCGACCTCACCATCTTGGATCAGGTACGAGGCCACCGCTGGATCCCCTTCACGAAACAGATGGGAACCCGTGAAGCGGGTGATCGTCTCCCCCGAGCCGCTCAACGCGTCGAGATCGCCGGGCGTCAGTGGAAGATAGTCGGGACGCCCGAAGGAACGAGCTAACCAAGCAAGATGCTGATGCTGCGGGGCGTGCTCCACGATCAGACGACGGTACCCCTGTTCAAGCGGCCCCGGCGAGACAGTCGGAACCCCGACACCTTCGGCACGGTATCCGCTCGGCGTAGCGTTGACCGTGAGGTGGGACGATTCGCAATGCTCGGTGCCGCCATCGCCATGCTGACGGTCGCCTGCGGCGGCCTTCAGCCCTCAGGCCGGGAGCCATCATCATCGTCGTCTCCAGGCGGGGAGGTCACCGGGGCCAGCGAGCCGCACGACCTCCCCGCCGAGGGCCTCCCCACCGGTCCCTCCGCCCTTGATGACATGAACGACCCGTCCTTCCCGCCGCCGCTCGTCGACACCGCTGACATCATGTCCGGGGGACCCCCTCCCGACGGCATCCCGGCGATCGACGAGCCGAGCCTCACACCGGTCGCCGACGCCGGGCCCTCTCTGCAGGACCACGATGGGGTCATCGCCCTGGATATCAACGGCGACGCCCGGGCGTACCCGGTGGATATCCTCATCTGGCACGAGATCGTCAACGACACCGTCGGCGGGGTCCCGGTCTCCATCACCTACTGCCCGCTGTGCAACAGCGCCGTCAGCTACGAACGGACCATCAACGGCGTGGAGACCACCTTCGGCACGTCCGGGCGGCTGTACGCCTCGGCGCTCGTGATGTACGACCGAGCAACGGAGAGCCTCTGGACCCACTACGACGGCGTCGCCGTGGCCGGGCTCCTGACCGGCACGCGGCTCGAACCGATTGCCTCACCTCTCCTCGCCTGGGGCGAGTTCAGACAAGCCCATCCGGACGGCCACGTCCTGAGCCGGGACACCGGGTTCACCCGCGACTACGGCCGCAACCCGTATCTCGGCTACGACAGCTCCGACACCAGCCCGTTCCTGTTCCGCGGCGACGTGGACCAACGAGCCGCCGCGATGCAGCGTGTCGTCGGCGTCGCCATCGATGGCTCAGCCGCCGCCTTCACCCTCGAGGCGATCTCGTCAGGCGAGGCACACGCCACCAACACCGAGATCGGGGGCAACCCCGTCGTGATCCTGTGGCAGGCGGGCCAGGCAAGCGCACTGGAAGCCGCCGACACCTCCGACGGACGCGACATCGGCTCCGTCGGCGTGTTCCACCCCGACGTCGACGGGCAGCGCCTCACCCTCGAAGCAGGCGAAGACGGGTTCGTCGACACCGAGACGGGGTCGACCTGGAACCTCACCGGCCGAGCATACTCCGGGCCACTCACAGGCAGCCAGCTCGAACGCATCCCGCACCTCGACACGTTCTGGTTCGCCTGGTCCACCTACCAGCCGGAAACCGAGCTGGTCAAAGGCTAGGGGTTGCGACCGTCAGGTGCCGATGATCGCGCCTCGCCCGGTACTCGCCGAAGAGCCGCGATTCGTAGGTGATGCAGGCCGAGCGGTCGAAGCACGATCGACTCGGAGACGCCCCCGTCCGGGAGGGTCATGACGACGATGCGGTCGGAGAGGAAGATGGTCACCTCGATGCTGTGCGTCACGAGCAGCACCGTCTTGCTCGTCGTCATCCCCACTTGCTGCAGCTGAGGGTTTAGACGCTCCCGCGTAGTGGCGTCGAGCCCGCCGAAGAGCTCGTCCATCGGGAGGAGCAGCCGGTCGGAGAACAGGGCCCGCCAGATGGCCACCCGCGGCTGCATGCATGCCACCCGACAGCTCGTAGGGCAGGGAGATATCGCCAAATGTTGTGGATGGGGTGGTGGTCAGGCGGCGTCCCTGGATTGGTCGCTGCTCCTTTCGGTGAGGGTTCCGTCGGCGAAGTGGAAGGGTACGCCGCCCTCTTCTCCCACCCCGGTCATCCACAACATTCGGTAGCTCCGCTTGGCATAGAGACTTCTCGTCGACACACAACACCACCGCCCGCTCCGGAGGATCTAGATACAACCCGACCACTCGCTATTTCAGCGACGGACCACGAGGTCATCCCGACCGGGAAGCGGCGGCGAGGGCGATGTCGTCGGGCCGCACCGGCACCCTGGTTATGGGCAGTCCCGTTGCGTCCCGAATGGCGGCGGCGATGGCCGCCGTTGACGAGATGGTGGGCGGCTCACCGGCGCCCTTGGCGCCGAACGGGCCGAAATGGCTGGGCTCCTCGACGAAGCGGGCGGTCACCGACGGAGCATCGGCGAAGGTGGGGAGCAGGTAGTCGGTGAAGCTGGCGTTCTTGATGACCCCGTCGTCGAGGACGATCTCCTCCATCACCGCCAGACCGACGCCCTGCATGATCCCGCCCTCGACCTGACCCAGCAACGCCGCCGGGTTGAGCACGGTGCCCACATCCTGGACGGTGTCGACCGCAACCACCCTCAGCAACCCCAGCTCGGGGTCGACCTCGACCACCGCCCGGTGGGCGGCGACGGCGAAGTCGACGTGCAGGTCCCCCTGGCCGTTCTCGTCGGGGATGTCGGTTGGGGGATGACGGAACCGCAGGTGGTGGGTGGCGGGACCGACCGCGGCGAGCCGCTCCAGAGGGACGATCAGCTCGCCGCCCCGCCATACCCCGGTGTCGTCGAGGTCATCACCGTCATGCTCGTCGAGGATCATCCGGCGCAGCTCGGTGGCGACCGCCTCCACCCCGCCGCCGGTCATCTGGGTCTGGCGAGACGCCGAGGTGGACCCGGCCGACCCGATCATCGAGGTGTCGTCGAGCACCACCGCCACCTGCTGGATCCCGAGCACGGAGCGGGCGATCTGCTGGCACACCGTCACCAGCCCCTGCCCCACCTCGGCGGCGGCGGTGTGCACCTCGACCCCCGCCGGGGTGATCGTCACCCGCACCTCGGCGTAGTCGTCGAAGCCCTCGGAGAAGGCCAGGTTCTTCATGCTCACCGCATATCCGACGCCGCGCCGCACATGGCGGGGATCGGTGGTGAGCCCGGTGCCGCCGGGCAGATGGAGCGGGTGGGTGGCCGGGACCGCGTCGGGGAGCGGCATCGCCCGCAGTTCCTCGATCACCCTGGCCGTGGGGAGCGAGCCTTGGATGACCTGGCCCGTTGTGGACATGACGTCACCGGGGGCGAGGGCGTTGCGCAGCCGCAGCTCGAGCGGATCCATCCCCAGCCTCCCGGCCAGGAGGTCCATCTGCGACTCGTACCCGAAGCAGGCCTGCACCGCCCCGAACCCGCGCATGGCACCGCACGGCGGGTTGTTGGTCCTGGTGATGTGCGCCTCGACGAAGACGTTGTCGCAGCGGTACGGACCGACGGCGAAGTAGCTGGCATTGGCGATCACCGCAGGGCTCGACGAGGCGTAGGCGCCGCCGTCGAGGACCATCCGCACCGTCACCTTGACCAGGTCGCCGTCCTCGGTGGCCTCGTGGCGGTACCAGAGCCGGGACGGGTGGCGGTGGACGTGCCCGACGAAGCTCTCCTTGCGGTCGTACACCATCTTCACCGGGCGCCCGGTGGCGAGAGCGAGCAGGCAGCTGTGGATCTGGATGGAGACGTCCTCGCGGGCCCCGAAGGCGCCGCCGATCCCGGCGTGGTGCACCCGCACCTGGCCCTCGGTCACCCCCAGGCTGGCCACGATCTGGCCGAGGTCGGTGTGGGTCCACTGGGTGGCGACGTATAGATCGATCCCGCCCTGCCCGTCGGGGATGGCCAGCCCCGACTCCGGACCGAGCGGCGCCTGGTCCTGCATCCCGGTCTCCCAGAAGCCCTCGACCACGACGGGCCCGGTGGCGTCCCGGTCGCCGCGGCGCACGTTGATGGTGCGGAACACCTCACCCCGCTCCACCGCCACCTCGCTGTCGACCAGCGGCTCCAGCGGCTCGTACTCGACCACGATGGCGGCAACGGCCCGTGTGGCGTCCTCGAGGTCGTCGGCGGCGACCACCGCCACCGGCTCGCCCCAGTACCGCACGATCCCGTCGGACAGCACCGGCTGATCGGCGTGCTCCAACCCGTAGTGCTTGCGGCCGGGGACGTCGTCGATGGTGAGCACCGCCGCCACTCCCGGCATGGCCAGAGCGGGGGCGGTGTCGAGCCGGATGATCCGGGCGTGGGGGTGCGGGCTGCGCAGCGTCGCCCCCCACAGCATCCCCTGCGCCGAGATGTCGGAGCCGAAGGCGTAGTTGCCGGTCAGCTTGGGGATCCCGTCGGGGCGGGTGGCCGAGGTGCCGACCCCGCCGGTGATCCCGGTGCGGGTGGGGGCCTCGACGGTCACGATACGGACCCGGCGGTGCCTGCCGCCAGCGATTCGAGACCGCGCAGGATGGCCCCGTATCCGGTGCAGCGGCACACGTTGCCCGCCAGCGCCTCACGCAGCTCGTCGGCGGTGGGGGCCGGGTTCTCGTCGAACAGCTCGGCGGCGGCCACTACGAATCCCGGGGTGCAGAAGCCGCACTGGACCCCGCCGGCGTCGAGCAGCGCCTGCTGCACCGGGTGCAGGGTGTCGCCGTCGGCGTAGCCCTCGACGGTCCGCACCGTCGACCCGGCGGCGTCGGCGGCCATCACCAGACAGGCACAGACCAGCTCGCCGTCGAGCACCACCGAGCACGACCCACACTCGCCGTGCTCGCAGGCGTTCTTCGACCCGGGGAGCGCCAGATCCTCGCGCAGCATGTGGAGCAGGCTCTCGGCGCCGCGCACGTCGACGGTGTGGTCCTCGCCGTTGACGGTGAGGGTGATCCTCATCTGCCTCCTCCATCGAGACAGCGCTCCAGCAGCCGGCGGGCCAGCACCCCCGAGGCGTGGCGGCGGTAGGCCTCGGTCCCCCGGTGGTCGGTGATTGGCCGCACCTCGTCCGAGACCAGCCGGGCGAACTCGGCCAGCGCCGCCTCGTCGGGGTCGGGCCGAGCCGAGATCATCGCCTCGGCCATGGTGGCGCGCAGCGGGGTGGGGGCCACCGAGCCGAGGGCGACCGCGGTGGCGCCGTCGGCGGCACGGGTGACACAGGCGGACACCATCGAGATGACCATGGCGTTGCGCATCCCGATCTTGCCGAACTCGTGCCGGGCCGGCATCTCCTCGGGGAAGACGACGGCGGTCACCAGCTCGCCGGGGCGGAGCGAGGTCCGCTTCACCCCGACGAAGAACTCGGACCACGGGACCAGCCGCACCCCGCCGTCCCGGCTCGCCACCTCGATGGCGGCGTCGCAGGCGGCGATCACCGGCAGGGTGTCGCCGGCGGGGCTGGCGGTGGCAACGTTGCCCCCGATGGTCCCTGCGTTCCGGATCTGGGGAGAGCCGACGGTGCGGGACGCCTGGGCCAGCGCCCCGGCGGGACCTCGCTCCAGCCGGCGGTAGGTGACCCCGGCGCCGATCCGGCCGCGCTCCCATTCGGTCAGCTCGGCCACCCGGCGCAGGGCGATCACGTGGGAGGGGTGGGGATGACCGAAGCTGAGGTCGACCATCACGTCGGTGCCGCCTGCCAGGACGGTGGCCTCCGGGTCGTCCGCCAATGCCGCCAGCGCCGTGTCGAGATCGTGCGGATGTTCGCAGTCCAAGTATCCCCTCCGTGGCGCGGAGACTACCTCCAGGGGCGTACCCATCCGACCGGTGAGCCGCAAACCGACGCCATGGTCGGTCTACGGCTCACCGGTCGAGAGTTACCCCGTTCGCCGAGGTTTGTCACACCCCCTTGATAGAACCGATCCATGAGATACACCGTGATTGACGAGAAGCTCCGGAAGCTGGCCGCCCGCCAGTATTGGTTGGTGGGCCGTCGTCAGGCCTTTGAGCTGGGGGCGAGCACGCGGTTCCTCGACCGCCGACTCCAAACCGGCGACCTTGTGAGGGTCGAGCGGAGCGTGTACGGCTATGCGGGCCACGCCATGACATGGGTGCGGCGGCTGAAGGCCGCTGAGCTCGGCACCCCCGAGGCGGCGATCGCCGGGCTGGCGGCGGCGGCGCTGCACGGACTGGCCGGGTTCCGACGGGGAGGGCCGGAGATCGTCGTACCACCCGGAGCGATCTGCCGGCACCCGACTCTGGTCGTGCACCGACAGGTCGGCATCCGGACCACCGTGGTCGAGGGCGTACGGACGACGACGATCGCCCAGACCCTTTTCGATGTGGCGCCTCGGGTGACTGTCTGGCGATTGGAGCGGGCGATCGATGATGCGCTCATCGAGAAGAAGACCGATCTCGCCGCACTCGAGGAACGCTTGGCGTTCTACGAGGGCTCCCGGCGAGCCGGGTTGCCGAGGCTCCGCAGCCTGATGGCCGAGCGCCGGGACGACGGCTGGATGCCGGCGACCAGCGAGCTCGAAGCGCGTCTGTATGCGCTGCTCGATCGTCTGCCCACGCAACCCACGGTCGTGCGCCAGGCCTCGTGGCCGTGGTGGCCGACAGCTCGTGGAGCGGTCGATGCGTACCTACCCGACCACCGGCTCATCGTGGAGGGCGACGGGCGGCGCTGGCACACCCGAGTTGCCGACTTCGACCGCGATCGCTGGCGGGACAATCAGGCGGCCGCCAACGGTCTGCGGGTGATGCGGTACACCTGGCTCCATCTCACCCAGATGGAATCGGAGACGACGGCGTTGCTCAACGAGGCCCTCGCCATCTCTTCCGGCTCCCCGCACCGCCCCACCGGTGAGCCACAAACCGACCAGTCCGTCGGTCTACGGCTCACCGGTGGCAAGCGATCGGCCACGGTCTCGCTCCCGGGTCTAACGTGCCCGAAGCCCATCCGGTCGGGCGGACCGGATCATGAGGAGGAACACCATGCGGTCGACGAGACGAATGGCGGCGCTGCTGCTGGCGCTAACGCTGGTGGTCGCCGCCTGTGGCGGTGGCGACGATGACGACGGCACCGGCACCACCGGCGCCGAGGGCACAACCGACCCAACGGACGACGGCGCCGACGGGGGGTTGACCTTCGGGATGATCCTGGTCGGGCCCCAGAACGACCACGGCTGGAGCCAGGCCCACTACGAGGCGGGCCTGTACCTCGAGGAGCAGCTCGGCGCCGAGATGATCGTTCTCGACAAGGTGAACACCGCCGACCGGCCCAACACCACGGTCGACCAGGTGGCCGCCGACATGATCAACCAGGGGGCCCAGCTCGTCTTCGCCACGTCGGACGACATGAAGGACGGCATCCTGCTCGCCGCCGAGCAGCACCCCGACGTCCCCATGATCTGGTCGTCCGGTGACTCGGCGTGGACCGAGGGCAACGACTACCGGCCCGACCTGACCAACCTCGGCAACGTCATGGGCCGGATGGAGTACGGCAAGATGATCGCAGGATGCGCCGCCGCCCTCACCACCCAGACCGGCGACATCAGCTTCCTCGGTCCGCTGATCAACGACGAGACCCGCCGTCTGGCCAACTCGGCCTTCCTGGGCGCCCGTCACTGCTGGGAGAACTACCGGGGCGAGTCGGCCGATTCGCTGTCGTTCTCGGTCAACTGGATCGGCTTCTGGTTCAACATCCCCGGGGTGACGCTCGACCCGACCCAGGTGGCCAACGACTTCTTCGATTCCGGCTCGGACGTGGTGATCTCCGGGATCGACACCACCGAGGGTCTGGTGGTGGCCGGACAGCGCGCCGCCGCAGGCGAGGAGGTGCGGGCAGTGCCCTACGACTACGAGGGCGCCTGCAGCGAAGCCCCCGAGGTGTGCCTCGGCGTGCCCTTCTTCAACTGGCGCCCCTCGTACCTCGAGATCGCCCGATCCGTGCAGGAGGGCACCTTCGAGGCGGGCTTCCAGTGGCTGGGGCCCGACTGGTCCGACATCGACAACCTCGACACGACCGCGGTCGGTTTCCAGCAGGGCGAAGCCCTCGGCGACGCCTCCGTCCAGCTCGACGAGTTCATCGCAGGGCTGGCCGACGGGTCGATCAACCTGTTCACCGGCCCGCTCAACTACCAGGACGGCACCGAGTGGATCGCCTCGGGCGCCACCGCCACCGACACCGAGATCTGGTACACCGAGCAACTGCTCGAGGGCATGGAGGGGGCGAGCAGCTCGAGTTGACGGAACCGAGCCCGAACCGTCCGGTCACGGCATGAGGGTCGAGCGGTGACGGTTGCGCTCACCGGCATCACCAAGACCTTCGGGTCGGTGCGGGCCAATGACGGGGTCGACCTCGTCGTCGGCGATGGTGAGCTGCTCGGGGTGCTCGGCGAGAACGGGGCGGGCAAATCGACGTTGATGAAGATCCTCTCCGGGTTCCAGCCGGCGGATTCGGGGAGGGTCTCCATCGACGGGCACCAGATCTCGCTCGCCTCCCCGGCGGATGCGGTCGCCGCCGGGATCGGGATGCTGCACCAGGACCCCCTGGTGTTCCTCCCCATGACCGTGCTCGACAACTACGTGCTGGCCAACCCGGCGCAGGGTGACCGCCGCCGGGGGCGCCACGAGCTGGCGGCGGCGGCGGGACGCTTCGGGTTCGGGCTCGACCTCGACACCCCGGTGCGCAGGCTCTCCATCGGGGAACGCCAGCAGCTCGAGATCCTGCGGCTGATCTCGCTCGGGGTGCGGGTGCTGATCCTCGACGAGCCGACCACGGCCATCTCGGTCACCCAGCGCGCCGTCCTGTTCGCCGCGCTGCGCACCCTGGCCACCGACGGCACCGGCGTGGTGTTCGTCTCCCACAAGCTCGAAGAGGTCGAGGAGCTGTGCACCAGGGTGGTGGTGATGCGGGCGGGCAGGGTTGTCGGCGAGCGTGCCGTCCCCTGCTCCCACGACGAGCTGGTGGAGCTGATGTTCGGCCGCCGGGTCGATCCCGAGCAGCGGCCGCCCTCGCTGGTGGGAGAGACCAGGGTGCGGCTCGAGGCGGTGAGCGTCACCGACCCGCTGGTCCCCCTGCACCCGGTCGACCTGGAGATCGGGGCCGGCGAGGTGGTCGGGATCGCCGGTCTGGAGGGGAGCGGGCAGCGCCAACTCCTCCGTGCCTGCGCCGGGCTCACCCCCTTCGCCTCGGGGCGGTTCACCCTCGACGGGACCGACCTCACCGCTCTTCCCTACCGGGACCGGCTGACTCTCGGGATCCGGTTCCTCACCGCCGCCAGGATCGAGGAGGGGCTGGTCGAGGGGCTGACCGTCACCGAGCACGTTGCCCTGGTCGACGACTCGGGCGGGGGGTTCGTCGACTGGGACGAGGCGGAGCGCCGGGCGGACAATCGGATCGAGCGGTTCTCGATCAGGGGCATGGCCGGCTCGACCGCCGAGTCGCTGTCGGGGGGCAATCAGCAGCGTCTGCTGTTCGCCCTGCTTCCCGATCGGCTCTCAATGCTGCTGATGGAGCACCCGACCCGCGGGCTCGACCTCGAATCGGCCCGCTGGGTGTGGGCGACGCTGCTGGAACGGCGTGGCGACGGCACCGCCATCCTGTTCTCGTCCTCGGACCTCGACGAGCTGCTGATCCACGCCGACCGGATCGCCGTGTTCTACGCCGGCGAGGTGGTGGACGTCGTCGAGGCCAGGTTGATCGGGGCCGACCGGCTGGGCCGGCTGATAGCGGGGGCCGGGCGTGCCGCCGGCTGAGCGGACCCGGCTGCACCGCACCGCCCTGCTGGTGCTGCCGGCGTTGGCTGCGCTCGGGGTCGGGATCCTGCTGCTGCTGGCGGCGGGGGTCCCGCCGTTCGAGGCGCTGTGGCGGCTCTACGAGGGGGCATTCGGCGACGGCGGCGACGTGGCCAACACCCTGATGGCGTGGGTGCCGCTGGTCCTCGCCGCCGCCGGGCTGTGTGTCACCTTCGCCGCCGGGGCGTGGAACATCGGCATCGACGGCCAGATCACGTTCGGCGCCATCAGTGCCGCCGCCGCCGCCCGGCTGGTCCCGGGATCGACCGCGGTGGTGGTCCCCGCCGTCGTCCTGGCCGGGCTGGCGGGCGGGGCGCTGTGGGGGCTGGCCGCCGGGGTCCTCCGCACCCACGGCGGGGTCAACGAGATCTTCGGAGGGCTCGGGCTCGACTTCGTGGCCAGAGGGCTCGCCATCTACCTGATCATCGGACCGTGGCAGCGGGAGGGGGTGGCCTCCACCGGCGGCACCGACCTGTTCCGCAGGGAGGCGTGGCTGCCGACGGTCGGGTCGACCAACCTGTCGATCCTGGCCCTCGTCCTCGCCATCGCTGCCCTCGCCGGCACCGTGGTGCTGCTCAGGGGCACCCGTTTCGGGCTCGAGCTCAAGGCGATCGGGAAGGGGCCGGCCAGCGCCATCCTGCTCGGGGTCGACGCCACACGCCGCATGTTGTGGTCGTTCCTGATCTGCGGGGGTCTGGCCGGGGTGGCGGGCGCCGTCCAGGCGATCGGCTTCCACCACAAGCTGGTTCCCGCCGTCTCGGGGGGCTATGGGTTCCTGGCGCTGCTGGTGGTGCTGCTGGTCGGGTTCCGCCAGGCGTGGATCGCCCCGGTGGCCCTGTTCTTCGCCGCCATCCTCTCCGGGTCGACCCAGCTCCAGCTCCGCCTCGACATCGACTCGTCGCTGGGCGGCGTGCTCCAGGGTGTGCTGGTGCTGCTGGTGCTGCTGGCTCGGGGCTGGCAGCTGCGCCGGGACCGCAGCACGGTCGCTGTGGTGGGATCCCCGACCGGCGAGGCGGTCTGAGTGGAAGCCATCCTGACCTCGATCATCGCCGCCGCCACCCCGCTGGTGTTCGCCTCCATCGGGGAGACCATCACCGAGCGGTCCGGGGTGATCAACCTTTCGCTGGAGGGCAGCATGATGCTCGCCGCCCTGGCCGGGTTCGCCGCCGGGTACCACAGCGGGGTGTGGTGGGTCGGCTTCCTCGCCGCCGCCGCCGTCGGCGCCGCCGTCGCCGCCCTGGTGGCCGGGTCGAGCATCGCCCTCCGGATCAACCAGGTCGCCGTCGGGTTCGTGCTCGCCCTGCTCTGCGTCGACCTCAGTTCCTTCCTCGGGGTGGCGTACGTGCGGCAGCGGGGGGTCTCCGTCCCCCACCAGCCGATACCGGGGCTGTCCGAGATACCCTGGCTGGGCCAGATCCTGTTCTCCCACGACCTCGTGGTGTACGCCGGGCTCGCCCTGATCGTCGCCTCGACGTGGTGGATGTTCCGCACCGGATCCGGGCTGATCCTGCGCGGCATCGGGGAGCGTCCGGCCGCCGCCCACGCCAGGGCGGTGCCGGTCAACCGGCTCCGCTACCGGTATGCCGCCATCGGCGGTGCCCTGGTCGGGATCGGAGGCGCCGCCTTCTCGCTCGACGTCAAGCTGGGGTGGTCGTTCCGCCACACCGCAGGGTTCGGGTGGATCGTCCTCGCCATCGTGATCTTCGGGGGATGGCACCCGGTGCGGGCCGCCTTCGGCGCCTACCTGTTCGGGGCGCTCCAGGTGGTGGCACTCAAGCTGCAGCCGGTGTTTCCCGGGTTGTCGCAGATCCTGCCCCTGCTCCCCTTCCCGCTGATGATCTTCACCCTGGTGCTGGTCAACCGGTCGTGGCTGCGCAACCTGGCCGACCGGGTGCCGGCGCTGCGCGGCCTGCTGTCAACCGACACCCCCGCCGCCCTCGGCCGGCCCTTCCAGCCGTGAGCCGGGACGGTCAGTGATGGCGGTCGAGGGCGGCTACGGGGCGAACGTCGACTCGGTCGACTTGGTGGTTCGCAGGTGCAGCCACCTAGCGGTCCGTCGCTCAATTGATACCGCGATGTCGGCGAGCCATCGGCGTCGATGGCGAGGACGCAGGACGGAGGCGCACCCGTGCCGTGCGTCAAGGACGAGGACGAAGCAAGCGGCGTCGAGGGCCGGCGAGACTGCGTAGCTACTTGGGCGACGGTCCACTAGTGGTCTGTCGCTCAATCGATACCGCGGTGTCGGCGAGCCATCGGCGTCGATGGCGAGGACGCAGGACGGAGGCGCACCCGTGCCGTGCGTCGAGGACGAGGACGAAGCAAGCGGCGTCGAGGGCCGGCGAGACTGCGTAGCTACTTGGGCGACGGGCCACTGGCTCAGTTCAACACGTTCCTGCCACCCCTTTACTGAGAGGGAACATGCGTGACATGCAGAGCCGTCTGTTGGTCGGATTGCTGCTGGCCTTGGGGCTGCTTGGGGGAGGCTGGGGGTATGCGAGCGCCCGCGCCGAGGATGGGTGTGGCCCGGTTGACGGTCCGATCATCGAGAGCAAGGATTTCACTCCGGCGGAGCTGCAACGGAGTTCGATGGACGCTCTGCTGAACCGGGAAGGCGATTCGTGGCGGACTTTGGGGAGTTCGACGGTCCTGCCGGGGTCGATGGACTACCCCTGTGGTGGGTCGACACGGTGACGACCGATGTTGGCCTGTCCCAGGGTACGTACTACCTCGATGCGCAGGTCGGCCCTCTGCTGGTGTCGGAGTTCGTCGACGCAGGCGGCGTACAGCTCTCGAAGGAGTCGGTATTCGACGAGGGTTACACCATTGCCGTCCGCCTGACCCGGCTTGGGGACCGAGGCGTCCCGGTCGAGGTCGGGTCGCACGAGGGCATGGTGGTGTGGGCGGATCCCGATCGGACGGGTACGCGGACCCACAGCCTGTTCTGGTCGGACGGTGCGTTCAACTACGGGCTGAACGCCGACCGGAGCGCCGAGGAGATCCTGGCGCTAGGTCGTTCCTTGGTCTGTGCAGGTTGATTCACCCTGGGTCCTGGTCAATCGCCGCTGGCTGCGCAACCTGGCCGACCGGACACCGGCGCTGCGGGGGATGCTGTCGACCGAGGCCCCAGGCGCCCTCGGCAGGCCGGTCCAGCCGTGAACCGGCGAAGCCTCTTCATTGATGGGCGTGGACGACGGCGTCCACCTCGTCGATCAACGCTTCCTGGCGCCAGTCGGGGAGGAATGACGACCGGAACGACTGCCGGGCCACCTCGGCCAGCGTCTCCCGGTCGAGGCCAAGCTCGGCGCCGACGGCTGCGTAGTTGTCGCCGGCGTATCCGCCGAAGTACGAGGGGTCGTCCGAGTTGACCGAGACCACCAGCCCGGCGTCCAGCATGGCGGGGAGCCTGTGATCCGAGAGCCGTTCGACCACCCTCAGCCTCACGTTCGACAGGGGGCACACCGTGAGCGGGATGCGGTCGGCGGCCAGGCGACGGACCAGCTCGGGATCCTCCATGGAGCGGACCCCGTGGTCGACCCTGCGCACCCCGAGCACCTCGATCGCCTCCCACACGTACTCGGGGGGGCCCTCCTCGCCGGCGTGGGCCACCGGGATGAACCCCTCTGAGACCGCCCGCGAGAACACCTCCTCGAACAGCTTCGGCGGGAAGTCCACCTCGGACGAATCGAGCCCGACCCCGAGGATTCCATCGGCGTGGGCCAGCGCCTGCTCGAGCGTCTCCATGGCGTCCGACACCGGCAGGTGGCGGAGAAAGCACATGATCAGCGCCCCGGAGATGCCCAGCGAGGCCTCGGCCTCGGCGATGGCGGCGGTGAGCCCGTCGACCACTGCGGCGAAGGGGACGCCGCGGGAGGTGTGGGTCTGCGGGTCGAAGAACATCTCGACGTGGCGCACCCCCTGGGCATGTGCGGTGCGCAGGTAGGCGGCGGCGAGGTCCGAGAAGTCCTCGGCGGTGCGGAGCACGGCGGCGCCCTGGTAGTAGATGTCCAGGAACGACTGCAGGTTGGTGAACTGGTACGCCCGACGCACCGCGTCCACATCGGCGAAGGGGGTGTCGATCCCGTTGCGGTGGGCCAGGGCGAACATCAACTCGGGCTCGAGGGTCCCCTCGATGTGGAGATGCAGCTCGGCCTTGGGGAGGGCTCTGGCGAAGTCGTCGTCCAACATCGCACGATCCTAGAAGGCACCCGCCGCCGTCTGTCCGGCGGGCGGGATCCGGGGATGGGTTAGCCTCGGCGGGCTGAACCCGGCTCGAAGCCAGGCGCCGGATCGAAGGAGACACCGATGCGACCCATGTTGAGAACGACGCGGCTGCTCGCCGTCATCGCCGCGGTTGCGGTCCTCGCCGCCTGCGGGGGCGACGACGACCCCGGCGACCCCACCACCGAGACCACCGGTGACCAGGGCGACGGTCCGGTCGAGCTGACCGTCGGGATGACCGAGTTTGCCTTCGATCCGGCCGCCGCCACCGTGGCCAGCGGCGCCGAGGTGACCGTGACCGGCGAGAACCGAGGCTCAGTCGAGCACGACTGGGTGGTGCTCGACCAGGGTCGGGAGATCACCGCAGAGACCGACCTCCCCGACGATCTCGACCAGGTGCGCGCCGAATGGGCGGTGGCCAGCCTCCACACCGAGCCCGGTGGCTCCGACTCGGTGACTTTCACCGCACCCGGCCCCGGCACCTACCAGGTCATCTGCATGGTTGCCGGTCACTTCTCGGCCGGTATGGAGGGCGAGTTGACCGTCACCGGCTGACCCCCACCGGCTGGTGTTTCGGATCAGCCGATCTCGGCCAGCCACCCGATCAGGGTGGCGGTCTCGTCCCCCTGAACAGGACATGGAGCAGCCGATGAGTACGCCGGCGCCCGGCAGTCGATACCGGCGAGCGTTACGAAGTGGAGGAGGAGTCGTGAACGACGTCAACTACTGGGCCGTCGTGGTGGCTGCCGCGGCCACGGTCGCAGCCGCGTTTGCGTACTACGTCGCATTGGGGGGAAACGCTCAGCGAGTTCGGCAGCGCGGACTCGGATCATCCAGCGCCTTGGCTCATGCCGGTAGAGTTCGTCAAGCACATCGTCGTCGCTGGTGTGGTCGCCGGGCTCGTTGCAAACGGGGATTTCGCCAGCTGGGCCGCCGGGGTGGTTCTGGGGATCGCGCTATGGGTGGGGTTTCCCGTTGTGCTGCTGATCAGTTCGATCTGGGCTTCCCCCGGAATCGTGGAGGGTTGCTGATTGATGGTTGAAGCCTCTCATTCGTCCGTACCCGATGCTGTCGGGTCGGCTTCGAATGGCTCTCCGGCGATCTGAGAGACTGGGTTTCATGCTGCCTGGTCCTGTTTGGCTGCTTCGGCGGCTCGGGCGGCGAGGACGGCTTCGTAGGCGACGGGGTGGAGCATCTCGCAGGTGCTGTGGCGGCGCTGGTGGTTGTATCGGTCGATGAACCCGGCGACCTGTCGGCGGGCCTGGTCTTTGGTTGCAAAGTGTCGGCGGGACAGCAGCAACCCGCTCCCCCAACCGGGGTGTCAGCCCGCTCCTAGACGTGTTCCTCCACGAGTTGGTCTCCACCTCTGCCGAATACGGGTCGGAGGTGGTGCTGTTCACTGCTCGGCCGGGCCAGAGCGACGTCGACGCCTTCCGGGACGTGATCCGCCGGGGAGACGTGGACGGTTTCGTGGTGGCGGAGACCAACTACGACGACCCCCGCATCGAGCTGCTCGGGGCGGCGGGATTCCCCTTCGTGGCCTTCGGCCGGAGCCGGGCCCCGGTGCCTTTCTCATGGGTGGACGTGGACGGTGGGGCCGGGATTGCCGCCGCCGCGCGCCACCTGCACACCCGCGGCCACCGTCGGATCGCCCTGGTGGCGTGGCCGGAAGGGTCCGAATCCGGTGACGATCGGGTGGAGGGCTACCGACGAGCCCTCGACGAGCTGGGCCTGCCTGTCGAGGAGGAGCTGTTGGTGCGCGTGGCGAGAGTGGAGCGCGGCCGGGAGGCATGGCGGACCCTTCGCCGGCTCGACGACCCACCCACCGGTGTGGTGTGCGTTCAGGACGTCCTCGCCATCGGGGTGGTAGCCGAGGCGCGGGCATTCGGGCTCAAGGTCGGTGATGATCTGGCTATCGGCTTCGACGACATCCCCGTCGCCGTCTGGTGGATCCTCCGCTGACAACCCTCCGCCAGCCGATGAGTGAGGTGGGACGCCTCTTGGTGGGGTTGCTCGTGGAGCAGCTCGAGCATCGCCACACCAGCTCGGCATCTATGCTGGTCGAGCCGACACTGATCGTCCGGGAAAGGAGCGGACCCATGAGCCTTTTCGACCGGTCCTACCCATTCCTGGCATTCGACTGGGACGGCACGGCAGTGTCTTCCCGGGAGCGGGGAGCCGCCGACCGGCTTCTCATTCCACTCGCCGCCCTGATCGAAGCCGGTGCCTACTTCTACGTGGTGACCGGGACACGTCATGATTGGCCCGCCCGCCAGCTCGCCGGACTCGACGAGCCCGCCAAGGAGGCGGTGTTTCTCTGCTGCAACCGCGGCTCTGAGGTGTACGTGCTGGGCCCGGGGGCGCCTCGGCTGGTGCTGCACCGGGAGGCGGCCACCGCCGAAAAGCAGGCGATGGACACGGTGGCGGGCGGGCTGGTGGAGTGGCTAGCCGCCTGCGGGGTCGAGTCCGGACGCATCGACGACCGCCTCAACCGGATCAAGGTCGACCTCATCCCGGAGTGGCCCGACCCGCCCAAGCACCGGATCGGAGAGCTCCAGCAGACGGTGAAAGAGCGGCTGAGGGCGGCCGGCGGTCTGGCCGCCGTCTTCGAGGAGGCTGATCGGCTGGTGGCCGAGACGGGCCTCGACCTGCGGGTCACCAGCGACGTCAAGCACATCGAGGTCGGGCTTACCGACAAGAGCCATTCCATGGCCTGGATCGTCGACCATCTTCGAGAGAGAGGCGGCGAGCTCGACGATCTGCTCGTGGTGGGCGACGAGTTCGGTCCTGTCGGTGGGGCGGAGGGCAGCGACGCCAAGACCGTCGTCCGGGGGGCGACAGTGGTCTCGGTGGGCGAGGAGCCCAACGGAGTTCCCGTTGGCGTTGTCCACTTGGGGGGAGGACCCGAGCGGTTCCTCGGCATCTTGGAGGAGCTGGTGCAGCTCGCAGGTCACGACGTCGCGATTCTCACTGCCGGGCACGAACGGAGGCGGGCGTGAATACATGGCAGCTCACCGAAGACCGCTTCGTGCCCGAGCTGGCTTCCTGGCGGGAGTCGCTATTCACGATCGCCAACGGCTATCTGGGGACCAGGGGGACCTTCGAGGAGGGCCTGCTCGGGGAGATCCGGGCCACCTTCGTCAACGGGTTGTTCGTCACCCCGCCCGGAGAGCTGCCCATGTTGGGGGCGGTCCCCGATTGGTCCCGGATCTTGCTGTGGGTCGACGGTGAGCCCTTGTCGCTGCTGCGCACCCCGGCCGGCTACCGGAGGACCCTCGACCTGCGGACCGGTGTCTTGGAGCGGTCGGTGCTGTGGAAGGGTGCCGACGGAGGCGTGGTCCGAGTGGTCTTCCGTCGCCTGCTGTCAATGTCCGAGCCGCGCCTGGCCGCCCTGGAAGCCACTGTGACCGCCCTCACCGATCCGGTTGAGTTGACCATTGAAACCGGGATCGACGCCACGGTGGGCAGCCCCACCGAGCCAGCCTGGAAGCCGGAGCAATCCGGGGCGACGGGGGCGACCACCCTGGCCATGGACCTGGAGGCCCGCGACGGACGGCACCGGCTGCGGGTGGAAACCAGCGTGCACGGCCTTGACGGCCTTCGCCTGGTGAGCGATCCCGAACACCCCCGCTTCCGGGCGGTCTTGACATTGTCACCTGGCCGCTCGATCACATTCGCCAAGTACACCACCTTTCACGCCTCCCAAGACCCGGCGGACCCGCCCTTGCTTCCCGGGCCAGGGACCACCTTCGACCAGGTAAACCGGGCCTCGGCGAAAGCATGGGAACGACGCTGGGCCACCAGCGAGCTGGAGGTGGACGGTGATCCCGACTCCGAGCTGGCCCTGCGCTTCGCCGCCTTCCAGCTCATCGGGGCGGCGGCGCCCAACGATCCGGGTGCAGCCATCGGCGCCAAGCTCATGTCCGGCTTCGGCTACCGCCACCACGTGTTCTGGGATACCGACATCTTCGTTGTCCCCTACTTCACGGTCACACAGCCGGATCTGGCCCGGGGCCACCTCGGTTATCGCTACCGGGGGCTGGCAGGGGCCCGCCGGAAGGCCGCTAGCTACGGCCGACAAGGTGCCTTCTATGCATGGGAGTCGGCCGACACCGGGGATGAGACCACCCCCGAATGGTCGAGCCCTCTGCACGGAGAGCAGGTTCGCATCTGGACCGGTGAGCTCGAGGAGCACATCGTCGCCGACGTGGCCTACACCCTCGACCACTACTGGCGCTGGAGCGGCGACGATCGGTTCATGGTCGAGCAGGGTGCCGAGATGCTGATCGACGGCGCCCGCTATTGGGCAGGACGGCTGGAGCTGGACCAGGACGGTGCCCACATCCGGGATGTCATAGGGCCCGACGAGTACCACACCCACGTCGCGGACTCCTACTTCACCAACGCGCTGGCGGCATGGCACCTGCGGCGGGCGGCGGAGGTGGCCGAGTGGCTCGGCGAGCGGGAAACGACGGCCGCCGCCAAGATGGGCGACTTGCTGGGCGTGGGAGCAGACACCCCGGGGGAGTGGCGCTGGCTGGCCGATCGGATCGTCCTCCGCCGGGGCCCCGGCGGCCTGTGGGAGCAGCACGCCGGGTTCTTCGACCTGGAGGAGGTCGATTTGTCCGCCTTCCGGCCCCGCTCCCGGTCGATGCACGCCCTACTGGGCGAGAAGCGGATCGAACAATGCCAGATCGTCAAGCAGGCTGACGTGTTGATGGCTATCGCCCTCCTCGGGCATGAGACCGGCGACCTTGAGGCGCAGCGGGCCAACTGGGACTACTACCTGCCCCGCACCGACCACGGCTCGTCCCTCTCGCTGGCCGCCCACTCCCTGGTCGCCAGCAGGCTGGGGCTCCCAGATCAGGCGTTCGAGTTGTTCCGCCGAGCCACCCTCATCGACCTCGAGGACTCGATGGGAAACGGTCGCGATGGGCTGCACGCCGCCACCCTAGGGGGTGTTCTGCAAGCTGCGATTTTCGGGTTCGGGGGACTCCACCTTGCCGGCGATCGGCCGGCCGCCACACCGCGTCTCCCCGATCACTGGCGAACATTTGGCTTCTCGTCTTTTCACCGCGGACAACGACACGAATGGGAGCTCGGGCAGGCGGATACCTCCGCCACACCTCGATCAACCAGAACGAAGGAGGATGGATGATGAAAGGAATCCGATGGCTCGCGCTGCTGGCGGTTCTGAGCCTCGTCACGGTCGCCTGTGGCGACGGTGGTGCGGCCACAACCACCGGCGGAGCGACCGCAACCACAGACGGAGGAACGGGCACCACTGCACCAGCCGGACAGGCTGGAACAACAGCAGGCGACTGCATGGGCATCACCCCAGAAGAGGGCGCGACCATCGTCTTCTCTGGCTGGGGTGACGAGACCGAGCAGCAGGTATACCGCGACTCGATTTCACGCTTCAACGAAGCGTGCCCCGGTATCACAGTGGACTATCAGCCCGTCCCAGCTGACTTCCAGACGCAGATGAAGGCCGCTTTCGCCGGTGGCGAAGGGCCGGATGTCATTTATGTGGATGACCAGTTGATGACCGCGCTGGGCCGCGCTGGGCAGCTGATGCCTCTGGACGATTACATGGCTCAGGCAGGCGTCACACGCGAGGAGTTCATCCCATCGCTGATGACCATCTTCACGTTGGACGACCAAACCTATGCGCTCCCGAAGGATTGGGGGACGCTGGGCCTGATCTACCTGCCCGAAGTGATCGAAGCAGCGGGCATTGAGGCGCCGACCGGCGACTGGACATGGACCGAACTCCGCGAGGCGGCGCAGGCGATTGCCGAGAACACCGATGCGGGCGGCTTCTGCCAGGGGCCTGACTGGGCACGCCTGGCACCCTGGGCGTTCAGCCATGGCGGCACCTATGCCAATGAGGACGCCACAGAGGCAACCCTGACGGGCGAGGGTGTTATCCAGGCCGTAACCATCGTGGCTGAGATGAAAGAAGAAGGCTCGCTGGTAACAGCATCCGACGTAGGCGCGGGCTGGTGTGGTGAGGCCGTCGGCAGGAAGCTGGTCGGCATGACGCTCGAAGGTGGCTGGATGGTCAACTTCATGAATAGCGATTATCCCGACGTCGAATGGAGCGCGGTTTCCATTCCAGCAGGCCCACAGGGTAAGGCCGATGTCATCTTCACCAACGGCATCGGTGTCAATCAGGCGACGGAATTCCCCAATGCTGCCGGTGCCTTCACCCTCTTCGTGACGGGGCGGGACAATCAGGCCGCCATCACAGAGACTGGCTTCGCCTATCCCACCCGTGAGGATCAGCTCAACCTGATCACGAACGAGAACGACCAGGCGATTTCCGAAGGTGGAACCTATGACCTGACCCGCGTGGCTTTCTGGGGATCCAACACGGGTCGCGTCAATGATGCTGTGAGCAAGGCGCTGGAGCGTATCTACCTCGGCGAGCAGGATGTCGAGGCGGCTTTGCAGCAGGCGCAGGAGGAAGCGCAACTGGCGCTTGACGAGGCGGCGGAGCAGTAATAGTTCGCAGTCCATAGTCCATAGTCCGGCTTCCCGGGCTATGGACTGCGGACCCGTACGGAATGCCGATGCAGGGAAAGGCTCATGGCTAGTACGGCAACACGACCCGGTAGACGGGTACTGAAAGCACGACCGCGAAACGAGACGGTGGTCGCATACCTATTTCTCTCGCCGTACCTCCTGGTGACGGCGGTATTTACGGTGGGCATTGTCGCCTTCGCCCTCTATATCAGCTTTACCTCCTACAACCTGTTCGAGGCCCCGAGCTGGGTCGGGCTGGACAACTATCAAAGGGCCCTCGGAGATACCCGCGGCTTCCTGCGCTCGCTCGTGAATGTCTTCTTGTACGTAATCATCGTTGTGCCACTCCAGACCATCATTGCGCTCATGCTGGCAACCATTCTGAACAAGCCGATCCGCGCTCAACAATTCTTCCGCACCGTCTTCTATAGTCCGAGTGTGACCTCGTCCGTCGTCATAGCATCGATCTTCCTCTGGCTGTACCTGAAGACGGGCGTAGTCAATTACGTGTTCGATCGGACGTTCAGCCTGTTTGGCGCGCAGTGGACGCCCATCGAGTGGCTCAATGATCCGCGCGGCCTCTTCCAGCTTATTGCCAATGCCTTCGGAGAGACTATTCCTTCGGAGCAGTGGTACTTCCAAGGTCCAAGTGTTACCTGGATGGCGATCATGGCGCTGAATATCTTCACCACTGCGCCCACCTTCATGATCATGTATCTTGCCGCCCTCCAAAATGTGCCACCACCCCTCTACGAGGCCTCCTTGATTGACGGCGCGAACCGATGGCAACAGTTCTGGAACATCACGTTACCGATGCTGCGCCCCGTGACACTCCTTATCGTCGTGCTCGGCACCATCGGCTCGTTCCAGATATTCGACCAAGTGCAGTTCCTGACAGCGGGGGGGCCGCTGAACACCACGCTGACTCCTGTCTACCTTGTCTACGGCGAGGCGCTTGGCGTGCTCGGCGGCGGAAGCGTGATTCGGATGGGTTTGGCTTCAGCCATGGCCTTTGTGCTCGCCACGATCATCTTCATCTTCACCTTCATCCAGCGCCGCTACATCGAGAGTGGCACAGAGCAGTACTAGCTCTGGCCAATTCGGGAGGAAAGGGTCGAAATGCGCAGCTCAACGGTGGATCGCCCCCTGCCGGGGGCGGCGG
>Ga0136633_1000411_pt1 | contig 32387 bp, 38 predicted proteins | sample AntDrymeUQ832206_2_FD_105494 | JGI IMG/M metagenome (GOLD analysis project Ga0136633, IMG submission 105494) | Polar desert sand microbial communities from Dry Valleys, Antarctica - metaG UQ83 (22.06) | ecosystem: Environmental > Terrestrial > Soil > Desert | place: Antarctica: Dry Valley... | reverse complement strand
GCCCGTGAACCTTGGTCCCGGCCCGTGCGCGTCGCGCGGATGCCCGAAACGACCCTCTCAGCCAGCAACCGCAGGGCCGATGCCCGTCAACCCACCCACATCAGGGTCAGGAGAGCCTGAAAGAGGCCGTCACGCGCCGATCTGGAACGACGCCCGGCCGCTGTAGTAGCCGCCCTCCGTCCAGTCGGCAAAGGCGGTGTAGGAGCCGGTCGGAACCTGGACGCAGGTCGCTGCGCAGTCCTGCTGGTCCCAGGTGAACCCGCTGATGAACGTCTTGCCGGGTTCCGCCCTCACCGGGTTCCGGAACTCGGCGGTGTACGCGAAGGAACTGACGGAGTGCCCGCCGGGCTCGTTGATCCGGAAGAACCCCCTGGTCGGGAGAAGGCAGGCCGTGGCCGAACGGTTCTCGATGGTGGAGCTGCCGCTGATGACCTCACCCGGCGCGTAGACCGCCTTGTCGGTGACCACCGTGACCCTGACCTCCTCGGCGGGGCAGTCGACCAGGGCCGGGTCGGCGGCTTGGGGGCCGGCGGCTGCAGGGGTGGCGGCTGCGGGGGTGGCGGGTTCGGGGCTGGCGAAGCGGATCGGATCGCCACGGTTGGCCGAGCTCACCGGAGCAGCTGGCGCGCCTGCGGATGGGCCGCTCGGGGCGATGGGGTCGGGCGTCGACGGAAGCCGGACGACCGGATCGTCGGCCGGCGCCACCAAGGGCGCCACCAAGGGCGCCACCGGCGGCGGCGGCGCCGCCGGTGGCGTCGGGGGCTCGGTCGGTCCGGTGTTCGGCGGCAACCGCCGGGGCACCTCCACCGTGGTGGTCGGGGACTGGTCGGCCGGGGGCAGGGGTTCCACCGCCGGCGCCGCTCCCCCGGAGCCGCCCCCCGCTGGGACCACCGTCGTGTCGACCACGTCGGTTTCCGTCGTCGGGGGGGCCGGGCGCTCGGCGGCCCGGACGCGTCCTGCGGCCGTCAGCTCCACGCCGCCGTTGCGCGCCACGCTCAGGAAGCCGCCGATTGCGCTCATGGGCAGGACAAGGGCGAATACAGCGAGGGCAGCGATGGTGAACGTGCGACGCCGGCGGATGCGCCCACCGCGTCGCTGCACCTCGGCCAGCCATTCGTCGCGGGAACGGGATTCAGTCAACGGCAAGGGGGGTCACCTCTTCCAGACCGGCACCAAGCCGGGAGCGGAGCCCCTTCAGGCCCCGATGGATGTGCGTCTTCACGCTGCCGAGCGAGATACCCAGGGCCAGGGCAACCTCACGATCGGACAGGCCGCCGAGGTACCGAAGGGCGACGGCCTCGCGCTGCCGCGGCGCGAGGGTCAGCAGGGCGGCGTTGAGCGCCAGTCGAAGCTCGACGCCATCCTCGAAATCGGCCGCCACCGACGGCCAAACCTCCGGGGGCCGGCGGCGGAGCCGGTCGATGGCGAGATTGGTCGCCACCTTGAGCAGCCATCCGTCCCGGTACGGGAGGACCGACACCTTGGGCCAGCGGGCGTACGCCCGGGCCATGGCTTCGGCCGCCACGTCCTCGGCGGCGGCCCGGTCGCCCAGAAGCCGGTGAGCGAGGCGTACCGCTCGAGGAAACAGCTCGTCGAAGGCTTCCTCGAATCCGTCGTCGCGTTTCGTCCCGCTCACACGGACTACACGTCCGAGCGGGGCGTTTGGTTGACAGGCACTTCGACGCCGGCCGCCTTCTGAGCCCGGTCGAACAGGTCCTGGAGCACACCCTGGAGCTGGACCGTCAGCTCCTTGACCGCCCGCCGGGACGGGTGCCTTGCTCCTTCGGCCAGCGCCGGCGGGTCCAGCGGCGGGCCGACGATCACGTGGATCCTGACCGGCCGGGGCAGGCGTTTGCCCTTGGGCAACGCCCGTTCGGACCCGCCGATGCCCACCGGGACGAGGGGTACGCCGGCCCGCGACGCCACGAACGCGGCTCCCTCGTGCAGGTGCTCGATGACCGGCCCGGCCCGCCGGGTGCCTTCCGGGAAAAGGACGAGCGGCTCGCCCGTCTCGAGGATGTGCAGCGTCCGCCGTAGGGCCTCGCGGTCGGGCGCGCCACGGTTGACCGGGTAGGCGCCGAGCATGGTGATGAAGCTGCCGAGCAGCTTCGACCTCCAGAGCGACTCCTTGCCCATATACCCCAAGCGCCGCCGGGTGACGGCGGAGACGAGGCCGAAGTCGATGAAGGACCGGTGGACCGGGGCCAGCACGAACGGTCCGGTTCTCGGGACGTTGTCGAGGCCCTCGAATCTGATGCGCCACAGCGTCTTCGCCACCAGCCAGATGAGGAACCGGACGATCTGATAGGCGATCACGTGCTGAGTAGCGCCACGATCTCGTCCACCAGGCCGTCGATCGGCCGGGCCGTGGTGTCGATCACGACCGCCCCCTGGGGGACGATCAACGGCGACACCGCCCGTGTCGAGTCGAGAAGGTCGCGCCGGGCCAGGTCGTCGGCCGTCTCGTCGAGCTCACGCCGGCGGGCCCGCTCGGTCACGCTGGCGGTAAGGAACACCTTGAGGGTGGCGTCGGGGAAGACCACGCTGCCGATATCACGGCCCTCGACCACCGCCCCGCCGTGCCCCTCCACCCACTCCCGCTGGCGGCGGACGAGCTCGCGGCGGACGCCGGCGATGGCGGCCACCGCGCTCACGGCCCGGCCCACCTCCGTGCTCCGTAGGTCGGCGGTGACGTCTGTGCCATCGACCATCACCTGCTCCCCCAGTTCCATGTCAACTTCCGCGGCAAGGGCGGTGAGCTCGTCGGCCGCGCCCTCGGCCGTGAGGTCGATACCCCGTCGCACGGCGACCAGGGCGACGACCCGGTACATCGCCCCCGACTCGAGGAACGGAAGGTCGAGCCGGGCGGCCACGGCCCTGGCCACGGTGGACTTGCCGGAGCCGACCGGCCCGTCGACGGCTATGACCCGCACAGCCGCTCCAGGTCACCCTCGAAGCCGGGGTAGCTCGTGGCCACCGCCTCCCAGCCCTCGATGACCGTCGTCCCCTCGGCCGCCAGCCCGGCGACGGCCATGGCCATGGCGATGCGGTGGTCCCAATGGGAGTGGACGGTCGCACCGCGCAACGTCGTCCCGCCGCGCACGATGAGCCCCTCGTCGTCGTAGGTCACGGTGGCCCCGAGCGCACCGAGGCCTTCGATGATCGTGGCCACCCGGTCGCTCTCCTTGAACTGCAGCTCGCCCACGGCGACGAACTGGGTGAACTCATCGGCCACCGCTCCCGCCACTGCCAGAACAGGGATCTCATCGATGAGTCCGGCGATCTCGTCGGGCATGACGCCGGTGCCGTGCAGGTGCGGCGAGAACCGGGAGCGGATGCTCCGCTCGCCCACCTGCTCGACCTCGGCGCCCATCTCTCGAAGCACGTCGAGGAATCCAGTCCGGGCCGGGCCGATGTACACGTCGTCGACCACGACGTCGCTGCCTGGCACGATGCACGCGGCGACGATCCAGAACGCCGCCTGCGACGGGTCGCCGGGGACATCGAGCTCGAAGGGCTGGAGCGGCATCGGCCGCAGGCGAACGATGAGGCCGTCGGCGCTCACGTCAACCGCCACGCCCGCGGCTACGAGCATCTCCTCGGTGTGAGCCCTGGTGATGACTGGCTGGCGGACCACGGTCTCGCCCTCGGCCGACAACCCGGCCAGCAGCACGGCTGACTTCACCTGGGCGCTGGGCACGGGTAGTACGTAGTCGGTGTGGCGAAGCGAGCCGCCGCGGATGGCGAGGGGCGGTAGGCGCCCGTCGTCGCGGCCGTCAATGACAGCTCCCATCTGGCGGAGCGGGCCGGTCACCCGGAACATCGGTCGCCGGCGGATTGAGTCGTCGCCCGTGAGCACGGTCAGCCATGGGAAGCCGGCGCACAGGCCGGCGAGCAGGCGGATGCCGGTGCCGGAGTTGCCCATGTCGAGGACGTCGGCGGGCTCGTGCAGCCGGCTGCGCCCACCGGTGATCTTCTCGCCGTCGACCGTGGCCCCCATGGCCTCGATGGCGGCCCGGGTACGGGCCACGTCGTCGCCGTCGGAGAGGCCCCGGACCACCGACGTGCCTTCGGCCAGCGCAGCCAGGATCAGGGCCCGGTGGGAGATCGACTTGTCGCCAGGCACGGTGATGCGCCCGCGCAAGGGCCGGCCGCCCGTGACCGCGTAGGAGCTCACGACAGCGTCCGCAGCGCAGGGTGGAAACCGCTGGCGAGCAGGGCGGACCGGGTGCGATCGCCCGCCGTCTCCTGGACGACGAGGACGAGCACGCCCCGCTCGCCCTCGACGGAGTGGGCGATCTCGAGGTCCTCGATGTTGACGTCGAGCTCGCCCAGCAGGGTGGTGATCTCGGCCAGCACACCCGGTCGGTCGGGGACGGGGATGCGCATCTCGAGGAGAGCGGTGTCGTGGGCCACGCGCGTCGGAAGATTGACACGCGCTGAGCGGGCCCGCTCGAGGGCGGTGAGCAGGCCGGGCCGGTCGCCCAGGACCACGAGGTCGCGCATGGCCGAGAGGGCGGCGACGAGCCGGTCCAGCGCCTCCACGATTGCGTCGCGGTTCTCGGCGCAGATGTCGGGCCAGATGCCGGGGTGCCCGGCGGCGATGCGGGTCATGTCCCGGAAGCCGCCGGCGGCCAGGCGCATCATGGGGCCCTGCTCGGTGGCGCCGTCGGCGGCCAGGGCCATGAGGGTGGCCGCGGCCAGGTGGGGGACGTGGGAGACGGTGGCCACCAGCTCGTCGTGGCGCTCCGGGGCCAGGGCGACGATGTCCGCCCCCAACGACGTCACGATCGAGCGGACCAGCGTGTATGCCTCAGCATCGGTGGAAACGATGGGCGTGAGGACCCAGGTCGCCCCCTCGAACAGCGAGGGGTCGGCGCCGTCCATGCCTTCCTGCTCGGAGCCGGCCATGGGGTGGCCGCCCACGAACCTCGGGTGGTCGACCGCGGCCACGACCGGTCCCTTCACCCCGCCGACATCGGTGACCACCCCGCCTGTGGCCAGCGCAACCCGAGCTTCCTCGGCGATCGACGACACCGGCGTGCACACGAAGGTGATCTCGGCACCCTCGTCGTCCCCTACGGCATCGAGCGCACCCTGCTCCAGCGCCTGGGCCGCCCGCCGGGCGTCGAGGTCGCGCCCCGTCACGTGCCATCCCTGCTTGCGCAGCGCCAGGCCGATGGAGCCGCCGATCAGGCCGGTGCCGACGACGACGGCCCGCCGGCGGTCAGACAGGGAGGTCATCGCGGAGGCCCTCCGCTCCGGCCAGGTACACGTGGCGCAGCTCGGCCCGGGACCGCTCGGTGGTCAGGTGCATCAGCACCCGGATGCAACGGGGCGTGCCCCCGACGATGGCCAGCTCGCGGGCGCACAGGAGCGGCACGTCGCCCAGCCCGACGGCCCGGGCGGCGGCGGCGGGGAACATGCAGGTGACATCGTCGGTGGCGGTGAAGATGACGCTGATCAGGTCATCCTTGTCGACGTCGTTGCGGGCGAGCATCTCGTTTACCAGCGCACCCACCCGTTCGTGGATCTGCTCGGGCGTGTCGGCGTCGACGGTCGTCGCCCCTCGGAGGGCCCGTACTGCGGGGGTCACGGCTCGAATGTAGTGCGGGGCAGGGCCGCGGCCTCGAGGGCCCTGACCTCCTCCATCTCGAGCACGCGCCACTCCCCCGGCTTCAGTCGACGGTCGGCCAGCGGTCCGATCCGGGTCCGGACCAGGCGGCGGACGGGGTGGCCGATGGCCTCGCACATGCGCCGGACCTGGCGGTTCCTGCCCTCGTGGATGACCAGCCGCACCGCCCCGGGCGCCACCAGCGAGGCCTTGGCCGGCGCCGTCCTCCCGTCGTCGAGCTCGATCCCCTCGCGCAGGCGGCGGATCTCGGCCGGCGTCGGGCTGCCGTCGACCTCGGCCAGGTACTCCTTGTCGACCCCGAAGGACGGGTGGGTCAGGCGGTGGGCCAGGTCACCGTCGTTGGTGAGCAGCAGGAGCCCCTCGGTGTCGGTGTCGAGGCGACCCACCGGGAACACCCGGGGCTCCGTGGGCACCAGTTCGAGGACGGTCGGCCGGCCCTGGGGATCCGACGCGGTGCTCACCACGCCGCGGGGCTTGTTGAGGACGTAGGTGACGAGCCCCGGCCGTACCGGCACCCGCAGGCCGTCGACCTCGATCCGGTCGACCTCGGGGTTGACCCGTCGCCCTAACACCGCCACCTCGCCGTTGACCGTGACCCGCTCCTCGTCAATCAGGATCTCACACGAACGCCGGCTGCCCAGCCCGGCGGCGGCCAGCACCTTCTGCAGCCGTTCGCCCTCGTGCATCTCGGGCGTCAACTTCCCTCGGCGCCCAGTCCCCGCTCGAGGGCCTCCACCACCTCGGCTCCCGGCACGAAGTCGCCCAGGGGCGGAAGGTCGGAAAGGGAGTTCACGCCCAACCGCTCGAGGAACATCCGGCTGGTGCCGTAGAGGACGGCCTGCCCCGGACCCGGATCCCGACCGACCTCCTCCACGTAGCCCCGCTGGCACAGTGTGCGGACCACCGCGTCGGCGTTGACGCCCCGGATGGCGGCCACCTGAGCCCTCGACACCGGCTGCTTGTAGGCGACGATGGCCAGCGTCTCCAGGGCCGCCGGCGACAGGCGGGCGGGCTGGCCGTCGAGCACGAACCGCTCCACGTACGGAGCCATATCGGGGTGGCTCTGGAAGCGCCAGCCGCCTGCCACCCGGGCCAGGACAAACCCCCGGTCCTCGGCCTCGTACGCAACCGCCAGCTCCTCGCACAGCTCCTCGACCCGCGCCGGGCTGACCTCCAGGAGCTGGGCCAGCAGCTGGGGCTCGACCGGCTCGTCGGCCACCATGAGGATCGCCTCGGCCGCTCTCGCCGCCTCACTCGCCAACTGGGGTCGTCTCGTGCGAAATACGACACCACGTGTCACCAGTACGGGGTTCACCCATCGTAGGAGTCGAATCCGGAGAAGACGGAGTCGGGCTCGCCCACCCAGGAGACCTCGAGGTCGCCGAAGGTGACGGCCTGGCCGATCTCGATGAGGCCCTGCTTGTAGAGCTCGAGCACGGCGAGGAACCGGACGATGACCTCCATGCGGTCGGCCATGCCCTCGGTGAGGGCCCGGAACGTCAGCGCGCCGGCACCGGGCAGACGGGACATCAGATCCTCGACCGCTTCCTCCATGCTGACCCGGATGGGCGCCACGTGGTCGAGCACCACCCGAGGCGGCGGCGGGGCGGGTGAGGACACCCGCAGCCAGGCCGCATGCACGTCGGCGGCGGAGACGCCGGCCAGCAGGTCGGGGGCCAGGGCCAGGAACCGCTCCTCGAGGCCGGCGGTGCGCGGCCATGACCGGCCGGCGGCCTGGGCGAGCGACTCGATGGCGTTCCCGGCGTCGCGGAAGGTCTTGGCCTCGATGAGGCGGGCGAGCAGGAGGTCGCGCTGCTCGAAGAGGAACATCTCCTCGTCGACCTCGACGTCGACCGGGCCGGGCAACAGCCGGCGGGCCTTGAGATCGACCAGGGTGGCGGCGATCACCAGGAACTCGGTGGTGACCTCCAGGTCGAGGGCGGCGACCAGGTTGTCGAGATGGGCGAGGAAGCCGTCGACGATGCGGCTGAGGGAGATCTCGTAGAGATCCACCTCGTCGGTGAGGATGAGGTGGAGCAGGAGGTCGAAGGGGCCCTCGTAGACATCGGTGTGCACCGCATACGACACAGGACGACAATACCGGCACCCTCCCGCCGGACCCCGCATACCATCACGCTCATGGCCAGAGTCCTGTCCGGCATCCAACCCACCGGTGACATCCACCTCGGCAACTACCTGGGTGCGGTGCGCGGGTGGGTCGAGGATCAGCACACCCAGGACGCCTACTTCTGCGTGGTCGACCTCCACGCCATCACCGTGCCCCGCGAGCCCGCCGAGCTGCGGGCGAAGACGCTGGAGCTCACACTGCTCCTGATGGCCGCCGGCCTCGACCCCGAGGTCTGCACGCTGTTCGTCCAGAGCCACGTCCACCAGCACTCGGAGCTGTCGTGGATTCTCGAGTCCGTGGCCAGCATCGGCGAGCTGCGCCGCATGACGCAGTTCAAGGACAAGGCGCAGGATGGCGAGGAGTCGGCCCGGGTCGGCCTGTTCACCTATCCGGTTCTGATGGCCGCCGACATCCTCCTCTACGACGCCGACCGGGTGCCGGTCGGCGACGACCAGCGCCAGCACCTCGAGCTCTGCCGTGACCTCGCCACGCGCTTCAACCACCGCTACGGCGACACGTTCGTGATCCCCGAGGCCGCCCTTCCAAGGGTCGGAGCCCGCATCATGGACCTTCAACGCCCGACGGCGAAGATGTCGAAGTCGGCCGAATCGCCTCAAGGCACCGTCCTGGTCCTCGACGAGCCTGCGGTCATCGAGCGCAAGTTCAAGCGGGCTGTCACCGACACCGGCAGCGAGGTCGCGTTCGACCCCGAGACCAAGCCGGGCGTGGCCAACCTCCTGCAGGTCCTGGCTGCGGCCACCGGCCGGACGCCGGCGGAGGCGGCCGTGGGCTACGAGCAGTACGGGCCCCTCAAGGCCGACACCGCCGAGGCGGTGATCGAGCTGCTCCGGCCGGTCAGGGAGCGCTACACGGAGCTGGCCTCCGATCCCGAGGCGATACGGGCCACGCTGCGGATGGGGGCCGGGAAGGCGGAGGCGGTGGCCGCCCCCACGCTGGACCGGGCCCGGGCGGCCATCGGCCTGCTTCCCCGCAGTTGACGCCGTCGCGTATTCTGTCCCCGTGACTCAGCCGTACAGGCCGCGGACCTCCAGCGCGGCGGCGGCCGTCGCCCTCTGCCTCATGTTCATGACCATGGTTGGGTGCGGTGGCGACAAGAAGGCGCCCACCACCACCGCCCCCGCGGGCTACACCGTCGCCAGCGACGACAAGGAGGGCTTCGCCCTCGCTGCGCCGTCGGAGTGGACCCGGATCCCCCTCACCATCAACCCGGCGGATTTCGACAAGAACGCCAACGCCCTGCGCCTCGCCAACCCCAAGCTGGCCTCGATCCTCAACCAGGCCCGGGTCCTGGGCCAGGCCGGGGGCAAGTTCATGGCTGTGGCCCCCGACGCCACCATGAGCGTGAACCTCACCGCCGACAAGGCCAAGGAGAAGACGGTCGAGGAGATCGTGACCGCCTCGTTGGAGGGCCTGAAGAGTTTCAACGCCACCAACTTCGCCCAGGAGCCGTCCACGCTCGCCGGCAAGCGGGCCATCAAGCTGACCTTCCGCCTCCCGGTGACCACCGACGCTGGCGATGTCCCCACCGACGAGGTGCAGCACTACATGCTGGAGGACAAGACGGCGTACATCCTCACCGTCGCCGGCGCCCCCGCCGAGGTGTCCGCGGCGATCGCGGGAAGCCTGCGGATCAGATAGCCCCGCCGCCGCCGGCGGCATCGGCCTGGGCGCCCAGAACGGCAAGATCCATGCCTCCGCCGGGCACCACGATTGCTCCTGCCTTGTACTTGCGGCGCTGACGGACCTCGAGCCGGCGGGCCAAGCGGCTGAGGGCGAAGTTGACCACGATGTAGATCAGCGAGGCGACGACCAGCGACTGCAGCCGGTTCTGAAAGAACTCGCCGTTGATCTGGGCCCGGCGCAACAGCTCTTCAAATGCGATCGCCGAGCCGAGTGAGGTGTCCTTCAGAAGGGTGACCAACTGGCTGACGATGGCGGGGATCATGCGACGGGCGGCCTGGGGGATGACGACCAGCCCCATCGTCTGCCAGTAGCCCATGCCAAGGGAGTAGGCGGCCTCGGTCTGGCCGCGATCGAGCGACAGGATGCCGGCCCGGAATATCTCGCCGAGGACCGAGCTGTTGTAGACGATGAGACCGAGAGCCACGTACCAGAACAGCGAGAGGCGCACGCCGTAGGCCGGGAGGCCGAGGGCGCAGAAGAAGATCAGCAGGACCAGGGGAATGCCCCGGAAGAACTCGACGTAGGCGGTGGCCACCCAGCGGACGAGACGGGTGCGGGCCAGACGGGCCAGAGCCATGACGGTCCCGATGACCATGGCGCCGACCATGGACACCAGCGCCAGCTGGATCGTGAACCGCAGTCCTTCGAGGAAGAACTTGATGACCAACCACTGGGTGAACGGCCGCCACTTGGCCTCGTCGAGCTGGCCCTTGTCGCCCAGGCGGGTCAGCAGGACGAAGAGGAAGGCGGCGAGCAGGACGGCACTGATGGCCGAGACGATGCGCGTCATCCGCCGCCCCCGGGGCCCCAGCTCGTCGCCCAGGAAGGAAGCGGTCATCGCCCGACCCGCCGGTCAGCCCGTCCGGGCACGCGGCCCGCCGGGCAGGTCATCGCTTGATCGCCACCTTGTGCTCGAGCCAGGTGACGAAGAAGCCGGACGGGACCGTCAGCATCAGATAGGCGACGGACGCGCCGAGGAAGGCGGGGATGAAGCGGGCGGTGTTGGTACCGACTTCGTTGGCCGCGGCGGTCAGCTCGGGCACGTTGATCACAACGGCCAGACCCGAGTTCTTCAGGAGGGCGATGAAGATGCCTCCCAGCGGTCCGACCACGGTCCGCAGCGCCTGCGGCAGTACCACCAGCCGGAGCGTCTGGGGAAAAGTGAGCCCGACCGCACGCGCCGCCTCTCCCTGTCCCTTCGCCACCGAGTTGACGCCCGACCGGACCGTCTCGGCGACGAAGGTGCCCGTGTAGACCGACAGGACGATGATGGCCGACGCGTAGAAGGAGAAGGTGAAGCCGGCGCTGGGCAACCCGAAGACCATGAGGAACATGAGCACCAGCAGGGGCGTGTTCCGCACCAGCTCGATGTAGGTGGCGCTGGCCCAGCGCAGCGGCGGGACGGGGCTGACCCGACAGGCGGCGGCGACGATCCCGATCATGAACGCCAGGATGAACGACAGGACGCTCAACTCGATCGTCCTGCGCATGCCCTCCAGGAAGATGTCGAGGTTGTCGAGGACGACGCTCAGGGGGTCGCCGCCTTGGGCGACGACCCCGCTGAGCGGGCCGCAGTGCTCATGCCCTACGCCGCCCTGGGCTCAGGGCCGGCTGGTGGACGTGGTGGAGGCCGCCACCGTCGTGCTGGTCGCACCTCCGCCGGCCGTCGTGGAGGGGCTACCGCCGGCGGCGGTGGTGGTCGGGCTGACCGCTCCGGCCGAGGCGTACCGATTCACGGCGGGAGGCGCCGGCGTGGGGATGCCGAGCTTGCCGAGGGTGGCGGCGAACAGCTTGGCCCACTCGCCGTTGCCGTAGATCGCCTCCAGCCGGTCGTTGATGTAGGTGCGGAAGGCGTCGTCGCCGCGCTTGAGGCCGATGCCGTAGGGCTCGTCGGTGAACTTGTTGCCGACGATCTTGAACTCGGTCGGGCTCGTGTTGACGAAGCCGAGCAGGATGGAGTTGTCGGTCGTGACCGACGTGACGCGACCGTCACGCAGGGCCTGCACGCAGTCGGAGTACGTGTCGAACTCGGTGAGGTCGGCCTGGGGCGCCTTGGCGGGCGGTACACCGTTGGGACCGCCCTTGATGTTCAGGGCCGGTGTGGAGTTGCGGACGCTGCAGGTCTTCTTGCCGTTCAGGTCGGCGACGCCCTTGATGCTGGTGTCGTTGGCCTTGACCATGATGTCCTGGCCGGCCACGTAATAGGGCCCGGCAAAGTCGATCCGCTGCTTGCGGGCGTCGTTGATCGTGTACGTGGCGATCACCACGTCGACGGTGGCGTTCTCGATGAACGTCTCCCGGTTGGCGGTGATGGACTCCTTGAACTCGATCTTGCTCTCGATGTCGTTGGGGCTGCCGCCGAAGATGCCCAGGGCGATCTGCTTGGCGATCTCGACGTCGAACCCCTCGACCTTGTTGGTGAGTGGGTTCTTCTGTCCGAGGCCCGGCTGGTCGAACTTCACGCCGATCACGATCTTGCCCTTGCTCTGCAGACTGGCCATGGTCGTGCCGGCGGCGAACGTGGGCTTGCTGGGGGCGGTGCTGTCGGTCGACTGGCCGCCGCTGACGGTGCCGTCATCGTCGCTGTCCCCGCAGGCGGCGGCGGTGAGCGCCGTGACCGCGAGAATGGCTCCTAGGAATCGGGTTCTACGCATTGCATTCTCCTCAGTTTGAATCGCTCGTACTGAACAAGGTGCCTGTAGGCGTCAGTGGGCCAGGATCTTCGAGAGAAAATCCTTCGCTCGGTCGGTTTCGGGATGGTCGAAAAAGCGCTGGGGGGTGGCGAGCTCCACGATGCGGCCGCCGTCCATGAACGCGACACGTTGGGCGGCCGAGCGGGCGAAGCCCATCTCGTGGGTGACGACGACCATGGTGGTGCCCTCGGCGGCCAGCTCGACCATGACGTCGAGCACCTCCTTGATCATCTCCGGGTCGAGCGCGGACGTGGGCTCGTCGAAGAGCATGAGCTTGGGCTCCATGGCCAGGGCCCGGGCGATGGCAGCCCGCTGCTGCTGGCCGCCGGAGAGCTCGGCCGGGTAGCGGTCGGCCTTCTCGTCGATGCCGACCCGCTGGAGGAGCGACATGGCCCGCTCGCGGGCCTCGTCCTTCGACAGCTTCCGGACCTTGATCGGCCCGAGGGTCACGTTCTGCAGGATGGTCTTGTGGGCGAAGAGGTTGAACGACTGGAAGACCATGCCGACATCGGCCCGGAGCTTGGCCAGGGCCTTGCCCTCCTCGGGCAGGCTGACGCCGTCGATGGTGATGCTCCCGGAGGTGATGGGCTCCAGGCGGTTGATGCAGCGGCAGAGCGTGGACTTCCCCGAGCCCGAAGGACCGATGACGACGACAACCTCCCCCCGGCCGACGGTGAGGTCGACATCGACGAGGACGTGCAGGTCGCCGAAGTGCTTGTTCACCTTGTCGACCACGACCAGTTGGTCGTTGCGGTCGACCACGACCGGCGGCTCCATCAGACCGTGGCCATTCGCCGGTTGCCGGGCCCTGCTGCGGTGATCAGCCCGAGCACTGCGATCATCGAGACCGCGGCGGCAGCGGTGGCCGCCCGGCGGGACGCTGCGGCCCGGCAGGCGTGGTCGAGGGCAAGGTCGTACAGGCTGAGCCCCTCGGCGCGACGCCCGAAGTTGCCGACCGGCACGCCGCAGTCGACCGACGCGGCGCCCTGGGTGAGGGCGGGCGAGAAGGGCGCCAGTCGGAAGAGCGGGTCGTCATCGAGGGCAGCCTCCACGGGAAGGACCAGAATTGCCAGCCCGGCCATCATGCCGAGCACGGCCAGGGTGGCGCTGAGACGCCGGGGTGAGGGCCGGGGAACCCGCGGGCGTGTCCTCATCCTTCGTCGTCCTCGACGCCGTCGCCGGCTCCCGAGCTGAGCCGGCGGATCACGTCGGAGCGGGTGGTGATGCCTCGCGCCAGTTCCAGCTCCTCGGCGAGCTCGTTCGGTTCAAGGCCGAATGCCCCGGAGGGCAGCACGATCGAGTCCTGCGAGCCCCTCACGACCACCGAGCCCTTCTCGATCCCGATGCCCTCGACCCACTCCCAACGGATGAGGGAGTGCGTGTCACCTGCGCTGTATTCCGACACGCCGTGGAGGTCGACCCGCAACAGCCGCTTGGTCCCGAACAGCCGTCCCCGCACCACGTGCTCGGCGACGCGTTGGGCCACAGGGCTAACTGTACCGGTGACTCCCCGCTAACCGTCGGACATCGACTGCGGCCGACTTGTAAGACGGTTGTCGGGAGTAGGGATCGAAGCTGGGCATGGTGAGCCGGTTCGTGCCCGCGTAGTGCATGGGCACGAACACCTGACCCGGGGCCACAGTGGTCGTGACGTAGGCCCGGGCCTCCATCCGGCCCCGGGCGGACCGGACCAGCACCCACTCGTCGGGCTCCACCCCGAGGACCGACGCGTCGGCCGGGGAGATCTCCACATAGGGCTTCTCCGGGTACAGCGTCCGGAGGATGGCGGACTTCGCCGTGCGGGTCTGGGTGTGCCACTGGCTGGAGCTCCCCCGGCCGGTGAGGAGGATGAAGGGGAACTCCACGGACGTGGGCTCGGCGACAGGGCGGGGCTCCTCCCACACGAACCGCGCCAGGCCGTCAGGGGTGAAGAACCGTCCGTCGGTGAAAAGCCGCCGCTCCCGGTCCGGCGGGGCGAGGGCCGGATCCCGGGTGCCCGTCGCCGGCAAACAAGGCCACTGGATGCCGCCTGCGGCGTCCAGGTGGTCGTACCCCTCGATCCCCGTGATGTCGCAGGGGCGGCCGGCGGACAGGCGCTGGAGGATGGCGAACACCGCCTCGGGCGACGACCATTCCTCGAACATGTCGCCGCAGCCCCAGGCGTCGGCCACCAGCTTGAAGATGGAGAAGTCGGCAAGGGCCTGGCCGGGAGCCCGGACCACCCGCTTGATCCGGCCGTAGCGGCGCTCGGAGTTGATGAAGGTGCCCTCCTTCTCGCCCCAGCCGGCGGCGGGCAGCACGATGTCGGCCAGCTGGGCTGTTTCCGTCGTGGTGTACAGGTCCTGGACGACGAGGGTGTCGAGCCGGCCGAGCAGCTCGCGTACCTCGCTCTGGTGGATCCAGGAATGGGCGGTGTTGGTGGCGACGATCCACAGGGCCTTGATCGCCCCCCGGCGTATGCCCTCGACGATCTGGTCGTAGGCCAGGCTCGGGCGGTCAGGAATCCGAGACGGCTCGATTCCGAGGACTTCTGCCACGTCGGCCCGGTCGGTGGGATCGGCGAACGCCCGGCCGCCGAGCAGGTTCGTGGTGTTCGACCACAGCCGGGAGCCCATGGCGTTGCACTGCCCGGTGATCGAATTGGCGCCGGTTCCGGGCCGGCCGATGTTGCCCGTGAGCAGGGCGAGATCGATGATGGCCTGGGCCACCCGGACACCCTCGTGGCTCTGGTTCACGCCCATGGTCCACCAGAACGACACCCGTTTCCCGGAGGCGATGGTGTCGGCCATCAGCTCGAGGGCGTCGATGGGCAGGCCGCTGGCCGCACCCACCCGTTCCGGGGTGAACGCCTCCACGTGGGCGGCGAAGCCCTCGAAGCCCTGGGTCGAGTTGGCGACGAACTCCTTGTCGACCGCCCCCCAGGCGATGAGCAGGTGGGCCAGGCCGTACAGCAGTGTGAGGTCGGACTTCGGCAGCAGCGGATAGTGCTGGGTGGCCGCCGCCGCGGTCTCGGTGACCCGGGGGTCGACCACGATGACCTCGGGATGGTGGCGATTGCGGCAGATGCGCTCCCACAGGATGGGATGGGCGATGCAGGGGTTGGCCCCCCACAGGACGATGACGTCAGATTCCTCCAGGTCGGCGTAGGTGTACGGCGGCGCGTCGAACCCGAACGACTCCTTGTAGGCCACCACGGCCGTGGCCATGCACTGGCGGGTGTTCCCGTCGCCATGGACCATCCCCATGCCGAACTTGGCCACCGCTCCCAGCAGCGCCATCTCCTCTGAGGCGATCTGCCCGGTGGAGATGAACGCCACCGCCTCGGGCCCGTGCTCGGCCTGCACGGCCTTGAACCGGCTGACCATTGCCTCGAGGGCGGTCGGCCAGTCGACCGGCACAAGCGGCTGGTCCCGCTCCGCCCGCAGGAGGGGCGTGGTGGCCCGGTCGGGGGCCCGCAGCGGGGTCAGGGCCTCCCAGCCCTTCGGGCAGGCCATGCCCAGGTTGACCGGGTAGGCCTTGGTGGGAGTGAGGGAGACGGCCACCCCGTCCTTCACGTTGACGTCGAGCGAACAGCCCACCGAGCAGAAGCCGCACACGATGCCCGCCATCAGCGCTTCGGCCCGGGCATCCCCGTCCAGCTGGCGGTCGTGAAGAAGCGCGACCGCTCCATGAGCTCGCCGGTCAGGACGGCCACGAGGGCGAGGCCGGCGCCGGCGCCGGTCAGGGCCAGGCCCGCGGCGCAGACGCCAAGGGCGAAGCGGGCCGGCGCGTGCACGACCCGGCCGGGCCGCCACACCAGGTGCGCCTCCCAGAGGAGCTTGGCCGACAGCCCGACGGCCAGGACGACACCGGCGGCCCGCCCGCCCCCGGCCGCAGAGGCGACGGCGGCGCCCCCCACCAGTGAGCCGAGCGCGAACCGGGGCAGTGTGACCGTCGCTCGCCACGACGGTCGGCGGGTCACGACGTAGAGCATGCCCGAGCACGCCACACCGGCCAGTCCGGCCGTCGCTGCGACCGCCTGGGCCAGGACCGAGTCGGTGGCGACGGCCAGGAACGCCAGCGCGCCGAATAGGCCGAGCGCACCGACCTCCCGGCTGAGCCAGGAGTGGCGGAAGCCGGCGAGAGCCCGCCATGCCCGCTCCGGCCGGCCCAGGTGGAAGATGCTGGTGGCGAGGCCCAGGAGGGCAAGCACGAGCGCCGTCGTCGTGGTCGCCCGGTCGTGGCCCACGGCGAGGTCGACGGCCAGGGCGCCGGCCGACGCCTGGGTGAGCACGAGCATGGCCACCAGAGGGTCGTGGGAGCGACCACCGCCGCCCAGGGTGGCCCCGGCGGCACGTAGGCCATCGGGCAAGCCCCAGTCGCTGTGGTAGGTCGTGGTGGGGAGGGTGATGTCCGAGGGCGGGGCGGTCGGCACCAGGGTCTGGCCCCGCACCGCCTGCGTCAGCGCTGCCGTGTCGACGACGGTGATCTGGATGGCGCCGTTGGGGCAGGCGGAGACGCACGCCGGCTCCTCGCCGGCGCCCAGGCGGTCCCGGCACATGTCGCACTTCCGGACCACGCCCCGGGCGGCGTTGAACCGGGGCACCTCGTAGGGGCAGGTCCAGGTGCAGTACCCGCAACCCAGGCACCGGCCTTCGATGTGGGCGACGATCCCGTTGAACGCGTCCTTCTCGTAGGCGTTCGTGGGGCAACCGTTGAGGCAGGCGGGGTCGACGCAGTGGTGGCACGCGGTGGTGACGGTCTGCTGGAACGGCTGGGCCATGGTGGCGGTCAGGAGGCCGACGGTGCGGTACGACTCACCCTCGTCGAGGCCGTTCAGGTTGTGGCAGGCGGTGACGCACGCCTTGCAGCCGGTGCAGGTGTCGAGGTCGACGTCGAACGCGTACTGCTGGCCGGGGAGGGGGGCGGTGAGGGGGATGCGGTCCTGCCAGGTCCCGGTGTCGGGGACCTCACAGAGCGAGAAGCGGTCGACTGGAACCAGATCCGCCTGCTCGGCCAGGTAGCGCTCGAGCGGCGTGGCACTCAAGGGGCGGCGACCTGCACCATGCCGTCGAGGACGCGCACCTCGAACGTGCGGACCGAAATGGTGGAGTCGTCGAGGCACACACCGGTGTCGAGGTCGAAGCTCTGCTTGTAGATCGGCGACGCCACCTTCAGCCGCTCGGCCCTGGAGCCGACGATCCCCCGGGACAGGACGAACGCCCCGCTGAAGGGGTCGAAGTTGGAGAGGGCGTAGATCTCCTCGCCGGCGACCCGGAAGACGGCGACCTGCAACCCACCGACGAGGGCGCACACCCCCCGGCCGGGGATGAGCCTCTCCAGGGGGCAGACGTCGACCCAGACCTCAGCGACGACCATGGCCACCGACCGGTCTCCGGTCATGGCTTGGCTCCTATGGCCAGGAGGGCGGGATCCTGCTTCTCGTGCCGGTAGGCGGGCCGGGGCTGGCCCCGCTCGGTGACGAAGACCACGTTGGGGTCTTCCTCGTCGGAGTTCACGAACGTCCGGAAGCGCTCCATCCGCTCGGGGTCGTCGACCACCGCCTTCCACTCGCACTCATAGGTCTCGACGTGGCGGGCCATGTCGGCTTCGAGCTCGGCGCAGATGCCGAGGACGTCGTCGATGATGACCCGGCGGAGGTACTCGATGCCGCCGTCGAGCGCGTCGAGCCACACCGAGGTGCGCTCGAGCCGGTCGGCGGTGCGCACGTAGAACATAAGGAACCGGTCGATGTACCGGAACACGGTGCCGGTGTCGAGGTTGGACGCCAGCAGCTCGGCGTGCTTGGGACGCACGCCACCGTTGCCACCGACGTAGAGGTTCCACCCCTTCTCGGTCGCGATGACGCCGAAGTCCTTGCCCTGGGCCTCGGCGCACTCACGGGTACAGCCGGACACGCCACCCTTGATCTTGTGGGGGGCCCGCAGGCCCCGGTACCGCAGCTCGAGGTCGATGGCGAGGGTGGTCGAGTCCTGGACGCCGAACCGGCACCACGTCTGGCCCACGCACGACTTCACCGTGCGCAGCGCCTTGCCGTAGGCGTGGCCCGACTCCATGCCGACGTCGATCAGCTTGCGCCAGATGTGGGGCAGCTGGTCGACCCTCGCTCCAAAGAGGTCGATCCGCTGGCCGCCGGTGATCTTGGTGTAGAGGTTGAACTCCTTGGCCACCTCGCCCAGGGCGATCAGCTGGTCGGGGGTGATCTCCCCGCCCGGCACCCGGGGGACCACCGAGTAGGTGCCGTCGCGCTGCAGGTTGGCCAGGAAGTGGTCGTTGCTGTCCTGCAGCGCGGCCTGCTCGCCCTCGAGGATGAAGCCGTTGCCCAGCGAGGCCAGCATCGAGGCCACCGCCGGCTTGCAGATCTCACAGCCCTCGCCCAGCCCGTGGGCGGCCAGCACCTCGGAGAACGACGTGATCCGGTGGATGCGGACGATGTCGAAGAGCTCCTGGCGGGAGTAGGCGAAGTGTTCGCACAGCGTGTTGGCGACGACGACGCCGGCCTTCTTCTGCTCGTCCCGCAGGATGTCGGTGACCATCGGGATGCACCCGCCGCAGCCCGTGCCCGCCTTGGTGATGACCTTGAGGGCGCTGACGTTGTCGCAGCCGGCGGCGACCGCGGCACAGATGGTGCCCTTGTCGACGTCGTTGCAGGAGCAGACCATCGCCGTGCCGGGCAGGGCGCCGACGCCCACGGCCGGCGTCGCCGAACCGGAGCCGGCCGGGAAGATCAGCTCCCCGGGGTGCTTGGGGGTGGGCATGTCGCCCCTGCACATCTGCAGCAGCGTCTGGTAGACGGTGGCGTCGCCCACGAGGATGCCGCCCGCCACCTGGCGGTCACCCTTCCGGCCGGTGGGCGGTCCGAGGACCAGGCGCTTGTAGACGTTGGCCACAGGGTCGCGGTAGGTGATGGCCTCACATCCGTCGCCGGTGGCGAAGGCGTCGCCGAAGCTGGCGACGTCGATCCCCATCAGCTTGAGCTTGGTGGACATGTCGGCGCCGGTGAAGGTGGCCACGCCGCCCAGCACGCGATCGGCGGCCACCCGGGCCATCTGGTAGCCGGGCGAGACCAGCCCGAAGATGCGCCCGCCGTAAAGCGCGCACTCGCCGATGGCGAAGATCTTCGGATCGGACGTGAGGCACGCCTCGTCGACAACGACCCCGCCCCGCTCGCCGACGGCCAGTCCGGCGTCACGGGCCAGTGAGTCGCGGGGGCGGATGCCGGCCGAGAAGACCACGAGGTCGACGGGGAGGTCGTCGCCCTCCTTGAACCGCATGGCGGCGACGTTGCCCTCCGGCCCGGGTGCGATCTCGGTGGTGGCCATGCCGGTGTGGACGGCCACGCCCAGGTCCTCGATGCGCCGGCGCAGCACCGATCCGCCACCCTCATCGACCTGCACGGGCATGAGCCGGTCGGCGAACTCGACGACGTGGGTCTCGAGGCTGAGGCTGCGCAACGCGTTGGCCGCCTCCAGGCCGAGCAGGCCGCCGCCAACTACGGCCCCCACCCGACAGCCGGCGGCGTAGTCCTGGATGGCTTCGAGGTCGTCGAGCGTGCGGTAGACGAAGCACCCGGGCAGGTCCCTGCCGGGCACGGGGGGCACGAATGGAAACGATCCTGTCGCCAGGACCAGGGCGTCGTAGGAGATGTGCCGGCCCTGGGTGGACACGACCTCGCCGGCGGCCCGGTCGATCGAGGCCACTGCGTCGCCCAGGTGGACGGTGATGCCGACCTGGTCGAAGAAGCCGGGCGCGACGAGGGAGAGCTCCTCCGCACTGGTCCCGTTGAAGAAGGAGCTCAGCCCCACCCGGTCGTAGGCGGGCCGGCCCTCCTCGCAGAAGGTGACGATGTCCCATTCCGCGGTGGCGCCGCGCTCGACAAGGATCTCGAGCAGCTTGTGCCCGACCATCCCGTTGCCCACGACGACGAGTGTCCGCCTGTCCTTGAGTGCTGCCATGTGCATCCAGTGTTCCAACGGCATGTGTGCCCGCCGTTGCCGCACTGTGAACTCATGTGAACGGGGCCTCACGCAAATGTGGCAACCGGGCACGTGTAGAGTACGTGTATGAGCAAGGCTCGGACGAACATCGAAATCGATGACACGTACGTACGCATCATCATGGATCGCTACGGTGTCCGAACCAAGACCGACGCGGTCGACCTTGCGCTGCGTCATCTGGCCGGTCAGCCGATGACCCGTGAAGAAGCCTTGGCGATGCACGGCGCGAACGCCATCGTGGAGGTTCCGGAGGACGCTGGACCGACCGGCGCTGGACCTACCGGCGATTGGTGATCCTCGCGGACACGTCTGCCTGGGTCGAATACGACCGGCGCACCGGCAGCGCAGTCGACCGGAGGCTGACGGAGCTCATCCGTGACGAGGGTCCGCTCGCAGTCACTGAGCCGGTCCTCATGGAGGTGATGGCCGGCGCACGCGACAGTCGGCGGGAGTTGGCGCTCCGCCGGCTCCTCCTCAGCTTCGAGTTGCTGCCATTCGAGGCCGCCGCCGACTTCGAGGCCGCGGCGCGGATCTACCGCCGCTGCCGCTCGGTCGGGATCACCCCGCAGGGCATGGTGGACTGCCTGATCGCCTCAGTGGCGCGTCGCCATGATGCGACCCTGCTCGCCCACGACGCCGACCTCGCTCGGATCGCCCGGGTCGTCGGGATCGACCTGGACGAAGCGACGACGCAGCACTAGTCGTCGAAAATGCCGTCGAATTTGGCCGCGGCCTCGGGGCGGGTCAGCTCGTAGACGGCGAAGCGCTGGCCTCCGGCGGCCTCGAAGCTGGCCAGTGGGCCGTGGGGAATCTCGATCTCGTGGAGGCCGGTGAGCCCCCGGACCCGCAGGCCGGCGACCGTGGCCGCGTAGTCGGCCACCCGGTAGACCAGGATCGGCAGGTCGCCTCCGAGGTGTCCGGACAGCAGGATCGCCGGGCCCTCGCCGGCCACGGTCAGGCACGCCACGACGGTTCCCATCCCCCGGACCTTCCAGCGCAAGTCGGCTCCCAGCACCTCGACGTAGTGACGGGCGGTACTGTCCACGTCACCGGTGGGGATGTATATGAAGTCCAGCGACAGGAACGTCGACTCGATGGCCGGCACCGTAGCGCGCACACACATGGCCCGTGACCCCCGCCGCTCGCCCGGCCTCTTGTTCCTGCACGTCCTGCTGATCGTCGCCCTGGTGGCAGTGGCGTGCGCAGCCGTGGCCGTGCGGACGCTGGGTGATCCGGACGCGTCCGACCGGCCGCCCACGGTCGTCCTTCCCGGCGGCATTCGCGGCGTCACCTCCACCGAGGACGGCCTGGGACCGCTGGCGCAGCCGCCGTCACCCCCCGTGTCGCTGGAGCCGGGCCTGAAGGCGAAGGGCTACGACCTGCCCGAGGATGCGAACGTGTACGCCGTCCGGGTCGTGGAAGGGCCCGAAGGGCGCACGTACGAGCAGTACCAGGCCGGTGGCGGCGCCCTGGCCGTCGACTTCTGGCCCGCCTCGTCGATCAAGGTCCTTGCCGCCCTGGGCGCCCTCGACTTCGCCCAGTCCCTCGGCTACACGGGCGCGGCGATGGTCACCTTCGACGACGGCGGGCCCTCACGCACGCTGCGGTCGATCTACGAGCCGGCCATCCGGGACAGCTCGAACTACGACTACGACCTGCTGGTCCGCATCGCCGGCCGCGATCGGCTCAACGACGAGTTCCTGACCGCCCGCAACGGCTTCCCGGTCACCTCGATCTCGCGGTCGTACTCAGGCCTCGAGTTCGACGAGTCGCCGGCGATGATCTTCGCGGAGGGCGACCGGAGAACCTACGTGCCCGTACGCAAGGCCGAGGGGAAGCCCGAGTGCGGGGAGGGCAACTGCTCGAACCTGTTCGAGATGACCGAGTCGGTCCGCCGCATCGTGCTCAACGACCAGATCCCCGCCGAGCAGCGCTTCGACATCGACCCAGGCGACGTGCAGGGCCTCTCCGGCGCGCTGCTCAAAGCGGAGGGTTTCCTGTCCGGCGCGGTGGCGGGTGCCCTGGGGCCCGGGGCCCGCATCTGGTCGAAGCCCGGCGACGCCGACGGCCTCGACTGCCTCGAGGTGGCTTTCGTGGAGTCGAAGGCGGGCAAGCGCTTCCTCGTGGCGGCGACGGTGCCCCACAGCTCCGGTGGCTGTGCGGCCATGAGCCGGCTGGCGAGGGGTGTGCTGGAGCTGCTGGCCACCTGAGCCGCCCTCCGCTGGTCAGCGTTTGGAGGCGCACTCCATACAGAGCTTGGCTCCGGGCTTGGCTTCGAGCCGGGCGGGCGGGATCTGCTGCCCGCAGCCCTCGCACTCGCCGAAAGTGCCGTTGTCGAGCTTTACGAGCGCATCATCCACGTCGGTCAGCGCCTCGCGCAGGGAACCGGCGAGAGCTTCGACCTCACCACGCTCGGCGGTGACCTGACTGGAGTCGGCGAAGTTCTGGTCGAACGCCAGATCCCCGCCGCTCAGGAGGCCCATTTCGCCGAGGCGGGCCCGAAGGTCGGACCGCTCCTGCTCGAGGGAGGCCCGGAGATCCGACAAGGTCGATTCGCTCAACACCAGGCCAGCCTACTCGGGCCTCGCGTGCTTGGCTCGTGGATGGGCCGACTCGTAGATCTGGCGCAGGCGGGGGGCCGAGACCCTGGTGTACACCTGGGTGGTCGAGATCGACGCGTGTCCGAGCAGTTCCTGGACGACGCGGATGTCGGCTCCGTGGTCGAGCATGTGGGTGGCGCAGGAGTGGCGGAGGACGTGCGGGGAGAGGCGGTCGCCCAATCCCACCGCCTCGCCGTGGTGGCGCACGATCCCCCAGGCACCCTGGCGGGAGAGCCGCCCGCCCCTCGTGTTCAGGAAGACGGCCTCGGCGTCCCCGCGCCGGGCCCATCGCTCGGGGGCCAGGTCGGCCCGGCCGCCGGGAGCCAGCCACGCCTCCAGGGACTCACACGCCAGGCGGCCGACCGGCACGATCCGCTCCTTGGAACCCTTGCCGAAGGCCCGCAGCAGGCCGGAGCCCAGATCGAGGTCGGCCAGGCTCAGACCCACGAGCTCGGAGACCCGCAATCCGCATCCGTAGAGGACCTCGAGGATCGCCCGGTCGCGGCGGGCGACGGTGTCGTCGCCCGTCACCGCGGCCAGCAGGCTACCGACCTCAGCCTCCGAGAGGGCCTTGGGTAGCCCTGAGGGCACCTTCGGCCGCTGGACCTCGCCCGCCGGGTTGGTGGCGGCAACGCCCTCGTCCTCCAGGAAGCGGTGCAGGGACCGGACCGAGACCAGGGCCCGAGCCACCGATGAGGGCGCCCGTCCTGCGGCCCGCAGGAAGGCCAGGTAATCCTCGACCACCGGCTCGGTCACAGTGGCGGAGGTCAGCCCCCTCCCGGTGAGGAACTCCTGGTAGGCGGCGAGGTCGCGCCGGTAGGCGGCGAGAGTGTTCGCCGACCGGCCCTTCTCCACCCCCAACCACGACAGCAGCTCCTCCATCTCCAGGGGGAGCTGGGCCGCGGTCACCCTGCGAGGGCGGTCAGCGGCTCCACGGCGCGCAACCCGAGGGCATCGGCGACGGCCGGATAGGTCACATGGCCGCCTGCCGTGTTGACCCCGGCCCGCAGAGCCGGGTCACGGGTGGAGGCGCCCAGCGGGCCCCATTCGGCCACGGCCAGCACGTACGGGAGGGTGGCGTTGGTCAGCGCGTAGGTGGAGGTGTGCGGCACGGCCGCGGGGACGTTGCCCACCCCGTAGTGCAGGACCCCGTGGAGCTCGTAGACCGGGTCGGCGTGTGTGGTCTCGCGGATCGTCTCCACGCAGCCGCCCTGGTCGATGGCGATGTCGACGATGACCGCGCCGGGCTTCATGCCCCGCACCATGTCCTCGGTGACCACCGTCGGCGCCCGGCCGCCGGCCACGAGCACGGCGCCGATCACCAGGTCGGCGTCGGCCACCGCCCGCTCGACGGCGCCCCGGTTGGAGGCCAGGGTCATGATCCGGCCCTTGTGGATCTGGTCGACGAACCGAAGCCGGTCGATGCTGCGATCGAGCAGCAGGACCTCGGCCTCCATGCCCTGGGCGATCCATGCCGAGTTCCAACCGACGTTGCCCGCGCCGATGACCACCACCCGCGCAGGGCGCACCCCCGGTGCGCCGCCGAGGAGCACGCCCCGACCGCCGCCGTCGCGCTCGAGGAAGTGGGCGCCGATCTGGGTCGCCATGCGTCCGGCCACCTCGCTCATCGGCGCCAGCAGGGGCAGCCCCCCACCGTCCACCTGGACCGTCTCGTAGGCCAGCGCGGTGGTGCCCTGGGCGAGGAGGGCCTCGGCCACCTCGGGCTCGGCGGCCAGGTGGAGGTAGGTGAACAGGACCAGGTCGGGCCGCAGGTAGGTCAGCTCCTCGGGCTGGGGCTCCTTGACCTTGACCACCATGCCTGCGGCCCAGGCGTCGTCGGAGGTGACGATCCGGGCCCCGGCCGCCTCGTAGTCGGTGTCGGGGAGCGACGACCCGTCGCCCGCCCCCGCCTCCACCAGCACGGTGTGGCCGTGGGCGGCCAGCTCCCGCACCCCGTCGGGCGTGAGGGCGACCCGGTGCTCGCCCTCCTTACGCTCCGCCGGCACCCCCACGATCATGGGCCAGACGGTAGCTGGGCCCGCCTGACCTCCCTGCGCATCGTGAGCCAGATGACGATCAGGAACGCCAGACCGACGAGCATCCCGGCCCGCCACGCCCAGGCCATCGCCCCGTCGTCGAAGTTCCCCGACGAGCGGGCCGCGCCCACGGCAACGAGGGCGAGCCCCGCGATCGCCGTTTCGAACGGCCAGCGCAGGGCCGTCCAGCGTCGCTCGAAGGCGAAGGCCAGGTACATCACCGCCGGAAAGGCGGCGAAGGCGGCGAGCGAGCGGGCGCTGAGTGGGGTGAGCGGCCAGGGCCAGTCGTCGATGAAGAGCGATGGCCGCAGGAACAGGGTGGCTGCGAAGAGCAGCTGGCCGGCGCCGAGCCCGGTGAGCGAGACCCGGATCCACTTCGGAATCGGCACGTCCTCGGGACCGGGCGTGCCCGGGTCGTGGATCCGGTTCTTCAGATAGAGCACGGGAAGCAGCAACGGGGTGGTGATGTACAGCAGGGTCCAGGCCCAGAACGAGACGTGGCCGTGGTTGAACTCCGACCAGTGCAGGAAGGTGGCCACGCCGAGGAGACCGGCGAAGACGGTGGTGGCCACGATGCCGGGGCCGAGGCGGTGCCATTCCCGGGCGCGGGTGGCCCGGGCGAAGAAGAGGGCGCCGGCGAGATAGCCCCCGCCCATGAACATGCAGCTCATCCGGGATCGGATCGTCCACCCCCACAGCGTTCGGGTCTGTCCCGGGAACAGGAACAGGATCACGAACGCCGCGGTCAGGACCGGGACGATGACGGCGGAGACGGCCCTTGTGGTCCTGAGCACCCGGTCGTCACGCACGGCAACCACCTCCAGCCGAAGCGTACGACCGCACGGCCGCCGGTGCATCGGTCGATGCACCGGCTCACCACTGGTGGGCGACGTCGATCACCAGCCGGGTGCCGGTACCAGGGCCGTCGAGCTGCATGACCCGGAACGGCAGGCGGGCCCGGACGCCGAGCCCGAAGGACGAGTAGCCCTCGTAGGAGCCGCCCCAGACGAGGTCCCGGAAGGTGCGGTAGCCGCCGGCCTGGAACTGGTCGGGACGCATCACGATCGCCGTCCCGCCCCAGGGAACTGTGGAGTTCCCGTTGCTGTCGTAGGCGGGTGCGTGGACGGAGATTCCCAGGACGGCGCCCCCCGCCACCAGCAACGGGGCCCCCGAGCCCTCGGCCCGGTAGGGAGGCTGGATGTAGCGGACGTCGTAGCCGGCCGCCGGCCGCCCGGCGATGTCGATCACCATCCGGTCGAAGCAGTCGTGGCGGCCGACGCGCACCCCGGTGACCGGCGCACCTGTGAAGGCCGCCGCCGACTTGGCCGTGCTGCCCCAAGTGATGCCGCAGTACGGGCCGGCCGCCGCGGCACCGGCCACCGCCGGCATCACTCCGACCGCGACCGCCGCAGCTGCGATGACCCCGAAAATCCGTGTTCGTGTTCTCATGCTCGTGATCATCGGGCGCCGACATCACGGCGGGTTCTCCGCCAGGTAACGGTTCTGCATCAGCGCCCCTTGACAACCGCTCGGCGGCGGCGCAATCTATCGGCGGTCGATACATCGAGCAGCGATAGAGAGGAGCCGATGTGAAGGAGTTGCTGCCTTTGCCGTCGGCGACGCTGCACATCCTCGTCGCTCTGGCCCCGGGCGAGAAGCACGGGTACGCCATCATGCGCGACGTCGAGGCGCTGAGCGACGGCGCCGTCCGCATGGGCCCCGGCACGCTCTACGGCTCGGTGAAGCGCATGCTCGCCGACGGCCTCATCGAGGAGGCGCCCGCTCGGCCGGATCCCGAGCTCGACGACCAGCGCCGCCGGTACTACCGGCTCACCGGCCTCGGCGAGCGGGTGCGGGCCGCAGAGCTGGCCCGCCTCGAGGCCCTGGTCCGCCGGGCCGGCTCGGCGGAGTGGGCGCAGCGGCGGGTCCCCCGTCTCCGAGAGGCCTGAGATGGCCAACCGCCATGAAGCGGTCTACCGGGCTCTCCTGCTCCTCTACCCACGATCGTTCCGTGCCGACTACGCCGAGCCGATGGCGCAGCTGTTCGGCGACCGCCTGCGCGACCGGGGCCGCCGGGCGTGGCTCGAGGCCGGCCCCGACATGGTCCGCAATGTTCCCGTCCAAAGAATGGAGGCCGTCATGGCCCGTGTGAGTCCTGGAGCGCGCGTCGTCGCGCTGGCCGTCATCGTGTTCGGCGCGGTCCTGGCGATAGTGGGATTCGGAGGTGGCGCCGCACCGCTCCTCGTGGTGGTGGCTGCGGTCGGGGCGATCGTCGCCGTCGCGAGGCAACGGCGCATCGTCACGCCCTTCGGCGAGCGCGCCCCGCTCCGGCCCGCAGTCACCCAGGCGTGGTGGGCGCCGATCGCCGCCCTGCTCGGCCTGGTCATGATCCTCGGCGGCATCGGCACGGTCTTCGAGGCCCACAACCTCGGAGGCCGGATCTTCGGCAGCAGCTTCCTTCTGGCCCTCGGCGCCATGATGCTGCTCGGGCTCATGCGCCGTCCCTTCGATCGGGTGACGGGCAACTCGCTCATCCTGGTGGCGACGGTCCCGGCGTTCGCTTTCTTCTGGGTCATCGTGCCGGCGGTGGCCGGCCTGCTGGTCTGGATCGGCGTGCTGAGCGCCGGCTTCAGCGACGAGCCGCGCCGTTTGGTCAATCCGCGGCCTTATCCGACCCCCGATTGACCAAACCGCTCCCGGGCCAGGCAGAGGGCGATGATCGACTTGCCGTCCACCAGCTCGCCGGAGGCGATGAGGTCCGCGACGCTGTCGAGGGCGACCCGCTCGATGGTCATGTGCTGCTCCTCGTGGCCCTGGAAGTCGGTGGCGCACGGCGTGAGGTCGGTGGCCAGAAAGAGGAACGAGTGCTCGTCGCAGAAGCCGGGTGAGTTGTAGAACTCAGCGAGCTTCACCATGGAGCCGGCCCTCATGCCCACCTCCTCTTCGAGCTCACGGTGGGCGGTCACCTCCACCGGCTCGTCGCTGACGTCGCGCTTGCCGGCGGGGACCTCCAGCAGCAGGCCGTCGATGGCGGCCCGGTACTGGCGCACGAGGATGACGTCCCCGTCGATGACGGGGACGACGACCACCGCGCCGGGATGGTGGACGACGTCACGCTCGAAGGTGTTGCCGTCGGGGTCGACGAACGTGCCGGTGCCGGCCGAGACGAGCGCGCCCTGCCAGACGATGCGCTCGTCGAGCTTCCGGAAACCGGCGGCCACCGGCTAGACGGCGGAGGCGTCGTCGAGCTGGAGCAGCCGGGGAGCGCGGCCCTCGGCCCGGGACAGCGCGGCGGCCACAAAGGCCTTGAACAGCGGGTGGGGCCGGTCAGGACGGCTCTTGAACTCGGGGTGGGCCTGGGTGCCGATCCAGAACGGGTGGGCGGCCAGCTCCACGAACTCCACCAGCCGGTCGTCGGGCGACGTGCCGACGGGCAGCAGCCCGGCGTCCTGGAGCCGCCGGCGGTACCGGGAGTTGAACTCGTAACGGTGGCGGTGGCGTTCGTAGACGAGGGGCTCGCCGTAGGCGTCCGCCACCTGGGAGCCGGCCTCGAGCCGGGCGGCGTACAGACCGAGGCGCTGGGTGCCGCCGAAGTCGACCACCTTGCGCTGCTCGTCCATGAGGTCGATGACGGGGTGGGGCGAGTCGGGGTCGAACTCCGAGGAGTTGGCGCCGGTCAGGCCGCAGACGTTGCGGGCGAACTCGATGACCATCGTCTGCATGCCCAGGCACAGGCCGAGGCAGGGGATCTCGTGCTCCCGGGCGAAGCCGGCGGCGGCGATCTTGCCCTCGATGGCCCGGGGCCCGAACCCGCCGGGGATGACCATGCCGTCGAGGTCGCGGAGGCGGCTCTCGACCATGAGCCCCTCGACCTCGCCGGCGTCGATGTACTCGATCTCGACCTTGGCCCCGTTGGCGAACCCGCCGTGGCGTAGGGCCTCGACCACCGAGAGGTAGGCGTCGGGCAGGGCGTACTTGCCAACGAGCCCGATGCGCACCGGCGTGGTGGCCGCCTCGACCCGTCGGACGAGCGCCTCCCAGCCGGCGAGCTCGGGGGTGAGGGCCGCCCCGTCGAGGTGCAGGAGGCTGCAGAGATAGCCGTCGAGGCCCTCCTCATGGAGGACCAGGGGGATCTCATAGAGGTTGTGGGCGTCGACCGCGCTCACCACGGCCTTCTCGGGCACGTCGCACAGCAGGCTGATCTTGCGCTTCACGCCCAGGGAGATGGGGCGGTCGCTGCGGCAGACGATGGTGTCGGGCTGGATGCCCCGCGCCCTCAGCTCGGTGACCGAGTGCTGCGTGGGCTTGGTCTTCTGCTCCCCCGAGGGCCCGAGGTACGGCACCAGGGTGACGTGGACGTAGGCCACGTTGTCCCGGCCCACGTCGTTGCGGAACTGCCGGATGGCGTCGAGGAACGGGAGGATCTCGATGTCGCCCACCGTGCCGCCGACCTCGGTGATGACGACGTCGACGTCGTCGGTGGCCAGGCGGCGGATGCGTTCCTTGATCTCGTTGGTGATGTGGGGGATGACCTGGACGGTGTCGCCCAGATAGTCGCCCCGGCGCTCCTTGGCCAGAACCGAGGAGTAGATCGAGCCGGTGGTGACGCTCGAGTCGCGATGGAGGTTCTCGTCGATGAAGCGTTCGTAGTGACCCAGGTCGAGGTCGGTCTCGCCCCCGTCCTCGGTGACGAACACCTCCCCATGCTGACTGGGATTCATCGTCCCGGGGTCCACGTTGATGTACGGGTCGAGCTTCTGGAGCGTGACCCGCAGGCCTCTGCTCTTCAGCAGCCGCCCGAGGGACGCGGCCGTCAGGCCCTTTCCGATCGAACTTGCCACCCCGCCCGTTACGAAGATGTGTTTCGCCACGGGGGTTCAGCCTACCCCTGCCGCCGCCGTCGGAGGTGCATGACCCAGGCCGGCGATGGCGCTCAACTTCGGCGGGCAGAATGCCGACACTGCACTGGAGCTGATCTCCGAGGAGGACGAGCATGCAGGCACAGGTCGACGACCGGTTGGTGGTGCACGGATCCAGAGGCACCCGTACCGGCGTGATCCTCGAGCTGGTCGACGGCGCCGGACCCCAGCGGTACCGGGTTCGGTGGGAGGACGGTCACGAGAGCACCATCTCCCCCGGCCCCGACGCCGTCGTCGACCACGACGACCCGGCCGACGCCCGCGCCGGGTGGGAGGCGGCCAAGGCCGCCCGCCACGCCCGTACCACGGCCTGGCGGCGGGGCATCACCGCCGGGGTCGGGCGCGAGGCGCATCTGGCCCAGCAGAAGCTGGCGTCCAGCTGAAAGTCGGCGGCTCCTAGTCGGTAGCCTCCGCCCGCAGCAGTCCGGCCGCCTTCTCCACCGCCCTGCGGGCCCGGGTGAGGCGACGTTCCTCGGCCGCCGCGCCCCCGTTGCCCTCGACCGCGGCCCGAAGGCGGTCGATGGCCAGGTCGGCCAGCTCCTCGGCGATCCCTTCGAGGCGCTCCCGGAGGTCGTCGAATTCCGCTGGGTCTCCGGACGGCAGCACGCCGGTACCCTACGCGGGTGAACCTGCTTCTGGGCGACTGGGTGGACGCCGAGCGCGACCGCATCGTCGCCACCTTGTGCGACTGGGTCCGCATCCCCTCGATCTCCGCCCATCCCGACCGGGCCGGCGACGTCCGCCGCTCGGCCGACTTCACCGCCGGGCTGCTGTCCGACGCCGGGCTGGAACACGTCGAGGTCCTCGAGACGGCCGGCCTGCCCTCTGTCTACGCCGAGCACATGCATGCCGGCCCGGGCGCCTCCACCGTCCTGGTCTACGGGCACCACGACGTCCAGCCGGTCGACCCACTGGAGCTGTGGACGTCGCCGCCATTCGAGCCTGAACTGGCCGACGGGGTCCTGCGGGGACGCGGAGCGATCGACGACAAGGGCCAGACGCTGTTCCAGATCGAGGCCGTGCGGGGCCTGCTGGCCGGCGGGCGGCTGCCGGTCAACGTGAAGTTCCTCGTCGAGGGCGAGGAGGAGGTGGGCAGCCCCAACTTCGAGGCCCTGCTCGGGGCCGAGCGGGAACGGCTGGCGTGCGACGTGGTCGTGGTCTCCGACACCGACATGTGGGCGCCCGACGTCCCGTCGGTCTGCGTCGGCATGCGGGGCCTCATCGCCTATGGAGTGACCCTGCGCACGGCCAGGGCCGACCTCCACTCGGGCCTGTTCGGCGGCGCGGTACCGAACCCCGCCCACCTGATCGCCCGCATGGTGGCCGCCCTGCACGACACCGAGGCGCGGGTCACCCTGCCCGGCTTCTACGACGACGTGCGCCCGCTCACCGAGGCGGAGGAGACGTCGCTGGCCCGCATCCCCGTCGACGAGGGCGCGTGGCGCGAGATGGCGGGCGTGCAGCGGTTGGAGGGCGAGGCCGGGCGGTCGTTGCTGGAACGCATCTGGACCCGGCCGACGTGCGACGTCGTCGGCATCGCCGTGGGCTACGCCGGCGCGGGGGTGAAGACCATCGTCCCCGCCCAGGGCCGGTTCACCGTCACCTTCCGCCTCGTCCCCGACCAGCATCCCGACGCGGTCGGCGAGGCGTTCGAGGCGTGGGTGCGGGACCAGGTGCCCGAAGGCGTCGAGGTGGAGATCACCCGCATGGGGGGCGTGGCTCCGGCGCTGACGCCTGTCGACCACCCGGCCATGGCCGGCCTGTGCCGGGCGGTCGAGCGGGTATGGGGCAAACCGCCCCTGTTCACCCGGATCGGTGGCAGCGGGCCCGAGGAGGCGCTGGGCCGGATCCTCTCGGCCCCGGTGCTGTACCTGGGCGTCGCCCTGCCCGACGACCAGTTCCACGCCCCCAACGAGCGCATGGTGATGGACCAGTTCTGGAAGGGTCTGCTCGCCGCCGGCGAGCTGTTCGAGGAGCTGCGCGGTCTTGGGCGACACTGACCGGGAGTGGGTGTCGTTCGAGGACCCCACCGAGGAGCGCACGTGGGTGTTCGACATCACGTTTCTGCTGAGCCGGTGGGAGTGCATCTTCGGGCGGGGCTGCCAGGGCGTGCTGACCGGGCCGGCGCCGGAACTGGTGCAGGGCTGCTGCTCCTACGGGGCCCACTTCACCGATGCCGGCGACGAGGCCCGCGTGGAAGCGGCGGCCGCCACCCTCACCCCGGCCCAGTGGCAGCACCGCAGGGAAGGCCTGCAGCGGGGCATCATCAAGACGAACTCCAGCGGCGAGCGGGTGACGCGCATGGTGGCCGACGCGTGCGTGTTCCTGAACCGGCCGGGGTTCGCCGGGGGCCCGGGCTGCGCCCTCCACCGGGCCGCCCTCGAACGGGCCGAGCGGCCCATGGACCTGAAGCCCGACGTCTGCTGGCAGCTGCCCCTGCGCCGCGAGGAGCGCGACGACGGCGGCGGCCACATCACGTCCACCATCGTCGAGTGGAGGCGCTCCGACTGGGGCGCGGGAGGCGACGAGTTCCACTGGTGGTGCACAGAGGCGCCCGAGGCCTTCGCCGGCCCCACGGCCGTCTATCGGACGATGACCGACGAGCTCACCGGCCTGGTCGGCGACGAGGTCTACGCCCGCCTGGCGGCGTACCTCGACGCCCGGTCGGGCGGGAG
>Ga0136633_1000409_pt1 | contig 32459 bp, 42 predicted proteins | sample AntDrymeUQ832206_2_FD_105494 | JGI IMG/M metagenome (GOLD analysis project Ga0136633, IMG submission 105494) | Polar desert sand microbial communities from Dry Valleys, Antarctica - metaG UQ83 (22.06) | ecosystem: Environmental > Terrestrial > Soil > Desert | place: Antarctica: Dry Valley... | reverse complement strand
CTCGAATGGAGCGGCTACGAGGCCGAGGACTTCTGGACCGATTTTCAGTCGGCCAACCCGGACACGGAGGTCACGTTCGAGTTCGGCGATACCGATGCGAACATCCTGGCCCTCATGCAGGGCGGCAGCCAGGCCGACATCTTCCACTTCTACACGGGCTGGCAGCAGTTCTACGTCGACCAGGGCCTGGTGCGCGAGATCGACACCAGCAAGCTGTCGAACTGGGACAAGGTGCCAGTCGAGTACCAGGAGCTCGGGCAGATCGACGGCAAGCAGTACTTCGTCCCGTGGGACTGGGGCTTCACCTCGATCCTCTACAACACCGACGAGGTCGAAGAGGTCACCAGCTGGGACGCGCTGTTCAACGAGGACTACGCCGGCCATGTCTCGATGTGGAACGACGGCCCGGGCGCCGTCGCGGTGTCCTCTTACATCCACGGCTGGGACGAGACGGCCCTGACCGATGATCAGCTCGCCCAGATCGAAGAGGAGTGGATCGCCCAGAAGCCGCTGAACGCCTTCTACTGGACCGGCGAATACGTCGATCTCTGCCCCGCCGTCCAGGACGGCACCGTCTGGGTCGCCTACGCGTGGCAGGGCTGCTACGCGACAGCGCTTGCCGCCGGCGACCCGGTCGCGTACGCCAACCCGGAAGAGGGGCGCAACTCGTGGGTGGGGCTGTACGGCATCAGCGCCGATACGGACAGTTACGAGCTCTCGCTCGAGTTCCTGGACTTGAAGCTGGCCGAGCTGAGCTGCGGGAACGCGGTCAGCCTGTTCTACTACGGGTGCGCGAACAGCGAGGTGATGGCCGCGATCGAGGACCCTGTCCTGATCGAGGCCTTCGGCCTGGATGACCCGACCATCCTGGAGTCGACCAACTTCACGCCGCTCGTCACCGAGGAGCAGCGTTCGGCGTGGACCGGGATGTGGGAGCGGGTCCAGGCCGACTGAATCCTCCGCGGGCGTTGGCGGCGGGTCGACGACGATGCTGGGTCGCGGGGGAACGCTGAAGGTCTTCGCCGGGCTGCCACTCGCGTGGCTCGCGGCCTTCTTCGTGCTGCCCTTGCTGCTCATCGGCGCATTCAGCCTACGGGGCGGAGCCGGAGCGCTCGGGCCGGCCGAGCCGTGGGCCGTGTCGTTCGAGCAGTACGCCGAGGCTCTCGACACGCCGGCGTTCATGCGGTTGCTCGGCGTTTCGGTGCTCATGGCCGTTGGGATCGCCGGCCTTGCCACCCTCCTGGCGTATCCCATCGCCTACTTCCTGGCCTTCCGCGCCGGTGCGCGCGCACCGCTGTTTCTGACGCTGCTACTCGTCCCGTTCGCGGTCAGCTACCTGCTTCGCGTCATGGCGTGGAAGCTCATGCTCGGTCCGGAGGGCGGCATCAACTCGCTGCTGGCCACCCTCGGCTTGACCGATGATCCGCTGGAGCTTCTCCTGTACAGCCGCCCGGCCGTGATCATCACGCTCGTCTACGTCTGGATCCCGTTCGCCACGCTGCCGATCTATGCCGCGATGCAACGCGTGGACCGCAGCCACCTCGAGGCGGCCGCGGACCTCGGAGCCGGGCCATGGGCGCGCTTCTGGCGCGTCACGGTGCCATTGAGCGTGCCGGGGGCGCTCGCCACGTTCTTCATGGTCTTCATTCCCACGGTCGGCGAGTACGTGACGCCGACCCTCGTGGGTGGGGCCGACGGCATCATGTACGGCAACATCATCCAGGGATTCTTCACCCGCTCGGCCAACTGGCCGCTCGGTTCGGCAATGGCGATGATCATGCTGGCGCTCACGCTCGTCGTGGTGGCCATCGCCCTCCGCGTCATCGACCTCCGGCGCGTGACGCCGTGACGGCGCGCACCCGGGCCATCGGTGTGGGCAGGACTCGCATGCCTCTCGGTCCCGTGTACGGCGCCATGCTCGCCGCCCTGTACCTGCCCATCGCAGTCCTGTTCATCTTCTCGTTCAACGCCGGCACCTCCCTCTCCTTCCCGCTTGTGGGCTTCACGCTCGACTGGTACGAAGCGGTCCTGGGCAACGGGCCGATGCTCGACGCGGCGCGCAACAGCCTGATCGTCGGGATGGCGTCGGCAAGCGTCGCGACCACCATCGGCTGCCTGGTCGCCGTGGCCGTGCTGCGCTTCCGCTTCCGCGGGCGCGGGCTGCTGCTGGCAATGGCGGGCCTGCCCCTCGTCGTGCCCTTCGTGGTCATGGGCGTTGCGTTCTTCCTGCTCTTCGTCGCCATCGACGTCCCGCGCTCGCTGCTGACGGTGACCGTCGGCCACTCGGTGATCGCCATCCCGTACGCGACGCTCATCCTGCTGGCGCGGCTGTCCGGCCTCGATCCCGCCCTCGAGGACGCCTCCATGGACCTGGGGGCGAGCTATCCGACGACATTGCGGCGCATCGTGCTGCCACTGATGGCCCCGACGCTGCTCTCCGCCTGGCTGACCTGCTTCATCGTCTCGTTCGACGAGATCGCGCTCGCCATCTTCCTGGTCGGCGGCGACCCGACGTTCCCCGTGTTCCTCTACGGGCAGCTGCGCTTCGCGCAACGGCTGCCGGTGCTCATCGCCATGGCCGTGCTGCTCATGATCGGCACGGTCGTGCTGACGCTGATCGCCCTGCGCCTACGCACCGACGACCCGTAGGAGCGTCAGCCCCTGGGCTATCGCCCCCGGCGCGGCGTGCGCCGATGTGGTCAGCTCGCGCGGCGGGCCTGCGGGTGGGTGGCTGACACGGCCGCCAGGAGCCGCTTCGAGGCGGCAGCCACCTCGGCGACCGCCTCGTCGAAGGCATGCTCGTTCGCGGTCGACGGCCTGCGATAGCCGCTCACCTTGCGGACGTACTGGAGGGCGGCGGCAGTGATCTCGTCGTCGGGGGCCGGCTCGGCGCCGGTCCGGAGGGTCTTGATGCTTCGGCACATGCATGAAGCATACGCCTATGCACCCAAAAGCTCCTCGAGGGAGCCGATGACGCGGTCCGCGGCGGAGACATCGGTCTCGGCGAACTGGGGGACCGCGATGCAGGTGAGCCCGGCCGCCTTCGCGGCGGCGACGCCGGAGGCGGAGTCCTCGAGCGCGAGGGCCTCGGCGGGGTCGACGCCGAGATCCTGGCAGGCGCGCAGGTAGATGTCGGGGGCCGGCTTGGCGTGCTGCACGTCGGCGGGCGTGACGATCGTCTCGAACAGGTCGCTCAGACCGGCCGTGGCCAGCGCGTCGTCGACCAGGAAGCGCGGCGAGTTCGATGCCAGGCCAAGCCGCACCCCATCCATTGCCCGGAGTCCTTCGACGAGCTCGAGCGCCCCCGGCCGAGCGTGGACCTGCCGCCGCACGCGCTCATGCATGAGCGCCACCATCTCGTCGACCAGCGCCGCCCCCTCCTCGTGCGGCCGGCCGAGCCGATCGGCGAAGTAGCGAGACGTGATCTCGAAGCTCGTCCCGATGACCGCCATCTTGTCGTCCCAGGTGAACTCGTCGCCGTGCCGGCGGAAGAGCTCGACCTCCGCCTCGTGCCAGAGCGTCTCGGTATCCAGCAGCAGCCCGTCCATGTCGAAGATGACGGCCCGATAGCGACCGCTGAGCGGCACCCGCTAGCCCCGTGCCGGGAAGAACGAGCCGCCGGCCGCGCCGATCGACCGCAGCAGCGGCACGACCCGGTACCGGCCGTCGGGCTCCGATGCGTGGAGCGCATCGAGCGTGTTGACCACGGACAACAGGCCGATCCGCTCCCCCCAGGCGAGCGGTCCCTCCGGCCAGTTCGTGCCGAGCTGCATGGCCGTGTCGATCGCGTCAGGTGCGGCGACCCCATCTGCGACGGCAGAGGCCGCCTCGTTCACGATGGCCGCCAGGATGCGTGCCTCGATCTGCGGGTCGTCGAGCGCGGGCAGCAGCGGGGTGCGGGCCAGTGCGGGCCAGCACGCGCCCTGGGCGCCTTCGGCCCCGTACTCGTAGTAGCCGGCGTTGCTCTTGCGGCCGAGCCGGCCGGCGTCCACCACGCGCCGCTGCACCTGCGCCGGACGGTAGCGCGGGTCGCCGAAGAAGCCCTCGAAGATGGCCAGGCCGGCGGCGAGATTGACGTCCGTGCCCACCACGTCGGCCAGCTCGAAGGGTCCGAGCCGGAAGCCGATGCCGCGCATGGCCTCGTCGATGGTCCTGACATCCGCCAGGCCGCCCTCCAGGATGCGGCAGGCCTCGAGGTAGTAGCCGCGCTGGATCCGGTTGACGATGAAGCCCGGCGTGTCGGCCGCGACGACCGGAGTCTTGCCCAGGCGACGCGCCAGGAGCGCGACGGTGTCGGTCACCTCGGGATCGGTCGTCGGGCCGGCGATGACCTCGATCAGGGCCATCAACGGCACCGGGTTGAAGAAGTGCATGCCGATGACCCGGCCCGGCCGCGACGTGGCGGACGCGATGCGCGTGACCGACAGCGAGCTCGTGTTGGTGGCCAGGATCGTGGCCTCGTCCGCAACGGCGTCCAGGCGCCGGAACGCGTCGCGCTTGAGCTCGAGCTCTTCGGGGATCGCCTCGACGACGAGGTCCGCCGCGCCGAGCTCCTCGAGGCTGCCGGCCGGCTGAATGCGCGACGCCGCCGCGGTGGCCTCGTCCGCGCTCAGCTGCTCCTTCTCGACCTTGCGGCCAAGGAACCCCTCGATCCGATGCTGCGCGCGCTCCGTGGCGCCCTCCTGCGGGTCATGCACGAGGACCGCCAGGCCGGCCTCGGCCACCACCTGGACGATGCCCGCTCCCATGGTCCCCGCTCCGAGCACGGCGATGGTGCTGATCTCGTTCACCGACCGTGGAACTCCGGGTCTCGCTTCTCGCCGAATGCGGCGACCCCCTCGGCATGGTCCTCCGTCCGGCCGGCGACCTCTTGCAGCCCGGCCTCGGCCGCCAGGCTGTCGGCCAGTGACGCGTCCTCGGCAGCGTTCACCAGTCGCTTCGTGAGGCCGATACCGAGGGTCGGCCCAACAGCCAGGCGGCGGGCCAGCTCGCGCGTCGCCTCCGGCAGCCGCTCCGCCGGGACCACGGCGGCCACGAGGCCCGCGGCGTAGGCGTCGTCGGCACCGAGCTGGCGCTCGCCGAGCAGGATCTCGAGCGCGCGATGCCGCCCCAGCGCCCTGACGAGCGTCCGCGTCAAGCCGGAGTCCGGCACGAGGCCGATGCGGTGAAAGGCGGGGACGAAGCGCACGCCCCGGGCCGCGATGACCAGGTCGGCGGCAAGGGCCAGGCTGACGCCCGCTCCCGCCGCCACCCCGTTGACGGACGCGATGACCGGCTTTGGCAGGCTCCGGACCGCCTCGACCAGCGGGTTGTACTCGGTGGTGATGACGTGGCGGAAGTCGCGCTCACCGGAGCCGCCATGCAGATCGGCGCCGGCGCAGAACCCGCGGCCCGCGCCGGTGATGATGACGGCGCGGATCCCATCCTCCCGGCCCGCGGTCTTGATGGCGGCGAGCAGCTCAGCGCGCATCGAGGCGTTCAGCGCGTTCAGCGCGTCCGGTCGGTTCAGCGTGATCGTCAGCACGCCCTCATCGCTCTGGACGAGCAGCGTCTCGAATGACTGGTCGGGCACCGCCAGATTGTACCGGCGAGGGACGTGAAAACGCCCGATGCCCCGAAGGCACCGGGCGTTGGCGGCGGTATATGGGCGAAGCCGTCAGACGGCTCGGCTGCCTCCCCGCTTCGTGACCATGTTCCACACGAACACGACGATGATCGCTCCGACGATGGCCGCCACGATCGTGCCGATGTTGATGCCGGTCGTCCAGTCCTCGCCTGTCAGGGCTCCGAACAGGAAGCCGCCGACCAGGGCGCCGACGATGCCCGCGACCAGGCCGCCGAGGACGCCGTAGTTCTCGTCACCCGGGACGACCTTGCTGGCGATAAAGCCGGCAATGGCGCCGACCACGATCCACGCAATGATGCTCATAGTTACCTCCGCGCTCCCTCATACTTCAACACCGGGACGGTGTGCCGCACCCGGGACGCCTTCTACTGCAGGTTCCGTACCGCTCGACCGACCAAGCGCTGGTCCGCTCAGCGAGCGAGCGTGAAGAAGCTCCCGACATCGGACATGCGGGCCGCGGAGTACAGCCGATGCGCCACCTGGCGCTGGTGCCCGGATTCGAGTGCCGCCGCGTAGGCGCCACGGCGGACGGACTCCGCGAACGCAGCGTCAAGGAGGGCCGCGCCGATATCCCGGCCGCGTGCCGACTCCGTCACGACGAGATCTGGGATCCAGGCCTGCGGCGCGGTCGCGAAGAACGGGTGGCGGAACTCCAGGCTGATGAGCCCGACCGGCTGCCCGTCGAGCCATGCCAGCATCGACCCGGTGTCAGCGCTGGCGACGTGCTGGGAGAAGGTGCGTCGCAGCGCCGGCAGCCGCTCCTCGCTCGGCGCCGGCCGCCCCAGCTCGGCCAGCAGACGCGTGGTGGCCTCGAAGTCGGTGTCGTCATCGACGAGTTCTCGAAGCTCGACGCCCGGCGCCGGCTCGATCTGCCTCGTCGCGACCGGGGCGATCTCGAAGTACTTGCCCTGGTTCACGAAGCCGGTAGCCTCGTACAGCCCGCGTGCCGCCGCGCGGTCCGTCGCGACCTCGAGCATCACCTGGTGCCCGCCCCGCAGGCGCCACTCGGCGATGGCGGCGGCCAGCAGCGCGCGTCCGATGCCCCGGCCTCGAAACCGCTCGCGCACGAACAGGTCGCTTACCCAGCCCTCGAACGTCGCGTGGTTGAGCCGCCGCCGGAAGCGGAAGCCGATGAACCCGGCAGGCTGACCTGCGGCGATCGCCAGGAAGGGCGTGGCATCCGGGTCGTTGACCAGTGCCTCGAATCGTGCGCGATGCGCGTCGGAGTCGGCCGCGGGCAGGCGGTAGAGCTCGCGAGCCAGTGTCAGCGCATCGGCAAAGTCATCACGGCCGAGGGGCCGAAGTTCGACGCCGTCCGGGAGCTTGACCGCGATGCCGCCAACCGGGCGGTCCGGGTTGCTGAGCATCACTCGCTCAGTCGGTGACCACGACGAAGCTGCCGCCCCACGGGCCGTACGGGCTCGACTCGATCCCGTTCTGCTCGCTGCCCTCGTACGAGTCCTCGCCGGGGCTGATCTCGATCGTCACCTCGCCGCCGTCCTCGACGGTGATCGCGCCAGCGTGCACGGCGGCCGTGCAGATCGACGAGTCATCCGTGTAGACGGTCGTGCCCCAGACGGTGTCGATTCGGCTCTCGTCGGCCGGCGGGCAGTCGTACGTGAATTCTTCGCCGACCGCGGCGCGATGCTCGACGGCGTTCACCGACCAGGGATCGGCGGCCGGGGCGCTCGCCGGGGCGCCGGTGGCGGTGGCCAACGAGCTCGCCGGAGCGTCCGTCGCCGCGACGGTCGGTTCGGCGGTGGCCTCGGGGGTGGCTGCCGCCGGCGAGCTGCAGGCGGTGACGGCCAGCACGAGGAGGCCAGAGATCGTGAGGAGCAATCGGCGGGAGGTTGTCATGCGGGGATGTTACCGCGCGACGTCATCGGCCCCTGAAGTCGGGCGGGCGCTTCTCGAGGAAGGCCGCCATCCCCTCCTTCTGGTCCTCGGACGCGAAGAGGAGGTAGAAGAGCCGCCGCTCGTGGGCGAGCGCCTCGGTGAGGCCCATCTCGTGGGCAGCATTGACGGCTTCCTTGGCCAGGCGGAGGGCGATCGGTGACTTCTCCGCGATCGTCGCGGCCAGCGCCAGCGCATCCTCGACTACCAGCTCGTCCTGGGTGACGAGGGTGACCAGCCCGGCGCGCTCGGCCTCGGCGGCAGTGATCGGGTCGCCGGTGAGGATCATGCGCATGGCCTTCGCCTTGCCGATGGCGCGGGTCAGCCGCTGCGTCCCGCCGGCGCCCGGGATGACCCCGATGCCGATCTCGGGCTGGCCGAACTTCGCGCCCTCGCCGGCCACGATCAGGTCGAGGGTCATGGCCAGCTCACAGCCGCCGCCCAGGGCCCAGCCGTTCACCGCCGCGATGACCGGCTTCGTGATCCTGCGGATGCGATCCCACTGGCCGATGCGGTTCGTCAGCAGCAGGTCGATGGGGGTGGCATTGGCCATCTCGCCGATGTCGGCGCCTGCGGCGAACGCCCGCTCGTTGCCGGTCACGACGATGGCGCGAACCGTGTCGTCCTGGTCCAGCGCCTCGAGGGCGGCGCACAGCTCGTCCATGACCGCGCCGTTCAGCGCATTGAGCTGCTTCGGGCGGTTGAGGCGCACGAGCGCGATCCGTCGCTCCGGCTGGCGCTCGACCAGGACGACCTGCGCGTCGTCACTCACCGGGGCATCCTCTCAGCCATGCACCGGGGGACTCGTAGCGACGGTTCAACCCCGTCGACTGGGCGATCCGGCCCGAGATGGGGCGCCAAGACGAAGGTTTGCGCGGTTCTTGGGGCTCTCGGCGCGAAGGATCCAGACAAAGCAGTCCGGGGATGAATATCTGAGAGGAAACGGCGCATCACCCGCCCCTCCACGGGTCGGGCAGCTCCACCCCGCATGCGCCGCAGAACCGATGCGACGCGGGCAGCCCGACCGCGCCGCACGACGGACACACGCGTCCCTCCCCCGCCTCCAGGCGCCGCAGCTCGGCGAAACGAGGGCGGCGCTTGTCATGGAAGGCCGCCACGGCCTCGCGGGTCTCGTCGGCGGTGGAGTGGATGGCCAGCCAGTCGCGCGCGTGCTCCACGGTCTGCGACCAGACGAGGTCGCGCCACCAGTTGAGCTGGGTCTTCGTGTATCGCATCGCCTCGGGCAGCTTGCGGGCGAGGTTCGCCGCCAGCCCGGCGACGACATCGTCCAGCTCGTCGCGCGACGCGACCCGCGAGACGAGCCCCCATTCGAGCGCCTGGGCGGGGGCGACGGGCTCGCACAGCATGATGATCTCGCGCGCGCGGCGGTCGCCGACGATCAGCGGCAGCCATTGGGTCGCGCCGCCGGCCGGCACCGACCCGTGCTCCGGTCCAACGTGCCGGATGTACGCGTCGTCGACGATGACCGACAGGTCGCAGGCCATCTGGAGCTCGTTGCCGCCGCCGACGCAGATGCCGTTGATGCGCGCAATCGTCGGCTTGCCGATGTGGCGCAGCCGGTCGTGCATCTCGATGAAGGCCCCCATCCAACGCCAGTACTGGCCGCTCGTGGCACCCATCAGCGACTGCTCGTCGAGGTCTGCGCCGGTGCAGAACGCGCGATCCCCCGCGCCGGTGACCACGACGACCGCGACGGATTCGTCCCACGCGGCCTGCTCGAAGGCGGACGACAGCTCCTTCAGCGTCGGAAAGTCGAGCGCGTTGAGGACCGCGGGCCGGTCGATCGTGACCGTCGCCACGCCCGCATCGGCGTCGCGCTCGTAGCGGATGCGCTCGAAGCCGAGGGCGGTCGGGTCGGCAGCGGCGGGCGAGCCGGGCTCAGGCATCGGCCTCGTCGGGCACGACGAACATGCTGACGCCGGCGCCGGCAAACGTGCGCAGGTCGCGCGCGCTCTCGGCACCCGCCTCGGAACCGAGCGCCTCGTCGAGGTCGCCGAACGAGTCGAAGGCCATCTCCGCCATCAGGTAGTAGGGGGATGGACGGCCGCCGACCCCGGCGAGCTTCGAGATGCGCGTGTCGCGGAGCCGTGGGTAGCGCGACACGATCGACGTGTGGACGTCTCGGTAATGCGCGTCGAACGCATCGGTGTCCTCGGGTGGCTTGTACAGCACGACCAGGCGAGGCATCGGCTACTGCTTGAAGTAGTCGGCGTTGATCTGGATGTACTTCGTCTGGTCGTCCGGCACGGCATCCTCGGCGAAGATCGCCGTGACCGGGCACTCCGGTTCGCAGGCGCCGCAGTCGATGCACTCGTCGGGGTCGATGAAGAACATCGCGTCGTCGTCGGTGGCGTGAATGCAGTCGACCGGGCACACGTCGACGCAGCTCGCGTCCTTGACGCCGATGCACGGCTCGGTGATGACGTAGGTCATTGGCCTCTCTCGATCACAGCGCTCTTCAAGCGGGGCCTCATGTGAACGGTCCGGATCGGAGTCTACACCGCTCGTGCGGACGGCCAACGCAGCGCACGTGCCGTCGGCACCGGGCGGGTAGCATGGTCGGATGAATCAGCTCACTGATCTCGACCATCACCCGCTCATCGTCGCCGCGGTCACGCCCCTGACCGACGACGGGACGAGGCTCGACGTCTCCGCGATCGCCCCGTACACGGCGTTTCTCGAGGAGCATGGCGCCGATGGGGTCTTCGCCTGCGGCACGACCGGCGAGGGGGTGCTCCTCTCCCTCGACGAGCGACATGCGGTCGCCGAGGCCTTTCGCACGGCCGTGTCGGGCACGCTGATCGTCCACGCAGGCGCACAGGCCACCGCCGATACCTGCGCGCTCGCCGAGCATGCGTCGGAGATCGGCGCGGATGCCGTCGCCGTCATTGCGCCTCCCTACTACGCCCTCGACGCGGAAGCCCTGACGGCGCACTTCGTCGCCGCCGCTCGCGCGTGCGCGCCCCTCCCGTTCTACTGCTACGCCTTCACGGCGCGGTCGGGCTATCCGCTGCCGGTCGAGGTCATCCGACGCATCGGCGCTGAGGTCGACAACCTGGCCGGCCTCAAGGTCAGCGAATCACCATTCGAGCGCGTCGAGCCGTACCTCGACCTGGGGCTGCCGGTCCTCATCGGCAACGAGCCGCTCATCCCGGCCGGGCTGAGCCGGGGGGCGATCGGCGCCGTGTCGGGCATGGCGGCGGCCTTCCCGGATGTCGTGCGCGAGGCCCTCGACCAGCCGGCCGGGATCGCCGCGGAGCGCCTGGCGACGCTGCGCTCGGCGATGGATGCCAGCGGCCAGTTCATCGCAGCGGCCAAGCACATGCTCGCCGAGCGTGGGGTGCCGGTTGGCCCCGGCATGCGCGCCCCCCTGCGCGCGCTGACCGGTGCCGAACGAGCCAAGCTGGTTCGGGCGGTCGGCGAGATGGGAGTCCTGGCCCCCACGCCTGTCGCATAGGTTCCCGCGGCAGCCGGCCGGGTTCGCCTCGGTCCGCGCCGGTCGGGCTCAAACGGTCGTCAGGTCGGCGGCGGCCTGGGCGGCTCGCAGCGAGGCGTACCCAGGCTTGATCTGCTCGTTGATGATGCGCAGCCGACCGTCGAAGGGCCAGAACGCGGACTTCATGGCGTTGAGCGTCAGCCACTCCATGTCGTCTAGGCCGATGCCGAACGTGCGCGCCAGGACGGCGAACTCGGAGCTGAGCGTGATGCCGCTCATGAGCCGGTTGTCGGTGTTCACCGTCACCCGAAAGCGCAGCCGGCGCAGCAGGTCGATCGGGTGCTCCTCGATCGATGGTGTCGCCCCGGTGTGGACGTTCGAGGTCGGGCACATCTCAAGCGGCACGCGCCGATCGCGCACGTATGAGGCGAGCCGCCCGAGCGCCACGCGCCCGTCGGGCCGCACGGTGATGTCGTCGACGATGCGCACGCCATGGCCCAGCCGCTCGGCACCGCACCACTGCAGCGCCTCCCAGATGCTCGGCAGGCCAAAGCCCTCGCCGGCGTGGATCGTGAAGTGGAAGTTCTCGTGCGCAATCAGGTTGAACGCGTCGAGATGTCGCGTGGGCGGGTAGCCCGCCTCCGGCCCGGCGATGTCGAAGCCCACCACGCCCTCGTCGCGGTGTCGGACCGCCAGCTCGGCGATCTCGACAGATTTCGCCGCCTGGCGCATCGCGCTCAGGATGAGCCCGATCGTGATGGGTCGGCCCTCCGACCCGCGCCGGAAGCCGTCGAGCATGGCGGTCACGGCCTCGTCGAGCTGCAGCCCGCCATCGGTCAGGAGCTCGGGCGCCATGCGCACCTCGGCATAGACCACGCCATCGGCCGCCAGGTCCTCGGCGCACTCGGCCGCCACGCGCTCGACCGCGTCCCGCGACTGCATCACCGCCACCGTATGGCTGAAGCCCTCGAGGTAGAGCTCGAGCGAGCCGCGATCCGCGCCGGATGTGAACCACGTCGCCAGCTCGTCGGGGTCGGTCGTCGGGAGGTCTCGGTAGCCGATCTCTGAAGCGAGCTCGATCACCGTCCCGGGACGCAGCCCTCCGTCGAGGTGGTCGTGCAGGAGCACCTTCGGTGCGCTTCGTGCGACCTCCAGGCTCAGGTCGCCTGCCACTCGGCTCAGCCGCCCGATGCGTCGCGCGAGTCGCACCAGGCGCGGACCACCGCCTCGAGCGCGGGGCGCTCACGTTCGACCTCCTCGAGGTCCGCGAGGCGGGCGTATCGGGCGGTGTCGCCACCGCCCTGGAGGATCGGATGCTCGCCGGGGATCGACGCGCCCAGGTGGAACAAGATGCTGACGAACTGTCGTGCGCGCGGCTGGAAGCTCGCAAGGTTTCCGCGGTACACAAAGGTCGGGGTGCTCCACTTGATCGTCTCGGTGATGCGCGGATCGGCGCCAACGAGGATGTCGCGCGTTCGCTTCACGGCTGGCTTCATGGGGTTCTCATACCGGTCGAGCCAGGAGTCGACCTCGGGATTGCGATCGCCCACGGCTAGCTCCGCGGCTCGCCGGCGGCGACACCGTGGCCCGCGCTGATCGTGCGCTCGTGGGTCTCCGACGTCGCCGCGGTGTTCATCTGAAACCGGCTCGGCGGCGCGGCGGAGGCGAGGCGGACGATCTCCTCATCGCTCAGGTCGTAGCCGAAGCGAATGGCCTTCACGTTGTCATCCTCGTAGCGGCGCGGCAGCGACTCGCGGATGGCGGCCTCGTTGAACTCGATCTCGGCCAGGCGCAGCAGGCGACCGAGCGCGATCATGTTGCCGAACAGCTCCTTGCCAAACAGCTGGCTGCCGAGCGACGCGAAGGGGATCTGCTCGGCGCCCGGCACGTCGAGCCCCAGGTCCGCCACGACCTTTCGGCCGCTGATGCGCAGGTGTCCCTTGTCGGCCAGCTTGAGCATGATGTCCGCCTCCTCGACGACCGGGTTGGCGATCGGCTCGTCGTCGAAGATGAGGAAGGCGTCGCTCATGCTGCCGCGGACGCTCGAGTCGTAGTCGAACAGGACGGTGACCTCCTTGCCCATCCTGGCCAGGAGCGCTCCCATGATGCCGGCGATGAGCCGGACGCCCTGCCCTCCGACCCCGTCAAGCGCGATCTTCGTGCTCACTCCGGCTCGATCCCCGCCTCGCGCATCGCGTCCTCGAGGGTGATCTCGCGCTGTGCCACCCGCAGCTTGAGCTCGGATGGAAGCCGCTGCATGACCGCCAGCTTGCGCTGCGCCTCCGTCCGCTTCGCCTCCTTCGGATCCGCCGGAGGGCTGACCGATGCCGGTCGTGCATCGGCGGCCGTCCGTGGCGCGACCGGCTGGGTGTCCGGGCCCGGCGCGCCGCCGACCAGCTCGCGGCCTTCGGCGGCCGCCTCCGCCTTCTGGGCGTCGAGCTGCGGCTTGGATTCCGACTGCGGGTCGGCACCGGTGGCCGAGGGCTCGACGTCGCCGGGCGGGGCGGGTGCATCGGGCGGCGCGCTGGCCCCGGTGCGCAGCCACTCGGGGACCTCCAGCCCGGCCTCGGCCAGGGCCTGGGGCAGAGTGATCTCCCGCGTTGCGACGCGCATCTTCACCTCGGCAGACAGCTGGGCCATGAGCGCCGCTCGCTGCTGCGACTCGGCCCGGCGACGCGCCTTCTCGTCGTCGGTCGCAACCGGCCGCCCGGCCGCTCCGGTGGGGGGCTGGGGCGTGGTCGCTCCGCCCTCGCCGGGCGACTCGGTCGCCGATACCATCGGCCCGCCCGGCTGCTCAGGCAGTGCCTCCGGGCGCTGCGGATCGGCCGCCGCGTGGCCGTTGCGGCTGGCGTGGTCCGGCGGATACACGATCCCGATCTCGAACGCGTTGAGCTGGACGGCGTCTTTCGGGGCCCGCTTGTAGGTCTTGCGATAGAAGGTGAGCATGTCGTTCGCGCTCGCGAAGCCGATGCGCCGCCCGTTGTTCTCGATGCACTGGCTTGTGATGTCGACGAAGCTGAAGCCAGGCCACTCGATCGCCTCGCGGATCACGTTGCGCAGGTGGAGCTGGTGGTAGACCGTCGATTTCGCGTACAGCGCCTGGGGAGAGCTGCGGACGAGACCCTGGAGGTTGATCGGCGTGTTCGGATTGCCGCCGGGCGAGGACAGGGTCTTCGTTCCGGTCGGGGTGGTCGGCCCGGTCTGGCCGCCGGTCAGGCCATAGATCTCGTTGTTGTTGCACAGCACGGTGACCGGTGCGTTGCGGCGGATCGTATGGATCAGGTGGTTGCCGCCGATGGAGGCCGTGTCGCCGTCACCCGCAACGACAATGACGTTCATCTCGGGCCGCACGGTCTTGATCGCCTCCGCCACCGGCAGCGTTCGGCCGTGGAGGGTGTAGACCGCCTCGTGCTTCAGGTAGCCGCCCATCCGGCCCGTGCAGCCGATCCCGGTCACGATGACCGTGTTCCGCTCGTCGAGGCTCATCTCGTCGAGGACCATGGCCAGCATCATCATGATGGTGCCGATGCCACAGCCGGGGCACCAGATCGTGGGAAACAGGTCGAGCTTGAGCCGATCCTTGTAGGTCATCTCGGCCATCGGCGCCTCAGGCATCGTGGCGCCTCCACGATTCGGCGGGGATGCGCCACTGCGGCACGAATACGCCCCCGGGCCGCCCGGATCCCTGCCGAGCGCATCCGGTTGTGCGGGTACGGCACGCAACGGCCACGGGACCGCCGATGGCGTCCCCGTCAGCTGCGCCGATGTGCCGCGGCGGCAAATCCGAGGCAATGCGAGCGGTCCGCATCGCCCGAGCCGACGCGATCGTGGCCGATGCGTGCCACAGCGGCACACAGGGCCGGGCGAACCCATCCCGATGAGCCGAATCATGCCGCGGCGGCACGAACAGGCCGATGATCACGACCGCAGCCCATTGCCACGGATTCCTGCGCTGCCATTCACCTTGGGACTGGTAGGCGCGGTGAGGGGCGGTTCCGTGCCGACGAGACGCACCAATCCGAGCGTGGAGCTGGCGCAGTGCCCCTCGCTGTGGGCCGGATTGATCTGATAGCAGTCCCCGCCCGAATGCCCGCGCAACAACCTGCCCTCGCGTTGGCGTCGCATTCACCCCGCGGATACCCGACGAGGAATGGCCGGGACGTGCGTCGCCCATCAGCCCACCCCCAGCGGCGCGCGGGGCTGGTGCTCGGTCGGCTCCGGCGGGATGGGCGGCTCGGACGGCCCGCCGCCAAGGACGCGGTCGATCCCCTCTCGAACGGCCTCGAGTGAGATGCGGCCGCCGAGCAGCGGCACGCGCTTCACGGGCCGGTGGATTGCCAGCTCCACCAGGTCCGCGTACTGGCCGTCGTTGGCCTCGACCACGACGACCTCCCGATATCGGTCGGCGATGGCCGTGAGCTCGTCGGCCAGCATCGGGTGGATGCGGATCGGCCGGAACAGCGCGAACTCCTCGCGCAGCGGTGCCGCGACGCGCGACACGATCCCGTAGCAGATCACCAGCACCTCGGCGTCGACGTTCCAGCCGTGCTCGTATTGCGCGTACCGATTCGCCACCTCCACGTGACGATGCTTCGCCTCGTAGAACTGGCGCAGGTACTCGTCCGCGTCGGCCGTGGCCGGCTCCCCCGCGTTGGGACCATGCTCGTACATGAGAACGCCGGCGAAGAACCGCGGCTGACCGGTGAACTCGCCGAGCGGCGCCAGATCGCGGCCCCGGACCTGCACCGACGCCGCCGGCTCGTCGAGGTCGACGACCTCGTTGAGGTGCGCGACGAACGTGTCGGACAGGATCACGACCGGCGAGCGGGACTCCTCGGCCGCGTTGAAGGCATCGATCGTGACGCGGAAGGCCTCCTCCACGCCGTTGGGATAGAAGGCGATCGGGGTGTAGTCGCCGGTGCTCCCCCACTTGACCTGCATGATGTCGCCCTGGCCAGGCATGGTCGGCATGCCGGTCGCCGGTCCGACGCGCATGACGTTCACGAACACGCACGGCACCCCGACCTTCTGCGCGTAGCCGACCGCTTCCTGCATGAGGCTGAACCCCGGGCCCGAGGTGGCGGTGAAGGCCTTCGCCCCCGCCAGCGAGGCACCGATGATCGCATTCGCCGACGCGATCTCGTCCTCCGCCTGCAGGAACCGGAATTCGGGGTGATCCGCGGCATGACCGGAGGCAATGTTCAGGATCTCGGTCGACGGGCTGATCGGATAGCCGGCGTAATAGCTCGCGCCCGCGGCCAGCGCGCCGCGGAACACGGCCTCGTTGCCCTGTGTCAGCTTGCGTGTCATCGGACGCCGATCATAGTCGCGCGCAGCTCAGGTGGTCGCTCTCGTGCCCTCGCGGTGATACGTCACCATCAATGCTCTCAGGCTCGCCACGCTCCGTGAGCGGCGGTTTCCGTCAGATTCATGCGACTGCCGCATTACCCGGCGCCCGGCGCGCCTCAAGGCCGAATGCCGGCACTCCTGCGGTGCCACAGCCGCAGCTGTCATCAGTCCGGGCGAAATCGGAGCGTAATGCGGCCCTGGAATGAATCTGTCAATGGGCGGGCTCACGCTCGTTCCTTGGCTGCGGCCGCGTGGGCCGCCACCGCCGCCGGGATCATCTCGATCGCCACGTCGGGGCAGTAGCGCTCGCACAGCCCGCAGAGGATGCAGTTCTCCTCCTCGATGATCGCGTCGTTGCGCAGGACCAGCGTGTTCTTGGGGCAGATCTCGACGCAGATGTCGCAACGCTTGCAGAAGACCGGGTTCCAGCTGATGTTCGAGTAATCGACCCAGCGGATCCCGTCCTTGTGATCGTCCGAGGTCCCGGATCCGAAGTCGAGAGCAGAGCCACCCGGCTGGTCTGTTGCCATGGACGCACGATGATAGACCGATGCTGCCCTCTCGGGCAGAAGGCGGGCCGCGGCGTTCAGCCGCGGCCCGCCGCGCGTGCCGAGCGCGAGGCCCACCTGGGCCGGCCCCGACACGCTCGGTCAGTCGGAGAGCTGCGCTCGGATGGCTCCGGGGTTGAACCTCGGGAAGCTGTGGACGTTGAGGTAGTAGGCGGAGGGGTTGGCGGCGATCGCATCGGCGTCCGCATCGGTCACGCAGACGTCGAGGCTGTCAGTGCCGGACAGGTTGTCCGCGGCGCCGGGCGTCAACATCAGCAACGGGACGAGGATGCCCGCCGCATGGGTCGTGTCAGCCGGACCGTGAATGTGGGCGCCCCACACGGCGCCGTCGATACCCGTCCAGTCGATGCGGACGCATACGCGGTCGAGAGCGGGCACGATCTGGACCTTCGCCGTTCCGACCGCGTCCTCGTCGCCGCACAGCGCGGGCGGTGCACAACTCGGCGTCGGACCCGGCCCGACGACCTCCTGATCGCCGGTCATCGTGATCTTCGCAACGAGGGCTCGCTGCGACCCGGCGTAGACGCTGGCTACGCCGAGGGCCACGAGAAGGGACGCCGCCAGGGCTGTCGCGATGAGGGTGGTCGGTCTGCGTGACATCAGCTCTCCTTCATTCAGTGCATGAGCAGCGCGTGGTCTCGTGTTCATACGCGGGCGGTTGCGCGTTGCCGCGCGGGCGGGCATGACCCGCTACCATCACGGCCGATGCGCAATTTCCGCGCGGCGGTGGTCGCTGCAGTCCTGCTCCTTACCGCATGCACGGGCACCCAGACGACTCCGTCGGCGTCGCCTCCCGCTTCGGAGGCCAGCGCGTCGCCGCCCCCATCCACTGCCACGCCCGAGCCGACGCCGGTTCCCGATGTCGAGGTCCCGCTGGCGGTGGTCACCGGCTTCACGAACCTCAAGAGCGACATCACCGCCGCCGAGGTCAATGTCGCGGTCGAAGCGGACACGCTGTTGAATCCGTGCGAGATCTTCGACGTCCTCAACGAACCGCGTCGCTGCCTGCCGGCCAGCGAGATAACCGCGCACCTCAAGGTGAACCCGACCGACCTGGCCATGCTGCCCTGGAGCCTCGTGACGGCGGACATCAAGGTCCTGCCGGTGGACGGCGCCGATCTCTTCGGCAGCGCCGAAGCCCGCTCCATGCCGTACCCGTACACCGCTACCGTCAGCGCAGACCTCGGCTGGGAGCCGTACGACGCCAGCCGCATCCGGACGATGATCAGCCCGGGCAACATGTGCCACGATCGGGGACCGGCGCACGCGGCACTCGTCGTCGGCCACGGCTGGGACTGGGTCTTCGGCGGTGGCACGGCCGTCTACAACGGTTTCAACCCCGAGGGCGGGCTCAGCACCATCAACGTCGTGCCAACCGGCAACGAGGGTGTCATGGGTGCGTTGCTGCGCAGTGGCGACGTGACGATCGCCGAGATCGAGTGCCCCTTCGTCGACGACTTCACCGTGAACAACGGCACGATCTTCAGCCTCGATCCGGCGACGATCCCGCTGATCCGTGACATCTACGGCGCCGACGTGATCATCTTCGCCGCGAACCACCCCTTCGACCAGGGCGTCGAAGGCTTCCTGGAGTCGCTCGAGCACTTCGAGGCGAACGGCCTGCCGTACGCGGGAGCCGGCCGGAACCTCGACGAGGCACTCGAGCCGGCGACCTTCGACGTGAACGGTCTCACTTTCGGCTTCGTCGGGCACAACGAGATCCCCGGACCGATCCCGGCCGGACCCGACTCTCCCGGGGTGGCCTGGCTGCAGGACGACCACGTCATCGAGTCGGTCCGCCGGGCCCGGGAGGTGGCCGACGTCGTGATCTGCGTCCCGCAATGGTGGGGCGGCGAGGAGTACCACTACGACTGGCGCCCCAGCCAGCGAGAGCAGCAGCAGACCTATTTCGACGCCGGCTGTGACCACGTGCTGGGGCAGGGAACGCACTATGCCGGCCCGATGGACCTCGACGTCGACGAGGAGGGCAAGTCTCGCCTGACCGTGATGAGCAGCGGCAACTTCCTCTTCGGGCAGGGCTGGAGCCAGGACACCCAGGAGGGCGTCGTCTTCGAGCTCACGTTCCGCGACGCCGACCTCGTCCAGGCCCGGATGCACCCCTACGTCACGCGGGACCAGGCCCAGACGAACCTGACCGAGCCGGAGGGTGACGGTTCGTACGTCCTCAACAGGGTCTTCGAGCACTCGGCAGCCGATCTGGCCGACTGACCGGCAGATTGACCGGCATTTCGGCCGGCAGTATCCTCGGGTCATGACGATCCGCGTCGCGCCGCCGCCGCGGCTCATCCGCCTCTTCCCCGCGCGATTCATCGCCCGTGCCACTGGTGCCAACGTGCGAACGGCCGAGCGCTGGCGAAGCGGGCAATCGCCGCAGGCGAGGTTCCGGGACCGCATCGGTGAGCTCCAGGCCATTCTCGACCTGCTCGGCCGGGGCATGACCGACGGCGCCAAGCGAGGTTGGCTCGAGGCGCCCAATGCCGCGCTCGGCTGGCAGCGCCCGATCGAGCGCCTGGCCGACGGTGACTTCGATTCCGTCCGCTCCGCCGCCGAGTCGTACGTCGTCGGGGACTACGTCTGAGCTTGCTGAGCACGTTCAGCGGCCGCGTCCATCGCCAGACGGGGCTCGACACGCCCGCCCTACCGCCCGATCGCCCGGCAGCGGTCGAGGCGCGCTGCCATCGCGCCGGCGACCCATGGCCGCTCTATGCCTCGCTGGAGGTCGAGACGGTCTGGGCGGAGTGGAGAGCGGCGACGCGCGGGGCCGTCGCTCCATCGAGCGAGCGCCGCCGTCTGTGGCGCCTGGACGTCGCGGGCCTGAACGTGGTCGACCTGCGCCGATCCGAGGCGCGCAAGCAGCTGGATGTGGACCTCAACCGGATTACCGGCCCGCGAGGGGCCGCGCAGGACCTCGCCGCCCGAGCCCGGGACCTGGGGGCCGATGGCCTGGTCCTGCCCTCCGCGGCCCACCCCGAGCATTGGAACCTGGTCGTCTTCCCGCCAGCCTTCGCGAAGCTGCGCGTCCTCGGCTCGAGGGCCACCCACCCGAGACCGCCGGGCTGAGCGGGCCGCCACCGGTTGCAAGCCCGCGTCCGCGGCCATCCGGCGCGCCCACGCAGTCCAGCCGGTCACCGCAATCCAGAGCGAGTACTCGGTCTGGTGGAGAACGCCCGAGGAGGAAGTGCTTCCTGCATGCGAGAAGCTCGGGATCGGCTTCGTGCCATTCGCCCCGCTGGGGAGGGGCAGCTGACCGGTCGCTGAGCAGCCAGCGACGATCGGCGCGCTCAGACGCCTCGAAGGCGGCGGCGGATCTCGTCGGGATAATCGGCGAAGAAGCGCCCGATGATCGGCAGCTCGAACGCTCGCATGATGCTCTCGGGCGACTCGCGCTCCAGGAGGAAGGTGAACGAGGCGCGGACGAGCTCGTCTGGCGTCCTGCCGGGCGCGAGGTCATCCAGCGTGGAGCGGTCCACCTGGACGCTGTGCTCGCTGGCGCCGAGGATGACGGAGCAGTGCCAGCCCCCCTCGCGCGGCCGGCAATCCACGCTGGGCTCGACCTCGGCTGCGTTCATGGCCGGGACGTGGCGGCAGAATCGGTGCCACCGTTGGCCGGCTCGAGGGGCGCGGCGTCGGGCGATGGCCCGGCTTCTTCCGCCTCGCGCGGCCGGCCGGAGACCATCGCCACCACGGCGCCGATGATGATCGCGCTGGCGAGGAGCGTTCGCAGGGTGACCGGCTCACGAAGGATGATGGCTCCCAGCGCCACGGCCACGATCGGGTTGACGTAGGCGTACGTGCCGACCGTCGATACGGGAACGTTGGCCAGCAGCCAGGTGTAGGCCGTGAAGGCCACGAGCGAGCCGAAGACGATCAGGTACGCCACGGCGACCAGCGACCGGACAGAGAATGTCTCGACGTTCGTGCGCCCGACCTCGCCAAGCAGGCCCCCCGCTGCGGCCAGCACCAGGCCGCCGGCGAGCATCTCGAGCCCCGTCCCGAGCAGGGCGGAACGCGGCAGCGGGGCACGGCGCGCGTAGATCGAGCCGGCCGCCCACGAGATTTCGGCGATTACGATCAGGCCGATCCCGATCGGGTTGATGCGGGCGAGCTCCTCCAGCGGAGCGAGCAGGATGCCCACGCCGACGATGCCGGCGATGAGCCCGCCGACCACCAGCCGGCTGGGCCGGCGCCGGGTCAGGAGCGCGTCGAAGAGGGCCAGCCAGATCGGCATCGTTGCTATCAGCACGGCCGCGACGCCAGACGGGATGTAGAGCTCCGCCAGCACGACGCCGCCATTGCCGCCGAGCAGGAGCAGGGTGCCGACGATGAAGGCGGAGCGCCAATGGGCGGCGGTCGGTCGCTCGAGCGGTTCGGCGTTCCGGCGGAGGCGGGCGTGGGCGACGAGCGCGCCGAGCATGAGGAGCCCGGCGGTCGTGTAGCGGAAGCCGGCCGCCAGCAGGGGCGGCAGCGTCTCGATCATGATCGCGATGCCGAGGTAGGTCGAACCCCAGACCACGTAGACGAGCAGGAGGGCGACCGCGACCGCTGCGGTCGACGGCCGCGACCGATGCGCGGAGCTCACCCCGCCATTGTGCCGCTAGCGCGGATCCTCCGCGTCGGTGGGAAACTGCGGTTCCTGCGCGTCGGGCGGATCGTTGGCCACGCCCGCCTGGTCGCTCTCGGCCGCCAGCGACGTGAACCACGGCTTCGCCTGATCGCGGGGCCGGGCATCGGCGTCGGCTCCGGGCACCAGCCGCTCGTCGTCCAGGATCTCGGCACCCGGCGGCGCGGACTCCGGGCCCGCACCGGTGCCGAGGGCCGCCGCATCGGCTCCCTCCAGGCCGCCAAGCTTGTCGACAGTTGATCGCTTGTCGTCCATGGCGCCCAGAACGTGCAGAATCGGTACCGGCGTCGATGCGGCCGCGGGCCGTTCGTCGTCATCGGTGCAGATGCACCGCCTTCGAAGGAGACACCGATGAAGTACATGATGCTGATCGCCGACAGCAAGGACGGCATGGCCCGATCGACCGAAGAGGAGCAGGCGACCTACGCCCGGATCGGGGCATGGTGGAACGAGCACGGTGCGGCGGGCCGCATCATCGAGGGCCACGAGCTCCAGCCGTCGTCGACCGCGACCACCGTACGCATCGCGCCGGATGGCGGGACGACGGTCACCGACGGGCCGTTCGTCGAGGGCAAGGAGATGGTCGGCGGCTACGGGATCCTTGACGTCCCCGATCTCGATGCCGCGCTGGCCCTGGCCTCGACCTGGCCGGGAACGGCGACCGCGCTCGAGATCCGCCCCATCGTCGAGCGTGACGCGACGAGCTGAGGTCGACGCGCGGCTCGACGCCGTCCTGCGCGAGGAGCGTGGGCGGCTGACGGCGGCGCTCGTGCGAATCCTTCGCGACTGGGACCTGGCGGAGGAGCTCGTCCAGGAGGCCGCAGTCACCGCACTCGAGCATTGGCCGGCGGAGGGCATCCCGCGCAACCCCGGCGCGTGGCTCATGACCGCCGCACGACGCAAGGCCGTCGACCGCCTGCGGCGCCACGCACGCTACCGCGAGCGGATGCACGAGCTGACCGCACAGGCCACCGAGATGGACAGACCGATCCCGACCGGAGGGCCGATGGGCGCCGACGACCGGCTGCGCCTCCTCTTCACCTGCTGCCATCCCGCGCTCAACCGCGAGGCGCAGGTCGCGCTGACATTGCGCACGATCGGCGGGCTCGAGACGGCGGCCGTCGCCCGCGCCTTCCTGGTGCCCGAGGCGACCGTCGCGCAGCGGCTGGTGCGCGCCAAGCGCAAGATCCGCGATGCGGCCATCCCCTATCGCGTTCCGGACCCGGCGGAGCTCCCCGCCAGGCTGGCCGAGGTGCTGCGTGTCCTGTACCTCGTCTTCAACGAGGGCTATCTCGCCTCCTCGGGCGACCTCCCCGAGCGTCGGGAGCTCGCGACGGACGCCCAGTGGCTCACCTCGCTCGTCGCGCGCCTGATGCCGGACGAGCCGGAGGTGATCGGCCTGCTGGCCCTCATGCGGCTGCACCTGGCGCGTGCCGACGCCCGCTTCGGCGCCGATGGCTCGCTCATCCTGCTTCCCGTCCAGGACCGCTCACGATGGGATCGAGCTGAGATCAGCCGAGCGGTCGAGCTACTGGCCAGGGCGGAGCGGATGAATCGACCCGGCACCTATCAGCTCCAGGCCGCGATCCTGGCCACGCATGCGGTGGCGCCGTCGTGGGCGGAGACGCCCTGGTCGGCGGTCGTGGCCCTGTACGACGTGCTGCTGCGGATCGAGCCGACCGCGGTCGTGGCGCTCAACCGCGCTCTGGCCGTCGCGGAGCGCGACGGTCCCGCTCCGGCGCTTGCGGATCTCGAGCCCTTGCGCGAGCGGCTCGATGGGTACCACCTCTACCACGCGGCACGGGCCGAGATGCTGCGCCGGCTGGGCCGCGACGACGAGGCGCGCCAGGCGAACCGTCGGGCCCTCAGCCTCACCGACAACCCGGCCGAGCGCCGCTTGCTGGAGGGGCGGCTAAGCTGGTAGGTGCCGCTCCGCGGGACCGACGTACCGCACGTCGGGTCGGATCAGGACGTTGACCTGGGCCTGCTCGAGGCAGTGCGCAGTCCAGCCGGCGTGGCGGGCGAGCGCGAAGGCGGCAGGGAACAGGCTCGGCGACAGCCCGACGCCCTGGAGAACGGCTGCGGCGTAATACTCGACGTTCGTCTTGATCGGGTAGTCGGGCTTGAACTCGGCGAGGACGCGGAGCGCGATCTCCTCGACCGCCACCGCCTTGTCCAGCCAGCCGGCCACGTCGGCCTGGTTCTCCGCCACCGAGCGCAGCGCCGCGGCACGCGGATCGTAGGCGCGGTAGACGCGGTGACCGAAGCCCATCAGCCGCTCCCCGCGTTCGAGCGTGCCGCGGATCCACGCCTCGGCCTGGTCGGTCGAGCCCATCTCGTGAAGCTGGTCGACGACTTCGGCCGGCGCCCCGCCGTGCCACGGACCCTTCAGCGCTCCGATGGCACCGGCAACGGCGCTTGCGGCGTCGGAGTGCGTCGAGATGATCACGCGCGCCGTGAAGGTCGAGGCGTTGAAGCCGTGCTCGGCGCCGACGATGAAGTACGCGTCGAGCGCCCGGGCCGCGGCCGGGTCAGGCCGTTCGCCTCGAAGCTGGTAGAGGAATCCCTCCGCCAAGGGCAGGGAGGGATCGGAATCGATCGGTTCGTGGCCGTCGCGCAGGCGCGCGAAGGCAGCCAGCGCACTCGGGGCGAACGCGGTCAGCTCGCGAGCCTGCTGAACGGTGGGCGGCCACAGGCAACCGGTGATGGCGCCCCACGCTGAGACCGCGGTGCGAAGGGCGTCCATCGGGCTCGCGGTGGGTGGCAGCCGGCGCAGGACCTCGGTCACCGGCTCGGGCAGCGGCGCGCAGGCCAGGTGGGCATCGGCCTTCCACTCGCCACTCCAGAGCAGCTCGGCGACCTGGCCGTACGTGCCCTGCGCGACGAGCTCACCGATCGGGTAGCCGCGGAACTGCAGCCGGCCGCCCTCGCCATCGATCATCGCGAGCGAGGTCTCGCCGGCGACGACGCCCTTCAGGCCGGGCGAGAACGTGCGTTCGGAGTCATTCATCGGTTCCCGGTGAGTCTAGCCCGCGCTGCGGACGTAACGACGCATTCGACCGGAGCGTCTCAGCGCGGGCCACCATCCATCCCTTCCGAGGAGCCTCACGCATGCGTCACCTGAACCGCCTCGCCGGTCTCGCCCTCGTCGCCACCGTGCTGGCCGGCTGCTTCGGCGACCCGGCCGCGAGCGCGCCAGCCTCCGCGTCCACCCCGGCAACGTCCGCAACGGCGCCGGCTTCGGCGCCGGCTCAGAGCGAGGAGGCGACGGTCGAGCCCGTGCCTTCGGAAGACCTCGGCCTGTTCACCTGCGACCTCCCCGTGGTCGAGGACGCCACGGTGGCGCGGGCGCAGATCGTGGGCGTCCGGGTCGGCCCGCACGCCGGCTACGACCGCGTCGTGTTCGAGTTCGCCGACGGCCTGCCGGAGATGAGCCTCGACCGCGCGACGCCGCCCTTCACCCACGACGCCTCCGGGCTGCCGATCGAGGTCGAAGGGACGAGCGTCCTGCGCCTCACGATGCGCGGCGGCACGAAGCAGACCGAGGGCGGCACCAGCAGCTATTGACGGCCCGACCGAGTTCACCCGGCCTTTCCGTTGCTGGTCCATCTGATCGAGGGTGGCGACTTCGAGGCTCAGAGCACGTGGTATCTCGGGCTCAACGGTGCGGCCTGCCCACGGGTCACCTTGCTGACCGATGACGGCCCGGTCCGGCTCGTGATCGACGTGGAGCACTGATGGGCGGCCGACTCCGCCCGACCATCTCCGGTAGCATCGGCGTGCCCGCATCCATGTCAGGAGAATCGATGGCCGACCGACCGACGCCGCCGTCCGGCGCGCTCGACACCACCAGGACCTACACCGCGCGCCTCAAGACCGAGCGTGGCGACATCGTCGTCGAGCTGCGTGCCGACCGCGCGCCGCTGACGGTCGAGAATTTCGTGAACCTGGCGCGCGCCGGCTTCTACGATGGGACCACGTTCCACCGCGTCATCAAGGGCTTCATGGCGCAGGGTGGCGATCCAACCGGGACCGGCACCGGCGGTCCCGGCTACGAGTTCGGCGACGAGTTCCACCCCTCCCTGCGCCATGACGGTCCGGGCATCCTGTCGATGGCCAACGCCGGCCCCGGCACGAACGGCAGCCAGTTCTTCATCACCCACGGCGCGACGCCGCACCTCAACGACAAGCACAGCATCTTCGGCCGGGTCACGGAGGGCATGGAGGTCGTCAGCGCGCTTCGCGAGCGAGATCCGCAGCGTGATCGGAATCCCGGCGACCGCATCGAGACGATCGAGATCACGGAGTCCTGAGGAGCGCGTGCGTCGCGCTCCGTCGCTCGCCGGGTTGGTCCTCGTCGCGCTGATGCTCGCCGCGTGCCCCGGACCGGCGCCCGCGCCGTCGGAGACGGCCGGGGGTCCATGCAGCAGCGACCTGCCGCCACGCACGTCGCCCACGGACTACCCGGTGGCGGTGCTCTACGTCGCAGGCGACGACCTGCCGCCGGTCGTCGGCGAGGTGGAATGGCTCGGCGGCGACGAGCCCGTCTCCCACGAGCCGCTCCGAGCGGTGCATCTCGAGCGGTTCACCGTGCTCCAGGCGCAGGGCCAGGCCGAGGTCTCGATGCGGATGAGCGACGGGGTGAGGATCGAGGCCTGGACCGTCGACGCCGTTCCCGACGGCCGCTTCCGCGGCGGCGACTACGAATCCGATCGGGTCCGCTGGAGCCAGAGCGAGGGCAACGAGCCGACGGACGTGGCATGCATTCCGGTCCGGGATGGCGAGTGGACGGTCATCGCCGACGTCACCTTCGCCGACGACGCCGGCAGCGGCACGTACTACTGGCGCCTGAACGTCAGCCAGACGCCGGGCGCCTGAGACTCAGGCCTCGTCGCCGGGCCCCTCGATGATCTCCTCGGGCGTCCCGGCCCGGTAGCGATCGATCCAGTCGAGGACGTCGTCCGCATACCTGCCCGAGGCGTTGTAGGCGATCAGCGCTCGCCGCAGCTGGCCGTGGTCGCCGTAGTCGCCCGGCTCGCGGAGGCAGAGGTGGGCCACCGCGGTGAGCGCCGCGTCGTACAGGTTGTCCGGGTCCGCCGTGCCGTCGGCGTTGCCATCGCGCCCGAGCTCGCTCCAGGTGGTGGGGATGAACTGGAGCGGCCCCATGGCCCGATCCCACTCGGGGTCGCCGTCCAGCTCGCCGCCATCGGTGTCGGCGATGGTCTGCGTCCCGCGCGTCCCGTCCAGAGGGCGGCCGCGGATGGGGGGCTCCACGTCGCCGTCCGGGGCAACGTCGTGCTCGTCGTCGATCCGGCCATGGCGCGACTCGACCTGGGCGATGCCCGCCAGGACGGTCCAGTCGACCGCGCACGATTCCCGCACGCTCGGCGCCGCAGCGGCCGCAGTCCGGTACGCGTCGTATGCGACCGCCGGGATGCGGCCTCCGAGGAGAGGGACCATCTCTACCCGGCTGAGGGCGATGGCAGCGATCGCTCCGATCCCGACCAGCAGCCCGGCGGCGAGGAGCGTCGGTCCGATGCGCCGCCGCCGCCTGCGGGAACGAGCCGGTGACATGCGCCGGAGCGTGCCACACATCCGGCCCGTCCGCACCGGGCAGAGCGGGTCAGGCCGCCTGAGCCCCCTCGTACAGCAGCGAGAAGGTGGTGGAGGGGTCCGGCGCGAAGGCCATGTGGGTGTTGCAGGCGCTGCACACGAGCTCGTCGTCGGTCTCGTCGACCGAGAAGACGACCTCGTCGCCGCACCACGCGCAGTCGAGAAGAATGTTCATGCCGCGAAGCATGAGCATGCTTCGTGACAACTCGCGTGTCGCATTGGCGACACCGATCGGGACCGGTCACCAGGTGACGCGCCCCCTGGGCATGCGCGGTGACTTGCGTGATTGCGCAAGTTATGAGAGACTGATGGGCGATGGAAGCGCTTCGAACCGACGATGCACGGCGCGCGCATGCCGCGGGCATCGCTCGCGCCCTGGCGGATCCCAAGCGGCTGTGCGTGCTCGAGCAGCTGGCCCGCGGTGAGCGGAGTGTCAGCGACCTATCGCGCGATGTCGGCTGCCAGGTGCCGAACATGAGCCAGCACCTGACGGTGCTGCGTTCTGCCGGCCTCGTCGCCAGCCGCCGCGATGGGAGCAGCGTCTTCTATCGGCTCGTGGACGATCGCGTCCTCGACGCCTACCGCTTGCTGCAACAGGTTGCCGGCTGACGCCGGACCGACGAAAGGAATCCGAATTGTCATCCAATGTCCCCGAGGTCACCGACGCCACGTTCGAGACCGATGTGCTCCAGAGCACCAAGCCGGTGATCGTCGATTTCTGGGCCGAGTGGTGCGGTCCCTGCCGCATGGTCGCCCCGGAGATCGAGAAGCTCGCCGCCAAGTACGCTGGCACCGTCGAGGTGCGCAAGCTCGACGTGGACGCCAACCCGCAGACCGCAATGCGCTACGGGATCATGAGCATCCCGACCGTCGCCATGTTCGCGCCGGGCGAGGCCCCCAAGGCGGCCGTCGGCTTCCGTCCGCTCGAAGCGCTCGAGGAGGCCTTCAACCTTTCAAGCCTCGGCAACGGCGGACCCACACCCGCCTGATCACGACCCCCTGAGCGCGCTTGGTCCGTGTCGGACCGGGCAACCCCAGGTGCTGTAAGCCGCGGAACGAGACGTCGATCGACACGCTGAGCGGCTGCCGCTGACGCGATCTGCGGATGCTCGGCATACTTCGCCCGCACATGCGCCGCTCCCTGAACGCCGTCCTCGTCGGCACCTTCACGCTCCGCTTCAGCACGGGCCTGACCGGGGCGTTGCTCGTCTACTACCTCGCGGACCTCGACGCGTTCGGGGCGGCCGAGGTGACAGCCTTCCAGGTCGGCCTCCTGACCGCCGCCTTCTACCTCGCCGAGCTCGTCCTGTCACCCATGTTCGGCATGCTGTCCGACCGCCTGGGGTCGCGCCGCGTCATGCAGTTCGGTCCGGTCTTCGGGGCGGTGGCCGTCGTGATGACGGCACTCACCACAGACCTCTTCCTGCTCGGGACGACGCGCTGGCTGGAGGGTGCTGCAGCGGCGGCCAGCATCCCCTCGATCCTGGGCTACATCGCGCTCGCCACCTCGCACGATGAGGCATTGCGCGGCCGGACCGTGGCGCGCTTCGAGGCCGCGACCCTTGGCGGCCTGGGCCTGGGGCTGGTGGCCGCCGGTGGACTCTGGACCCTCCTCGACCGCAACGCGTTCTACCTCAATGCGATCCTGTACGGCGTCAGCTTCTTGATCTACCGGTACGGCGTGACCGAGGGGCGACCCGGCTCCGTCGCGGACGCGCATCGCGAGACCCAGGAGCTCGGTGCGGGTGGCGTCGCCGGCGTGGCCCACGGCTTCGACCTGGCCCGGTATCGGCGCGTGCTGGCCAGCCCTTCGGTCTGGCTGCTGGCGCCGACGTGGATCGCGATCAATGGCTTCATCGGGGCGTGGACCAGCCAGTCGATCTTCCAGCTCGTCGCCGAGCCACGGTCCGGGTTCGAGGACCAGCTGCTGATGGGCGGCTTCGCACCCGGGCAGGTGAGCGTCGGGCTCGGGCTGGCATTGGTCGTCTTCTTCGCCGGCCTCTTCTACTGGGGGAACCGGTTCAGACGCTACCGGCGCACGACGATCATGGCGATCGGCGCCGCCGGCGGCCTCGCGATGGTGGCTGCGGTCTTCGGCCTCAACCACGCCGAGACGTGGACGCCGGTCGTTCGGATCGGCCTGGGGGTCGTGGCCGTTGGCGGCCTCTTCGTCCTCGCCGGGGCGACCCCGGCCGCGCTCGGCATGCTGGCCGACATCAGCGAGGAGCATCCCGCTGACCGAGGCGTGATCATGGGCCTGTACTCGGTCTTCCTCGCAGTCGGTCAGGTGACCGGCTCGCTCATCGGCGGGGGGGCCGCCGAGTGGCTTGGCGTCGACGGCCTGCTGCTCGCCTCGGCCGCGCTCCTGCTGATTGCGCTCGTCCCGCTACGCTGGCTGCGCGCATCGGAGCACCTTGTCGGGCGGCGAACCGTCGCGCCCGGCACGGCAGCCGCACGGTGAGCTTCCCGCACGGCGACGGGCTGATCCCGGAGCGATTCGACGAGCACACGATCGTGTTCCTCGTTCGCCCCGCCGACGCGCCGGACATCGGTGATGAGGAGCTCGATGGGCTGCAGGTCGAGCACCTCACCTACCTGCGCGATCTGCAGCGACGCGGCGTGCTCGTCGCCAACGGACCGCTGGCGGAGCAGACCGATGAGCGGCTGCGCGGGATCTCGATGTACTCGGTTCCGCTCGCCGAGGCGCTCGAGCTGGCAAACGGCGACCCGATGGTCCGCGCCGGCCGCCTCGCGATCGAGGCGGGCAGATGGTGGACCGCGGAGGCGACGGCTCGGTTCGGGCGCCACGACTCGGAGTGAACCTCAAGGATTTGCATGCCCACCACGTAACGGCGACCGCGAGGCCTCTCGGTCGCCGAGCTCTTGCCTGGGCCGCAGGGAGTGGCCAGCGAGCGAGCACATTCGAGCCTTCCTGGCCGATGCCTGCACCCTGTCCAACCCGGGCGAACTCAGCGCAGCTGCGGCAGGACCTCGGCACCGATGAGCTCCAGCTTCGACGTATCGGCGACCCCGCGGACACTGAAGATCAGGTGCTGCGCCCCCGCCTCGCCCAGGTCGCCAAAGCGCTCGACAGTCGCATCGGTCGAGTCGTGCTCGAGATCGATGCCCGTCAGCACCGTGCGCTCGACTTCCTCGTACGGACGCCCGAGCCGCTCGCAGTGCTCGAGCAGGACCGCGAGCTTGGCACGGACGAACTCGGGCGAGCGGCCGAAGATGTTGCATGCGTCGGCATACTGCGCGACCAGGCGGAGCGTCTTGCGCTCTCCCCCGCCGCCGACCAGGATCGGCACCCGAGGCTTGCTCAGCGATTGCGGCGAGTTGACGAGGTGCGTCGCAGTGAGATGCGTCCCCTCGAGCGCCTCGCCCGTTCCACTGCCGCCGGACCACATCGCGTGCGCCATACGCAGCGTGTCCTCGAGCCACTCGAATCGCTCCTTGAGCGGAGGGAAGGCGAAGCCCAGCCCCTTTGACTCGTGAACGTTCCACCCGGCGCCGATCCCGAACCAGGCACGGCCGCTGCTCAGCACGTCGAGCGTGGTGGTGGCCTTGATCCACAGTCCCGGCGGACGGTAGTGGACGCCGCCGACCATGAGACCGATCCGGGCGCGGGCAGTGTTGGCGGCGATGTGGCCCAGCGCCGTCATGCCCTCCAACATCGGCGCCTCGGGTGGGCCGAGCCCGCGGATCTGGAAGAAATGGTCCATGACCCAGATCGAGTCGAAGCCGGCGTCGTCGGCAGTGCGGGCGACGTTGGCAAGGTGTTGTGCGATCATTTTGGGCCCGCCAGGCCACGTGAACTGGTTGATCTGGAGCCCGAATTTCATACCTAATTCCTTGCTCTGATGGTTCAGTCTGGTATACACACCGGAGCTCGGAGCTTCCTGGGACTTCCCGTGGTAACCACCACGGCCTCTCCGGCGGGACCGCAATCTTGGGCAACTTCAGGGTCCGCGAGCTTGTTCCTCGGCGACGCGTTCCGCATCGACGTGTCCACCGAGGCGGGCGACCGCTGGGACAAGAATCTCACGGGCTTCCGCGGAAGGGCGGAATGGGCGGGCCGTGGCGGTACCCAACTTTCATGGCTCGCCCAACTTCATCCCTGCGGTACGGTCCCGCGGTTAGGGCTGCCGCTGCGTCGTATGGTCGACTGCGGCCCGGTGCGCGCGGCCCGTTCGGTTGTCCGTGGCCACGCAGCTGGGGCAGCGGTCATCCTCGGGCGGGCAAACCTCCCAAGCTTTCTGTGGCCACATGCGGCCTTGCCGAGCATCCGTCTCCTAGCCGCACACGGCCGACACACAAGGCGCTCGACCCGCATTGCCGCGCGGTGCCAGACGGCCCTGTCTTTGTCCCGATCCAAGGATGGTATGAGGTCGTCCACCCGCGCCGATACATGCGAGCATCGGGTTGCAGCGCCCGTGCCATCGCTGGAGGGTCAGCACAGCAACAAGCCGACTACCTCCATCGCCTACAAGGTAGTCGGCCTCAGGCCTCCGGAATGGCCGCGCGTCGATGACTGGCCAGACTCAGCGGGTCCCGAGCCCCGTCCCTCGTCCGGGTCACATGGACCGGTATTGCCAAGGTGTTGACAACACGCACCAACTTATCCACACTCGCCACCCCGCCACGCTGATGGAGAATGCTCGAACCGGATTACCTCGTGTCCGCCGACCAGCTCGAGAAAGCGCGTGCCGCGCTGCTCGTCGAAGCGATGACCGCGATTCACACCCGGGCCCGACGGTACCTCCAAGAGCCGGGGGAAGGCGCATGGCATGACCTTGTCCGTGCGCTGGCACGCGCGCACGGCGACAGCGCAACCTATGAGCTGCTGCGTGCCGTGGAGGTTCACTCGCGGGTCTCCGTGCCGCCCTGAGTCTGCGCCTAGGACCGGGAAGCAGTACCCGCAGGGACCATCCGCGTCGGGAACGCGGCCCTGGCCAGGCGCATCATGCCTGTGAACTCTGCATCTTCGGGTCGAAGTCGCGGGGCCGCACACGACGCACATCAGACGCCTGCCGGTGGCTTGGCCTCCGCGCCAACCTCTGTGAGCCGTTTCGATGCCATGGACGGAACTCTGGCATCGGTGGCTGTTCGGCCACGGGTGTATGCTGCGACCACCGCGCGCCGCCACGCCCGTGGGCTTCGGGCAAGGGGGAACATGTGGGCGAATACGGACCGGCCAGTACCCTCGTCCATCGAGTGATCGATCGGGCTGGCACGCTGACGATCGAGGAGGCCGTTGACCTGTACCGGGCCTACGGTGCCCGTATCCTCATCCAGGGGGCAGAGGCG
>Ga0136633_1000408_pt1 | contig 32519 bp, 27 predicted proteins | sample AntDrymeUQ832206_2_FD_105494 | JGI IMG/M metagenome (GOLD analysis project Ga0136633, IMG submission 105494) | Polar desert sand microbial communities from Dry Valleys, Antarctica - metaG UQ83 (22.06) | ecosystem: Environmental > Terrestrial > Soil > Desert | place: Antarctica: Dry Valley... | reverse complement strand
GGGGCCGGGCGGGGGGGCCGGCGAGGTTGGGGAGGTGGTTGGCCGCTCAAAGTTGGGCGGGGGGCACGGCGGGAGCAGGGCCGTTCCCGATTGACACGCCGAGAGCGGCCTGGAGGCATCGTCAGGGCGCGAAGAGAGCCCCCTAGGCCCCCAGGATCTCCTCGGCAACCGCCCGCAGGGACCGGCGCTCGTCCATGGCCCGCTTCTGCAGGAATCGGAAAGCGTCCGCTTCGCTCATCCCGTCGCGGTCCATCAGCACTCCCTTGGCCCGGTCGACCAGCTTGCGCACGGCGAGCTGCTCGGACACCGACGCCGTCTCCTTCTTGAGCGCCGACAGCTGCGAGTAACGAGCGAGTGCTATCTCGATGGCGGGCATGAGATCGGACTTCTGGAACGGTTTTATGACATAGCCCATTGCGCCGGCCTCGGCCGCCCTGTGGACCAGCTCGCGCTGAGAGAACGCGGTCAGGATCAGCACCGCGGCGAGATCCTGCTCGGTGATTCGCTCAGCCGCCTGGAGGCCATCGAGGCCCGGCATCTTGATATCCATGATCACGAGTTGGGGACGCTGCTCGTGGGCGAGGCGCACTGCGGCGTCGCCGTCGGCAGCCTCCCCGACGACCTCGAACCCCTCCTCCTCGAGCATCTCCTTGAGGTCGAGCCGGATGATGGCCTCGTCCTCGGCCACCACGACCCTCGACCTGCTCTGATCGGCCACGTCTGACGCCCCCGGGAGACGATGAATGGAACCGGAACAAGCATAAGGTTTCGGCACGATACCTGCGCGGCCCGGTACTCAAAACGCGCGCAGCGCCCTCCGGTACGACGAATCCGTACTCAGGCCCGCTCTGCGCGCGATCGACTCCCGGCACCCTCCCCCTTGAACTTCATGACGGAAGCCGGTAAATTCCTCGCACGAGCAAGGGCGCTCCGCTGATCCGGCGGAGCGCTTTTCTTATCCTTGAGGGAGAAGCGTGGGGCCGCTCTACAACCGGGACCGAGACGAGAGGGACGCCTGCGGCATCGGCTTCGTCGCGGACGCCGCCGGCCGCTCGTCGCGCGCGCTGGTGGAGTCCGCGCTGGAGGCGCTGTGCCGCATGGAGCACCGCGGGGCGGTGGCGGCCGATGCTCTCTCCGGGGACGGCGCCGGGATCCTGCTCCCGATACCGAGAGCCATCGTCCCAGAAGGCGGGCTCGCCATGGTCTTCTCGCGCCACGCCTCCCATCGAGCGCTGGTGGAGTCCGCCTGTGCGAGCGAAGGCATCGAGGTGACGTCGTGGCGCCAGGTCCCGATCGACGAAGGCGCGTTGGGCGAGCAGGCTCGAAGGACCTTGCCCGTGATCGAGCAGGCCATGCTCCGGGGCGAAGACGGATGCTCGGAGGAAGCCGAGCGCAAGGCTTTTCGGGCTCGCCGGCGGATCGAGGCTTCGGAGCGTGAGCAGGGGGCCGAGCTCTACGTCGCCTCGCTGTCGTTTCTCACCGTCACCTACAAGGCCCTCTGCGCGGCGGGCCAGCTCGCGGCCTTCTACCCCGACCTCTCGGACGCCGATCTGGAGGCCTGGTTCGCGATTTTTCACCTCCGCTACTCAACGAACACCGCCCCCACTTGGGAGCGAGCGCAACCCTTCAGGATGTTGGGTCACAACGGCGAGATCAACACGATCAGGGGCAACGTCGCACTCATGCGCGGCCGCGAGGGCCGGCTGGGCGCCGCCGGACACCTGTGCCCCGAGGAGCTGCTGCGCCCCGTGGTCGACGGGCAGGGTTCCGACTCGCAGGTCCTGGACGAAGCGTTGGAGCTGCTGGTGCGGGGTGGGCGCTCGCTCGAGCACGCCGGCAGGATGCTCGTTCCCCCGGCGTGGGAGCACCTGGAGCTTCCCGAGCGGGAGCGAGTGAAAGTAAGTGAGCGGGAGCGAGCAACTCTAAGTGAGCGAACCCGTGGCTTTTTCGAATACCACTCCTGTCTCATGGAGCCGTGGGACGGGCCCGCCGGCCTCGTCTTCGCCGACGGGACCAGGGTGGGGGCCGCGCTCGACCGCAACGGACTACGCCCCTTGCGGATCGCCACCTGTGAGGACGGCTTCGTCGCCTGCGCCTCGGAAGCGGGAGCGGTACCGCTCGAGGGCCACGGGCTCGTCCGGCGTCTCCGTCTGGGGCCGGGTCAGAGCTTCAGCGTGTCCAAGGAAAAAGGCGTACGGGAAGATCTCGCCATCCTGGCCGAGCTGGCGGAAGGTCGCGACTACGCCCGCATCGTCTCTACCCGAACGATCCTTTGCTCGCAAGGCGATCCCGCAACCGCAGCAAGGGAAGACCTCGCTCCTCGCCAGGTCGCCGCCGGATACACGAAGGAGGAGCTGACCGTCGTCATGCGCCCGATGGCGACTCAGGGCCAGGAGCCCACCTCGTCGATGGGAGACGACACCGCCCAGCCCCCTCTTGCGCTCATGCCGCGCCCGGTGTGGAGCTTCCTCAAACAACGCTTCGCGCAGGTGACCAACCCGCCCATCGATCACCTCAGAGAGCGGCATGTGATGTCGCTGACGACGCGGCTGGGGCCCCGTGCCCCCCTGCTGACCGAGATCGATGAAGCCGCGGCGCTGCGCATCTACCGCTCGTTCGCGCTGTTCCCCTCCGCCGTCGAGGAGCTGATCGCAGCTGGGGGGGTAGTTCTAGATGCCAGCTTCGATATCGCAGACGGTCCCGAGGGCCTCGAGCAGGCCTGCCAGAGGCTGGCTGAGGAGGCCGTGGTGGCCGGAGCCCCATGGTTGATTTGCTCCCATCACAATGTGTCTGCCGAGCGGGCCCCGGTGCCCTCCGCACTGGCGGCCGGGGCAGTACACCATCGCCTATTGGCTGCGGGCCTGCGAACGCTCGTCTCCATCGTCGTCTCGGCGGACGACGCCTTCGACTCCCACCACGCCGCCTGCTTGCTGACCAACGGCGCCGATCTCGTCTGCCCCCGGCTCGCGCTCGAGACCATCGCAGATCTCGCCTCGCGCGGGCGGCTCGGAGGCGGAGTGAGCGCGCCCGAGGCGCAGTGCAACCTCATGCAGGCCCTCGAGGACGGGGTCCTCAAGGTCATGTCGAAGATGGGCATCTCGACCCTCGACTCATATCGCGGCGCCCAGATCATCGAAGTCGTGGGCCTGGCCGAAGATGTCATGGCGCTGTGCTTTTCAAGAATCCGCTCGCCTCTCGCGGGGCTCGACTTCGTGGAGCTCGGGGCCGACGTGCTTCTGCGCCACGACGCCGGCTTCTCTCGCGGATCGCAGCTCCCCAACTTCGGGCTCATCAAGCACCGCAAGGGCGGCGACTACCACGCCACGAACCCCGAGGTCGTCGACGCCCTGCACCGGGCCGTGGGTCTCACCGAGGACTCCGAGATGCAGTCGGCTCACGAGCTCCGCCGGGCGAGCCGAGCCGGAGACCCCGACGCTTACGAGCGTTTCGCCAAGCTCGTCAACGAGCGGCCGCCTTCAGAACCGCGCGATCTCCTGGAACCGGCTCCCGCCGGCGCCTCGGTCCCCGTGGAAGATGTCGAACCCGCTTCTACAATCGCCACCAGGTTCTCGACCGGGGCGATGTCTCACGGCGCGTTGAGCTCGGAGGCGCACGAGACGCTCGCATTGGCCCTGGATCTGATAGGGGGCAAGGCGAACACCGGGGAGGGCGGAGAGGCCCCGGAGCGTTATCTCGACGCCCGCAACTCCGCCATCAAGCAGGTCGCTTCCGGCCGTTTCGGGGTCACTCCCGCATACCTGGCGTCGGCCGGAGAGCTGCAGATCAAGATGGCGCAGGGCTCCAAGCCTGGCGAGGGCGGTCAGCTCCCCGGCCTCAAAGTCTCGGTGGAGATCGCCCGACTGCGCCACACGGTGCCGGGGGTCGCTCTCATCTCGCCGCCACCGCACCACGACATCTACTCGATCGAGGACCTCGCCCAGCTCATCTTCGACCTCAAACAGGCGAACCCGGAGGCGGCGGTGTCGGTCAAGCTGGTCGCCTCGGAGGGGGTCGGGGTCATCGCCGCGGGCGTGGTGAAGGGCCTCGCCGACGTCGTTCACATCTCGGGCGCCGACGGCGGCACGGGGGCGTCCCCGCTGTCATCGATAAAGAACGCGGGATTGCCGTGGGAGATCGGACTTGCCGAAACTCAGCAAGCCCTGGTCGCAAACGACCTGCGCGGACGGGCGAGGATCCGGGTCGACGGCGGGATCAAGACGGGCCGCGACGTGGTCCTGGCGGCGCTCTTGGGGGCGGACGAGGTTTCGTTCGGGACCGCGGCGCTGCTGGCCGAGGGCTGCATCCTCGTGCGCACCTGTCATCGCAACACTTGCCCGGTCGGCATCGCCACTCAGGATCCCAAGCTCCGGGCCAATTTCCGCGGGACTCCGGAGATGGTCGCGCGCTACCTCATGTTCGTGGCCGAAGAAGCTCGCCATCTGCTGGCAACGCTCGGCTTGCGCTCGTTCGCAGAAGCGGTGGGCCGAACAGATCTGCTACGTCCCAAGGTGATCACCGGGGCGCGGGCGCGCTCCCTCGATTTGTCCGCCCTGCTCGAGCATCCCGGCGGGGGGCCGAGGTGCTTCGTAGCAGGCGAGCCGGAGCAGCGACCTCGCTCCCCCCTCGGCGACCGGCTCACCTCGGACTCTCTCGGCGGGCTCGAGCGCGGGGAGAGAGTACAGCTCGCCTACGAGATCTCGACCTCCGACCGCTCGGTGGGGGCCCGGCTCGGCTGCGCCCTTGCCTCGGCCACGTCCTCTTCACTCGTCACCGCCCGGTTCCGCGGCTCCGCGGGCCAGTCCTTCGGCAGCTTTCTGTCCGAGGGGATCGAGCTGATCCTCGAGGGCGAGGTCAACGACTACCTCGGCAAGGGGATGGCCGGGGGGCGAATCGTCATCCGGCCACCACCAGGGGATGCCGGCCAGCCCTGCCTGGCGGGCAACACTGCGCTCTACGGCGCCACCGGAGGGCAGCTCTACATCGCCGGCCGCGCCGGCGAACGCTTCGCAGTACGCAACTCGGGGGCCGTGGCCGTGGTCGAGGGGACCGGCGACCACGCTTGCGAGTACATGACCGCCGGCGCCGTGGTCGTGCTGGGACCCACCGGGATCAACTTCGGCGCTGGCATGAGCGGCGGCGAGGCCTACGTCTACGACCCGGACCAGCTCATCGGGGGCCGGCTCAATACCCAGCTGGTGGCCTCCTACGAGCCCACCGCCGCCCAACTCACGTCGCTACAGCGGGTGCTCATCCGCCACCTCGACCACACAGGCTCGCCGCTGGCAGGGGACATCCTGGGGGCCTGGGAAGAGACCGCCACGGCCTTTCGCAGGATCGCGCCGGTAGCCGAGGTGGCGAGACTCGAGGCCCTGTTCGAGGGCCCCGCGGCGGCCTAGCAACACCTTTTCTGCCGCTCTTGGTTGCTAGGGGGCTTGGTGACGTTGGCGTTGCCTACACGTCGTACCCATGGCTCCACGTTTTGTTGAGGGCATTGGTGACGCTCTTGAGCTGGTTGGCGGCTTCGTAGCCGTGGTTCGTGGTGTGATTCTTTGGATCGGTGCGGAAAGCGAGATCCGCGCGGCCGTCCACCCGCCCAGTTAGGGTCCAGGCAATCAAGCCCTCTCTCGTTGAAGGCGTGGATCACCTCGCGCACCCGGTCCGGGGACGTGTGCACCAGGTTGGCGAGGCCTTGACGTTGTTACCTCCTGGAACCCAGGATGACCAACACCCGCCGGTACGTTGTTGCCTTGTACTTGTGTCCGCGGCGCACGATCCGCAGCAGACGCGCACCCTCCTCGGGCGTTGGTCTTCGGACCTTCACCTTCTCGGCCACGGTCTCCTCCCTCTTTGCCATTGACTGAGCTCCAGGCCTGGCAGGGAAGGGCGTCAGGTGGCGGATTTACGCGTGCAGAAGTTAGCGGTCACGGCACTAGGAGATAGCTCACCCAATCATCGGATGCGGTCACCACCCGGCGAGGACCGGCGCGGATCTCCAACGCCTTTAGGGATATACCGGCCGCGGGAACAGGGCGGCTCCGCGGATGGTTAGGAGCGAGCAACCACCCAAGGAAGGAAGGAAGGAATCGTGTCCGCCGAAGTCCAAAACACCGGACGGATCGTCTCCGTGAACGTCGGAACGCCGCGGGAGTTCGAACTCAAAGGAAAGCGGCTCACTTCCTCGATCTGGAAGCGCCCGGTAGAAGGGCGCGTGCGGGTGTGGGGGGTCAACATCGCCGGCGACGATCAGGCCGATCGCAGCGTGCACGGCGGACACGACAAGGCGATCTACGCGTATGCCGTCGAGGACTACATGTGGTGGGAGACTCACCTGGGAGCCTCCCTCGGCCCGGGGACGTTCGGCGAGAACCTCACCGTCTCCAGCCTCGATGTGAACCGGGCGCTGGTGGGTGAGCGCTGGAAGGTGGGAACGGCTGTTCTTGAGATCACCCAGCCTCGATTGCCGTGCTTCAAGCTTGGCATACGGATGGGTGAGGAGAACTTCCCTCATCGCTTCTCGCAAGCTGCGCGTTGGGGCGCGTACCTGGCCATCATCGACGAGGGCGAAGTTGGAGCCGGCGATGTCATCGAGACGCTCTCTCGTCCCGACCACGGCATCACAGTTACCTCGCTCGCAAACGTCTACTACGGCGACCACTCAAGAGCGAGCGAACTTCTCGCGGCCCCCTCCCTGCCCGAAGGTTGGCGGACATGGGCGGAGAAGCAGGCGCGCCGGGCGGTATAACTGCCTCTACCGTTCGCGCGAAAGGAGATCGCTGAGGAATACCTACATGTGACTCAACACGGGGTCCAGATAGTGGATCCAGGTGCCATCGGCCCACGTAAAAGCGCCCAGGAAGGCTCTATAAACAACAGCCCCGTCCACGGCGGGAACTGTGCCTGAACTGGAGGCCGCGCGCATAACATCGAGCTCATGCAGGTCGAGGCGATCTTTATCACCGAGCGTGGCGGGCAACCCATGACCCGGGTCGCCGAGGTCGAGGCCATCGCAGGCCGCGGCTTGGCGGGTGACCGCTATCTGCAGCGCACCGGCTATTGGACTGGCGTCGACGAGTGCCAGGTCACGCTGATCGCGGCCGAGGCCCTGGAGGAGATAGGCGCTAAGACCGACGTTTCGGTAGGAGAGGGTCAGCATCGCCGCAACATCGTCACCCGCGGAGTGGACCTTCACGCGCTGGGCCGCAAGAAGTTTCGCGTGGGCGAGGCGCTGCTCGCCTTCGACCGGCCCCGGCCCCCGTGCCGCTACATCCAGTCGGTGTCCGAGCGCGGCATGACCAAGGCCCTGGGCCGAACCCGCGGCGGCATCTGCGCGCGTGTTATCGAAGGCGGCATGATTCGCGATGGCGACGCCATCGAGGTGCTCTCGGAGGAGAGCGAGAGCCTCCTCAGCCGCTTGCTCCGCTAAACAGGCGAGGGGGGGCTTGCTAGCATCGCGGGGGTGGGCTCGCGGCGCTGCTTCTGCCCGCATTCCATCGTTACGATGTCCGGAAATCTGTGGACCGAGAAACCGTTAGAGCCTCAACTATGGACATCTGCGCGCCGATGTAGCGGGCATGAACGTCACTGCTTGCTCCCGGTGAGTCGCAAGCGAGCGCGTCTGGGGGAGGTCCTCGTAGCGGCCGAGGTCCTCACCCAAGAGCAGCTCGACACTGCGCTAAAGCTGCAGGAGAACGCCGAGGGCCGCAAGCCCCGGCTCGGCTCGCTCATCGTGGAGATCGGATGGGCGGGGGAAGAAGCGATCGCCCGCGCCCTGGCCCAGCAGCTCAACATCGCCTACGTCCATCTGGCGGCGGTCGTGCCCGACATCCCGGCGATCAACCTTGTGCCGAGGGCACTCGCCCGCCGCCACCAGCTCCTTCCCATCTCGGCTACCGACGAGGGGGTAGTCATCGCGATGGCAGACCCCACCAACGTGGTGGCCAGGGACGATGTCAGAGCAACCCTGGGGGGCCGCCGGGTAAGTGTCGTGGTCGCCACTCCATCCGCCATCACGGAGTCTGAGGACCGCTTCTACTCGTCCTCTTTGGGAGGCTCGGAGCTGCTGGGGCGACTGGGAGCCGCGGCCGACGCAGAGGTCGTTCCCTCCTCCGAGCAGGAGATCGACCTTGGCAGCTCGGATCTCGAGGCCCTGGAGCGCTCGGCCCTTGCCGGGCCCATCGTGGGGCTCGTCAACGCGATCCTCGCCGACGCCATCGCGGCGCGCGCCACCGACATTCACATCGAGCCTCAACAGACCGAGGTCAAGGTGCGCTACCGGGTCGACGGGCTGCTCAGGGAGACGATGTCTCTGCCCAAGCAGGTCCAAGCGCTCGTGATCTCGCGGCTCAAGATCATCTCCGGTATGGACATCGCCGAGCGGCGCAAGCCCCAGGACGGGCGCAGCCGCGTGCTCGTCAACGATCAAGAGACCGACACGCGTGTTTCGAGCGTGCCGACGTTGGCCGGCGAGAAGATCGTCATCCGGCTGCTGCCCACCGGAAAGGGCGCCCAGTCGCCCGACGAGCTCGGGTTCGAGGATTTTCAGAAGGAGATGGTGCTTCAGAATCTCCAGGCTCCTCAGGGCCTCGTCATTTTTACCGGGCCCACCGGCGCGGGCAAGACCTCGACGATGTACTCGGGGCTCGATCACATCCGCTCTCCGGAACGAAACATCGTTACTCTCGAAGACCCCATCGAGTACCAATTGCACGGCGTCAACCAGATCCCAATCGACGACAAGACGGGCCTCTCCTTCGCACGGGGACTACGTAGCGTCCTACGGCAGGACCCCGACGTCATCATGGTCGGGGAGGTGCGCGATCTCGAGACCGCCCAGATCGTGATGCAGTCGGCGATGACCGGCCACCTCGTTCTCACTAGCCTCCACACCAACGACGCGGTTTCGGCCGTAACTAGGCTGGCCGACCTTGGAGTCGAGCCCTATCTCATTGCCGCGGCGCTCAACATGGTTGTGGCCCAGCGTCTCCTCAGAGTCGTCTGCCGCAAGTGCACGGCCCCCGCCGAGGTCTCCGGCCACATTCTGTCGCTGCTCGGGCTGACGATCGCCGATCTCGAGGGAGCCACTCCGATGAAAGGGGCCGGGTGCGACCAGTGCCAGTTCAGCGGCTACCGGGGCCGCACCGGGATCTACGAGGTCCTGACCGTCACCCCGCAGCTTCGGGAGCAGATCACGGCCCAGGTGTCGGACATCTCCTTGGCCTACTCCGCTCGCACAGCAGGGATGTGGAGCCTCCGGCGAAGCGGGCTCGCCAAAGTCAAGGCGGGGATCACGACGCTCGAGGAGATGCTGCGCGTCACTCACGTCGAACGTGAGGAGATATCGCGCTGCCCCGCCTGCCGCCAGGAAGTCGACAAGGCCTTCCTCGTGTGCCCCTACTGCCAAGAGGACCTCTCTGAGGACCTCTGCGCCGCCTGCGGCCGGGAGGTCGACGCCGCCTGGAGCGTGTGCCCCTACTGCCGGGCCGAGATCGCCCACAAGGCCCAAGGCCCCACCGGAAAGCCCCGCATCCTGGTCGTCGACGACGACCCCACGCTGGTGACCCTGGTCGAGGCCATGTACGGGGCCGAGTTCGAGATCGCCCACGCCAGCACCGGTGATGAGGGCATCAGGAAAGCCACCCTCGAGCGGCCCGACCTCATCCTGCTAGACCTGTGGCTCCCCGACGTGCTGGGGGTCGAGATCGCCGAGCGCCTGCGGGCCTCGGCCGCCACCAGCCTCATCCCAGTCATCATGCTGACCGGCGACGACTCCAGCGAGGTCGCGAGCCTGAGGGCGGGAGTCGACGACTACGTGACCAAGCCGTTCGACGAGGATACCCTGCGAGCCCGGATGGAGAACGCCCTGCGCCGAGCGGGCCGGGTCCGAGTCCGATGAGCAGCCGCACCGCTCGCCTCCGCAACTCGAAGAAATCGGGCAGGGGCCGCTTCTCGTCGGTGAGGTGGACCGGAGACGGCTCACGGTGCCGCCCGACTGGGATGACGCGGTCGCAAGGCTGCGGTGGCCGGACGCGCCGTCCATTTGAAATTGTTTGGTGGGCCGCGTCGGAAGGGGCTCCCTCGAGGCCCTGACGAAAAGACGGGACCCCAGGAAGCCCCTTACCTCGACGCTCAATCTCGGGCCGCCTTTAGCAACAGTCAGGCGGGCAGCAATCGGGGGGGCAGTCACATGGAACACCCTCTCTCATCATCACACCTCCTTCCTTCGATGAACTCGACGGCGCAGGGCCATGACATCGAGACGGGCGAGTCACAATCGGCCCGATCGATCATCGTCAGCAGGTCGGCACGCAGCCGCTCGAGGCGGCGCATCTCCTCATCAACCTCTTCGACACGAACGCTCAGAAGAGCCCGAGTGTGACCGCAGGGGCACGTTCCCCGGTCCTGGATTTCGAGGAGTTCCTTGATCTCCTCCAGACGCAGTCCGAACCGCTGCGCCCCTTTGATGAAACGCAGCCGGTCGGCTAGTTCCTCGTTGTACAGGCGATAGCCCGAGGAGCTGCGCTCGGGCTGAGGCAGGAGCCCTCGTCGCTCGTAATAGCGAAGGGTCGCGGGCGTGAGTCCAACTCGACCGGCGAGATCAGAGACCTTGAGAGCCATGGTGAGAGCGTAAACCTTGAAGTCAGCTTCAAGGTCAAGTTCTTTCTTTCTGGCTCGCGGGGACCAGTTCCTCGAGGAGGCCGCGGACGCGCTCGTCGATATCGTCCCTGATGGCTCTGACCTCGTCCAGCGGCTTGCCTGCCGGGTCCGTTAGCTCCCAGTCGAGATAGCGCTTGCCGGGATAGACGGGGCAGGCATCCCCGCAGCCCATCGTCACCACCACATCGGCGGCTTTGACCACCTCTTCGGTGAGCGGTTTGGGGAACTCCTGGAGCAGGTCGATCCCGACCTCGGCCATCGCCTCTCTCACGCCTGCGTGAATCTCGTCCGCAGGGATCGAACCGGCCGAGCGCACATTGACGCTCCCCTCGGCGGCTCTTTCCAAGAGGCCAGCCGCCATCTGCGAGCGCCCGGCGTTGTGGACGCACACGAACAGGACCTCGGGCACTTCCTTCACGATCGCTCCTTCCGCCTGAGCACAGGCTCGCAGCCGCTGCCGCGCGAACCTCTCCGTTAGCAGAGGCACGTAACCCTTGACCTTGGCATCGGCAAGCTGGCCCCAGGACTCGACCACGAACCGCTCAACCGTCGCGGGAGAGAAAATGCCCTCGAGCTCCGTGGACAACCGCTGGGCGATCCCGGGCACCTGATGATCCGCAACGAAACCGTCGACCCATGACTTCACGGCATCTCCTCTCTGCTGATCCACCCGACACGGGCGGGGTGAGGCCGGAATGAAGGACTGCGCACGCAGGACGGCGAGCTCGTCCACGACCAAGTTGAGGGCCCGTGGGACCAGCCGGTAGTAGGTCCAGTAGGAGTCACGGCGAGTCTCGACCAACCCAGCCTCTTTCAGGACCTTCAGGTGGTGAGAGACGAGGGGCTGTCCCACACCTAGCTCGTCGACGAGGTGGCACACGCACAATTCCTCCGCGCTCAGCCTTCGGCAGATGTCCAGCCGGGTGGGGTCGGCGAGCGCCCGAAGCACTTCAACGGCGGCGAGGTCGGGGGCCTGGATACTCATGCAGAGATCCATATTAGTCTGCGTTGATATGGTGCGCAAGGGCCGGAACTCAAACACCCAACTTGGTCCTCAAGTACCGATGGTTGAAACCCCAGCAGAACCGCGAGGAAGTGGGAGGTGGTCGAAGAGTTCGGGCATGCGCCGCCTCACGTCGAGGTGGTCCGGGGACGCCTCCAGCGTGCCGTCATACTGTGATGAAGCGATTGGAGGCTGGGGGGCTGGACGGGCCGCAGCCCGAACTTTGAGCCCACCTCCGGCGTGGTTGCGGGCTCAATGTTCACTCTTGCTGCCGGGCGGCCCCCGGCCCCTACATGTAGAGACCGCCGTTGATCCCGTAGACCTCCCCGGTGATGTAGCTGGAGTCGGGATCGGCGAGGAACTCGACCACTCGTGCGACCTCGTCGCCTCTGCCCAGACGCCCAACGGGTATCTCGGCGATGATCTTCTCGAGCGCCTTCTCGGGCCTCGCCGTCACCATCTCAGTCTCGATGAAGCCGGGAGCTACCGAGTTGACGGTGACGCCCTTCTTGGCGGTCTCGAGCGCAAGGCTCATCGTGAGCCCGAACAGTCCGGACTTAGCGGCGGCGTAGTTTGCCTGGCCCACGTTGCCAGTCAGCCCGATGACCGAGCTGATGTTGATGATGCGGCCGTGCTTGCGCTCGGTCATGTGATTGAGCACGGCGCGCGACAGATAAAAGGCCCCTGAAAGGTTCACGCGCACGACTTGGTCCCAGTCCTCGGGACTCATCTTGCGGACCGTCTTGTCGATGTTGATGCCGGCGTTGTTGACGAGGATGTCGAGCTGGCCGTGTTGCTCGATGACCTCGCCGATCACCCGCTCGCAGTCTTCGGCTCGCCCGATGTTTCCTTGGTGGAGGGTTATCTCCGCACCCGGGTGAGCATCGACGAGCCGCGTGGCCGCCTCCGCATCACGGGAGTATCCGGCGGCGACCTTCACCCCTCGCTCGACCAGCCGCTCGCTGATGGCGAGCCCGATCCCGCGTGTTCCCCCGGTGACGAGGGCGACCTGCCCCTTTATCTCTCCCACAACTGTGCTCCCCTCGGCTACGTTTCGAGCAGCCTTCGCCGGCCGCCTTGCGCCCAAACTAATAGGCATAGCGAGGACGGTCAACGGGTAGGGTCAGGGTTTATGAAGCGGGCCGCTTGTGGCGCGCTAGAGACGGCTAGCTCCAAAATAAGGAGGGGCGCGACATGACCCACCACCGGCGTGAAGTAGTAGTTCTGAGCGGGGTAAGGACGGCCATCGGCAAGTTCGGCGGGGGCCTCAAAGACAAAGCGCCGACCGAGCTGGCGGCCGATGTCGTGCGCGAGGCGGTGTCGCGCTCGCGGGCCGAACCCGCAGACATCAAGCATGTGGTCTTCGGCAACGTCATACACACAGACGTCCACGATATGTACCTGGCTCGAGTGGCCGCGATAAACGGGGGCCTGCCGATCGAAACGCCGGCGTTCACGCTCAACCGCTTGTGCGGGAGCGGGCTCCAGGCGGTGGTCTCGGCAGCGCAGATGATCATGCTCGGAGACGCCGACTTTGCGCTCGCCGGTGGCGCTGAATCGATGAGCCGGGGGCAGTACTGGGTCCCCGGCGCCCGCTGGGGCCAGCGCCTGGGCAACGGGCCCCTGGTGGACTCAGTGGTGGGTGCGCTCACCGACCCCTTCGACGACTGCCACATGGGCATGACCGCGGAAAACGTCGCCGAGAAGTGGAACGTCACCCGCGAGGAGCAGGACGCGCTCGCGGTCGAGAGCCACAAGCGAGCCGCCCGTGCCACGGCCGAGGGGCACTTCAAGGAGCAGATCCTGCCCCTCGAGATCAAGGGCAGGAAGGGCACCACCATCGTCGACACCGACGAGCACGTGCGCACCGATGTCGACATGGAGGCGATGGCCAAGCTCAAGCCCGCGTTCAGCAAAGAGGGCTCGGTCACCGCGGGCAACGCCGCAGGCATCAACGATGCGGCCGCCGCAGTGGTGCTGGCCGACCGGGAAGAGGCGGACCGCCGCGGCTTCAAGCCGATGGCTCGCCTCGTCGCCTACTCGCACGCCGGAGTCGAGCCCCGCTACATGGGCATCGGCCCCATTCCTGCGGTGAGGGCCGTGCTGGACCGGGCCGGGTTGAGCGTCGAGGACATGGACGTCATCGAGCTCAACGAGGCCTTCGCGGCCCAGGCGTTGGCGGTGGCCGAAGACCTCAAGCTCCCGGCCGAGCGCACGAACCCCAACGGCTCGGGCATCTCGCTGGGCCACCCCATCGGCGCGACCGGCTGCATCCTCACGGTCAAGGCGCTCTACGAGCTTCAGCGCACCGAGGGCCGCTTTGCCCTGGTGACGATGTGCATCGGCGGGGGCCAGGGCATCGCCGCGATCTTCGAGCGCGAGGCCGCCGCCTAACTCAGGTTCTAACCAATCAGCAAAGTTTGCTGGTTGCGGCCTTGTTGTTGTAGGAGCAGCTATGGGCCTTGCTGTTGTTGGCCCGCTTGAGCTTCGCCGTGTCCGACGTGTCTCCCCACACCTGTGTGGTGCGGCCCCAGTAGCGGTTGCCTGCGTTGTTGCCGCCCTTGCCGGAATGTAGAACCAGGGTCGCCCCGGAGGAGAGACTGTTGGAGCCGAAGGTGTAGGCATTTCCTGCCGCGTCGGCCATCTTCCAGCCGGTGAGATTCACCGTCGTGCCGGCGAGGTTCTTCACCGAGACCTGCTCACCGTTCAGCGTCGATGCTCGGTAGACGATCTTTGTTATCCGCACGGACGACACCTTGAAGCTTCGTATTGTGGGTGTGGCGTCGGTGTTGCCGGCGCCGTCCGTGGCGCGCACCTTGAAGACGTGCGGGCCCTGAGCGAGTCCCTCGTAGGTGGCGTTGCCACCGGAGCAGCTCGAGAACGGGTCGCCGTCGAGCGCACACTCGAAGCTCGCCCCCGCGTACCACTACCTCCGGGGGCAGAGCGGAAGCGGGCCGGGGGCGAGCGGGGGGCCGGAACCCCAGGACCCGGGCTAGGAGCGGCCGGCCGCCTCTCGGATTGTTCGCCATACCCGCTCCGGGGTGAGCGGCATGTCGATGTGCTCGACGCCGAGGTGGGACAGTGCGTCGACCACTGCGTTCTGGGCCGCCGGGGTGGATCCGATCGTCGCCGCCTCCCCGATCCCTTTCGCCCCCAGCGGGTTGATGTGGGTCGGGGTCTCGGTGTAGTGGCGCTCGAAGGAGACCAGCTCGGCCGCACTCGCCATCCGATACATGGCGAGGTTGGCGTTGAGGGGCTGGGCGTCCTCACCGTAGACGACCTCTTCGAAGAGGGCCTGGCCAAGTCCCTGGGCGATGCCGCCGTGCACCTGTCCCTCGACCAGCATCGGGTTGAGGATCGTGCCGCAATCGTCGACCGCGACATGGCGCAGGAGCTCGACCTTGCCCGTCTCGGAGTCCACCTCGACGACACACACGTGAGCCCCAAAGGGATAAGTCGTGTCCTCGGGATCGAAGAAGTGCTGCGCGCCGAGCCCTGGGTCCATGCCCTCGGGGAGCGCTCGGGGATCTTGCGCGGCCCCTCCCAGCTCCGCCCACGACAGCGAGCGGTCGGGGGCGCCCACTATGGCGAAGCGGCCATCGTCTGACAGCTCCACGTCCTCGACGGAGACTTCCAGGATTTGGGCCGCGAGACGGCGCGCCTTGTCCACGAGCTCTTCCGAGGCACGCATGATCGCGCTCCCTCCGAGCTGCAGCGAGCGCGAGCCCATCGTCCCGGTGCCTCGCTTGACCCGGGCGGTGTCCGAGTGGACGACCTCGATGGCCTCGAAGGGGACGTGCAGAAGCCCTGAGACGAGCTGAGTGAAAGCGGTCTCGTGACCCTGGCCGTGAGGCGACACTCCGGTCAGCACCTGCACGCGGCCTCCTTCATCGACTCTTATCTCGCCGAACTCACCCCCCTCGAGGCCCGTCACCTCCACGTAGGTGCACAGACCGATCCCGAGCATCCCTGCGTCGCCGCGTTCCCGGCGCCGGCGCTGCTCCTGGCGCAGCTCCTCATAGCCCACAGCTTCGAGAGCCTTGTCGAGCACCGCCTCGTAATCCCCTGAGTCGTAGTTGGCGCCGGTGGCGGTTGTGAACGGAAACGCGTCCCTGGGGATGAAGTTCTTGCGCCTGATCTCGGCCGGGTCCATGTCGAGCCGATGGGCGAGCATGTCCACGGCCCGCTCGACCAGGGCCGCAGCCTCGGGGCGGCCGGCCCCCCGGTAAGCAGAGGTTGGGGTTGCATCAGTTACCGTGAGCGCGGCCTTGTACTGAATTGAGTCAATGCGATAAACACCCGACAGCATCTGGCGGGTGAGGTCAGGCAGGTAGGCACCGCCCTGTGGGTAGGCACCCAGGTCGGCGATGATGTCGGCTCGCAGAGACAAGATGCGCCCGTCGCGAGTTGCCCCGAGCTCGATGTCCTGCACCTGCCCCCGGCCGTGAGTCATCGCGGTCATGTTCTCGGAACGAGTCTCTATATAGCGAACCGGGCGGCCCAGCAGGCGGGCGAGGGCCGCAATCGCGATGTGCTCGGCGTAGGTATCGATCTTGGCGCCAAACCCACCCCCCACCGCGGGAGCGATAACGCGGACCGCGGCCCTGTCCAGGCCGAGGGCCCGGGCGACATCCTTGCGGATCAGAAAAGGGGCCTGGCAGGGCACCCACAGGGTGAGTCCATCGCCCTCGGGGACGGCCAGCGCCCCATTGACCTCGAGAGGCAGGGTCGCCAGGCGCTGGTTGACGAAGCGGTGCCTGATCACGACCTCCGGCTCGGCCCCAGTGGGCCCGGAAGAGAAGCTTTCGGTGGTGGCCACATTGCCGCCGTGCTCCTCGAACAGAACCGGTGCCTCCGGCTCTCCGGCGGCCACAGGATCGCTCACCGCCGAGAGCATGTCGTAGTCGACGAGGACTCGCTCGGCCGCGTCCAAGGCTGCTGCGCGCGTATCTGCCACAACGACCACGATGGGCTCCCCCACGAAACGGACCTTGTCGCGCGCGAGGATGGGACGAGAGAAGGTTCTGGGCGCGTTCTGGGCCCGCATGTCCGGCAGGCTCAGGTCGGCAGAGTCGAATACGCCCACGACTCCAGGGAGAGAGCGCGCCTCGTCCTTCTCTATGCCTTCGATGCGAGCGTGCCCGATGATCGAACGCACGAAGACGGCGTGAAGCGCACCGTCGGCAGGGAGGTCTTCGAGGTAGCGGGCCTCACCGCTGAGAAAGCGAGGATCCTCAATGCGCTTGACTGGGTGCCCCAGGATCGATCCCGCCACTCGGCAAAGCTAGCATCTGTTTGCTTAAGTCGACCCGGGACGCGCCGATGAGTACCGAATACGCCGTGGACTCCGGGGAGTGGGGACTCCGGGAGGAAAAGGAGGAGTGTTTGTGAAGAGACATTTCGTTTTGCGCGCGCTCGACCAAATCCACTCTCACAAACATCAAGAGATACCAGACCGCTACGTCGGCAATCAGCGGCGCGCCCATTGAGCCTCACTGGCACAAACAGCAGCGCCTCCTTCCAGCGTCTCTTCGATCTCTCGGGCGACCCCATGTGCGTTGTGGGGAGCAACGGTCGCTTCGAGCGCGTCAACTCTGCCCTCCAGCGGGCACTGGGCCCGGCGGCCTCCGATTTATTGGGCACAAGCTTCATCGATTACCTCCACGACGAAGACCGCCTGCGCGTCCGGGACTTGCTTTCCGCGCTGGCAGAGGACGGCAAATCTCCAACGCAATTCGACGCCCGCCTGTACACTGAGGATGGATCGTTCAGATGGATCGAGTGGCGTGGCGCCGGCGATGGCTCGCAGGGCGCTATTTATCTTGTCGGAAAGGATGTCGGCCGGCGAAAGACCACGGAGCGCGCCCTGCACCAGGAAGAGGACTTCCTCACCTTGCTGCAGATCGCGGCTGTAGCGGCAAACGAAGCCTCGTCCGTGGAGGAGGCCCTGGAGATTGTAATCGCCGCAGTATGCGTGCGCAGGAAGCTGCCGCTCGGCCACGGCTATCTGGTCATCGAGCCGGGCGTCCTGACATCCACCCGTATCTGGCACATGCAGGAAGCACAGCGATTCGCCCCCCTGATCGAGGCGAGCGAGGCCCGCACCTTTAGCCGCGGCGAGGGCCTCCCCGGCAGTGTGTTGGAGACAGGACAGCCTCTATGGATCGACTTGGCCACCGACCCCGTCTCCACAAGGCGGGAGGCCGCGCAAGCGTGCGGCGTCCGAGCAGCTTTTGCATTCCCGGTCACGCTCGGCTCCGAGGTGCTTGGAGTGCTGGAGTTCTTTTCCTCCGGGGCCCTCCAACCCGACCAGGGACTGCTCGAGGCCATGAAGCACGTGGGAGCGCAACTCGGCCGCGTGGCGGAGCGAAGCAGGGCTCGGGATGCTCTCATGGACAGCGGAGAACGGGCGCGCCGCATCATGGAGACGGCGAACGACGCCTTCGTAGGAATGGATACCCAAGGCTTCATTACCGACTGGAACCAGAAGGCAGAATCCGTGTTCGGATGGGCGCGTGACGAAGCTGTTGGCCGCAGCCTCATGAAGACCATCATCCCTCCGCGGCTTCGAGCCGCTCACGAGAAGGCGGTGGCTCGCTACCTCGACACCGGGAACCCAACAATCATGAACCGGTGCATCGAGCTGCCCGCGCTCCATCGCGACGGGCACGAGATCCCCATCGAGCTCACGTTGTGGCCGCTGGTTCAGCGCGACGGCTTGACCTTCAACGCCTTCCTGCGGGACGTGAGCGATCGCAAGAAGGCTGAGGAAGAAATCTCACGTGCGCGTGATTTCGCCCAGACCGTCGTGTCCAGCACCGTCGACGGCGTCTTCGCTTTCGATACGACCATGAGAATCACGGAGTGGAACCAAGCCATGGAGAGGATCTCGGGGGTGCCTCGTACTGAGGCGTTGGGTGGAAACTCCTCCGAGCTGTTTTCCTCTTTCGAAGGCTGGGGTGAGCAGGACTCGCTCCGGGCTGCGCTCGAGGGCCGTGCGACTGGGTTCTCGAACAGCGCCTACGTCCATTCCGATACGGGCCGGTGCTCCTTCTACGACGGCAACCTAGCCCCCCTCTTTGGAAACGAAGGCAATGTGGTGGGTGGCGTCGGTCTGTTGCACGACACCACCGAGCGAAAGCTCCGAGAGGACGGGCTGCGCGCAACCAGCGAGCGGATCACTAACGCTTTCAGCCTGACCTTTACCAATGCACTCCTCGGTATGGCGACGGTAGGCCTCGACGGCCGCATGGAACAGGCCAACCCGGCCCTGTGCTCGCTTCTCGGTCGTTCGGAGGAGGAGCTGCTCATGATAACAACGGAAAGGGTCACGCACGAGGACGACGTTCCAAAGGAGAGTCCCCACATCAAGCGCATCCTCTCTGGTGACGTCGGCAGCTATCAGATCGAGAAACGCATGCTGCACTCCTCTGGTCAGACCATCTGGGTGCTGCTGGTGGCCTCGGCCGTCAAGGACGCCTCGGGACGGCTCCTACATCTTATCCACCAGGTCGCCGACATCACGTCTCGCAAGCGGGCCGAGGAACAGCTGGCGCATCAAGCCCTGCACGACTCGCTGACTGAGCTCCCCAACCGGACGTTGTTTCTGGACCGTCTCGAGCAGGCCCTCGCACGTTCTCAGCGTTTGTCTGCCGGCCACATCGCAGTCATGTTCTTGGACTTCGACCGTTTCAAGGTCATCAACGACAGCCTGGGGCATCAGGCGGGAGACACGGCCTTGGTGGGGATCGCTCGCAGGCTCAAGGGCTTGCTCAGACCCAGCGACACCGTCGCCCGCTTCGGTGCCGACGAGTTCGTCATTCTGTGCGAAGAGATGGAGTCGATCGATCAGGCGCGGGAGATAGCGACTCGAATCCAAGACTCGGTGGCCTTACCCATCGAGCTGGGCCCATCCGAGGCAGTGCTCACGGTCAGCATCGGGATCGCCCTCTCGACTTCCTCCGCCGATTTGCCCGAGGCGCTCGTTCGAGATGCGGACATCGCAATGTACAAGGCAAAAGGGAGCGGGCGTGGACGTTATGAGGTATTCGACGACACCTTGCGACATGGCTTAGTGCAAAGACTCGAGATCGAAAACGAGTTGAGAACAGCTCTCGAAAGGGACGAGTTGCGCCTCTACTATCAGCCTCAGGTGAGTTTGAGCGAAGGGCGCATCGTGGGGGCCGAGGCTTTGATCAGATGGCAACATTCCCAGCGAGGGCTTCTGGCGCCGGCAGAGTTCATCCCCATCGCAGAAGAGTCCGGGTTGATTGTGGACATCGACACTTGGGTCGTCCAGCAGGCTTGTCGAACACTCGGTCGGTGGGCGGAGCGGGGCTGGGGGGCGTTGTCCTTGGCGGTGAACGTATCCGCCCAGAGCCTGTCCCGGCCCGAGTTCGGTGACATGGTTCGAGCGGGGCTGGAGTCATGCGGTAGCCCAAGCGGCCACCTCTGCCTGGAGATCACAGAGCGTGTCTTCATGGGCGTGGGACGCTCGACGATGGATACCATTGCCGGGCTGCGCGACCTGGGGGTGGGACTGGCACTGGATGACTTCGGGACCGGGTACTCCTCGTTGAGCTATCTGAAGCGCTTTCCCGTTGACGTCCTCAAGGTGGACCGCTCCTTCGTTCAGGGCATCGGCCACGACTCCGGCGACTCCGCCATCACCGCAACGGTGATCACCCTCGCTCACAACATGGACTTGGAGGCAATCGCCGAGGGAGTCGAGACCGAGGACCAGCTCCACCGGCTCAAGGCGCTCGGCTGCGACCTCGTCCAGGGTTTCCATTGCGGCCGGCCTCAGCCGAGGGAAGAGCTTGAAAGGGCGCTCGCCGCCTAGGGTGCCCTGCCCCCGGCCACTATGCCCTCCCGGATAAGGTGGCTGATGTGAGACAGTCGCACACCAACCACCCAATTCGGTGGGTCACGTGAGACAGTCGCACACGAGCCACCGCGGCGCGCGGGTGCGTGGGCGCAGAGGGTGGGGAGAGCCGAAGTCATAGGCACTCGCCCCTCCCGGCTTCATTAGGGCGACCGACTTGCTCATACGATCTCCTTCCCGCGTCTCATGCGGAGCATTTTGCCGTAGTTGTCACGCTTATAACGAATGAGAGGTTTACGCAATCCACAGGGACAGGTCGCGCAGCAACCGCTTCGCCCGGGACCTGTTCGCGGGGCTTCCAGCCCGCTACGACGTGCTCGGCGAGGTTCTCTCCTTTGCGCAGAACCGGCGCTGGCACAAGGCGATGGTGCAGGAGGTGGTCCGCTCGGACCCCGGCACGGTGCTCGATGTCGCCAGTGGTACCTGCGGAGTTGCGCTTGCGCTCGCACGCAACACGAACGCATGGACGGTGGCCCTCGACATCTCAGAAGACATGTTGAGACGCGGCCGCTCACTCGTGGAAGAAAAAGGTTACGAACAACGCATTGTTTGCACCCTCGGTAGCGCCGAGAGTCTCCCCTTCCCCGACGAGAGCTTCGATGCGTTGACCTTCACTTACGTGCTGCGCTACGTCGCCGATCCCGAGGCCGTGCTGCGAGAGCTCGCGCGCGTAGTGAAAGGGAACGGAATCATGGCGAGTCTCGAGTTTGCGGTTCCAGAACGTCTGTGGGCGCGCTGGGGATGGTGGCTGCACACGCGCGCGCTGCTTCCGGCGATGGGATGGCTCGGTGGCGGTAAGCAGTGGCTGCGCGTGGGGCGATTCCTCGGGCCCAACATCACAGAGCACTACCGCGCCTATCCCATCGAGTGGACAGTGCAGGCGTGGGAGCGCGCGGGCCTGAGCGATGTCACCGTAAGGCAGATGAGCTTGGGAAGCGGCCTCGTGATGTGGGGACACAAGAGATGAACGAGAGGCCGCTGCCTCCTGCCTTCTATGCCGGCGGTCAAGGTGTCATCAGACAATGGTTGACGGTGCTACATCCTCCCTACACGCTCTGGCATCTCTGCTATGTCGTCATCGGAGCCTGTCTCGCGCCGGAGTTGGATCTCTTTCGCTTGTCACTCAGCATCATCGCCTTCTTTCTTGCGGTAGGGGTTGCGGCTCATGCCCTCGATGAGCTCAACGGGCGCCCACTCAGAACCTCCATCTCTGATGCGAGCCTGAAGTGGGCGGCCGCCATCGCGCTGATAGGTGCCGTGGGAGTGGGCATCTACGGGATCGGCTTGGCGGGCCCAGGCCTTATCCCGTTGATCGCCGCCGGGGTGTTTCTTGTTGTGGCTTACAACCTGGAATGGTTTTCCGGCCGCTTTCACTCTGATCTCTGGTTCGCCGCGTCGTGGGGATCCTTCCCCCTGCTCGTGTCCTATTACGCGCAGGCAGAGACCATCACTCTGGTCGCGGTCATGGGCGCGGCGGCCGCGTTCGCGCTGTCATTCGCGCAGCGAACCCTGAGCACTCCGGCACGCGATCTGCGGCGGCGAGTAGTGCGTGTGGAGGGCGAGCTTGAATTCGCCACTGGAGAAGTGCAGCGCCTTCAGCGCGGCGAGCTGCTGGCGCCGCTCGAGCGAACCCTCAAGGCGATGACGTGGGCAATGGTCGCATTGGCGGCCACGTTGCTGGCCGGGCGTCTGATCTGAGCTAACGCATCGGGGGGCTGGCATGCGACAGTCGCACATCAACCACCGCTAATAAGGCTCAGTTGATCTTCTGGTTCTTGCCTATCGCCACTATGCCCCCGGGAGAGACGGTGAAGCGCTCACGATCTAGCTCGTGGTCGACCCCTATGCGCGCGCCCTCGGGGATGTTCACGTTCTTGTCGATGATCGCGTTGCGAACCACCGCATGACGTCCGACCTTGACGCCGTGCATCAGAACAGAGTGATCGACTGTCGAGTAGGAATTGATCCTCACTCCCGGCGACAGCACGGAGTAGCTCACCTCGCCTCCCGAGATGACTACACCGCTGCTGACCATCGAGTTGACCGCCCGGCCCACGCGTCCTTCGCTCTCGTGAACGAACTTGGCGGGCGGAAGTGGATCGTTCCATGTGTAGATCGGCCACTGTGAGTTGTAAAGGCTGAAAGCAGGTTGAGCAGAAACCAGGTCCATGTGAGCCTCGTGATAGGCGTCGAGCGTCCCCACGTCTCTCCAGTAGTCGCGATCGAGATCGGTGGAGCCGGGGACGTGGTTGCCGGTGAAGTCGTAGACCGCGGCCTCCCGCCGCCCGACGAGCATGGGGATGATGTCGCCGCCGAGATCGTGAGCTGAGTCCTCGTCGGAGGCGTCCATGCTCAACGCATCGATCAGCGCCTTGGTGGTGAAGATGTAGTTTCCCATCGAGGCGTAGACCTGAGCGGGCGCATCCATCAGGCCCTTGGGGGCATGCGGCTTCTCCAGGAAGGCTTCGATCATCTTTCCGTCGTCACCGGTCTCGATGACGCCGAACTCGGGTGCCTGCGACTTCGGCACCCGTATGCCTGCGACCGTGACGCCCGCCCCCGTGGCGATGTGGAACTCGAGCATCTGGCGAGGGTCCATCCGATAGATGTGGTCCGCACCGAAGACACAGACGTGTTCGGGCTCCTCGTCATAGATGAGGTTGAAACTTTGGTAAACGGCATCTGCGGAGCCTGCGAACCAACGGGGGCCGCGCCGCATCTGGGCCGGCACCGGCGTCACGTAGTTGCCGAGGATCGACGATAGCCTCCACGTCTGCGAGATGTGCCTGTCGAGGCTGTGACTCTTGTACTGAGTCAGCACGGCAATCCGTCTGAGAGTGCCGTTGACAAGATTCGAGAGTGCAAAATCGACGAGCCGGTAGCTGCCGCCGAACGGCACCGCGGGCTTGGCCCTGTCCGCCGTCAGCGGCATGAGCCGCTTGCCTTCCCCGCCTGCGAGGACGATCCCGAAGACTTGGGTGCGCCCCATGACCATGATCCTAGCCGACGTTCCAAGCTCGAGTGGTGGTGAGATGCTCTATATGGTCACCCGACCACCACTCGGCGAGAGTTTGTGCAAGGATCGCTTCCCATGGACACCTCAACTGCTACCAACATCACCTACGAGAAGCTGGCCCGATCCATCGACCACTCGCTGCTGCGCCCGGAGCTCACCACCTCCGAGGTCTCCGAGGGCTGCGAGCTGGCCGCCCGCTACGAGGTCGCCTCCGTGTGTGTGAAGCCGGCGGACGTGGTCCTGGCCGCCGAGCTGCTGCGCGGCTCGTCGGTCGCAGTGGGAACGGTGATCGGATTTCCCCACGGCTCCCACGCTCCCGCCACGAAGGTCTTCGAGTCCGAGCAGGCGCTTGCCGAGGGCGCAACCGAGCTCGACATGGTCATCAACATCGGCCGGCTCCGCTCCTCGGAGGACGCGTGGGTGGGCGACGACATCGCCGGCGTGGTCGCGGCGGCGAGCGACCACGCCATCGTCAAGGTGATCCTCGAAGACGCCTATCTCACCGATGACGAGAAGGTGAGGGGCTGCCGGCTTGCCGAGGCGGCGGGCGCCCACTTCGTTAAGACCTCCACCGGTTTCGCGCCCGGCGGAGCGACGCTCGAGGACCTGCGGCTGATGCGCGCCACGGTCTCGCCCCACGTCAAGGTAAAGGCTGCCGGTGGAGTCAGAAGCCTCGATGCGCTGATCGAAGTCCTGTCCCTGGGAGTGGACCGGGTCGGCGCCACCCAGACTCAGGCAATCTTGGACGAATTCCGGGCGTCGGCTCACGGTTAGCCCAGCGGCGGCCCGGGACGTTCGAATGCGCCGTATTTACTGGGAGGTGCACCAAAGGGCCGCGCCGATGGCGCCGGCGAAGGAACCCAGCGCCGCCGGGAGACCACCTCGATCTCGTCACCGGGAACCAGGGTGACGCGCGCCCGAAGGGCGGTGCGAATCGGCCCCAGCAGCAGCTCGCCTGCGGTGCTGATGCCTCCTCCGATGACGATGCGGTCGGGCCCGAGAACGGCGACGACGTTGGCGAGGGCGATCCCGAGATAGCCTGCGACGGTCTGCACCGCCTCCAAACACCTCTCGTCACCCGCTCCGGCCCCCGCATAGACCTCCTCGGCGGTAGCACGGCCCCCAAGCCGCGCGAGGGCCTCGGCCTTGGTCAACGCTTCCGCACAGCCCCTGTTCCCGCACCCGCACAGCGGGCCGTCCGCGAGCACGATTTGGTGCCCAATCCCATGCCCATCACGCTACAGGAGGGCTGTGACAGAAAACGCCCAGAATACAGTCCCTGCAAGCAGAATCTCGGATTCTTTCAATAGTCTCGTTCGATAGCCGGAGCTGCGGTGGCAAACGCGGACCGCGGACATTCGCCACCGTCCGAGTACGGCGGCGGAAGGACTACAGGGGGGCCGGGTCCGGCCAGATTCCGGGCCCAGCCACGGTGGTCCCGCTGACTTGGAGACTATGGTCATTAGATGGCTGAGATCGACGCGCTGGACGGGGGCCGAGAAGCCTTCGGCAAGCAGGTGTGGGGCGACGCGTTTGCCCGCTTCTCTAGTGCCGACCGAGAAGAGCCCTTGGAGGCCGAAGATCTCGAGCGGCTCGCGATTACCGCATACATGGTCGGCCAGGATGACGCATCCGCGGACGCCTGGACCCGCGCTCATCACCACTACCTGCGCGGCCATAATCTCCCCGCTGCGGCACGGTGCGCGTTCTGGCACGCCTGCGGATTGTTCTTCAAGGGCGACATGGCCCCGGCCATGGGCTGGGTGGCGCGCGGGCGGCGAGTTCTTGAGACCGCCACGGAGGACTGCCCCGAGCAAGGATGGTTGCTGTTCCTGACAGCGCTGCCGATCATGTTCCAGGGCGACCCCGAGACGGCGCACTCGAGCTTCGTGCAAGCAGGCGAGATCGCCGAACGCTTCAACGATCCCGACGTCATGACGCTATCAAGGCTGGGGCGTGGCCAGTCGCTGATCATGCAGCAACGGACTACTGAGGGCACGGTCCTTCTCGACGAGCTCATGGTCGCCGTCGTATCAGGAGAGGTCTCCGCTCTCGTCGCCGGCGTCGCCTACTGCGCGGTCATCGACCTGTGCCAGAGGGCCTTCGACCTGCGCCGAGCGCGGGAGTGGACTGCGGCGCTCTCCCGCTGGTGTGACTCCCAGCCCGACCTCGTCCCCTATCGCGGGAACTGTCTGGTCCATCGCTGCGAGATCTTCCAGCTCCAGGGGGCGTGGACCGACGCGCTGAAAGCAGCAGAGCGTGCCTGTGAATGGCTCTCGGGCCCCACCGCGTGGGACTCGCTCGGCTCGGCCTACTACCAACTGGGGGAGATCGAGCGGCTGCGCGGTGAGTTCGAGAAGGCGGAGCAGGCCTATCGTCAGGCCAGCCGCGCAGGACGACAACCGGAGCCGGGCATGTCGCTGCTCCGGCTCGCCCAGCACCAGGTCGAAGTTGCGGCGGCGGCAATCCGGCGCGCGTTGGACGAGACACAGGAACCGATGGGCCGTTCCCGGCTGCTCCCCGCTTACGTCGAGATCATGCTCGCAGCAGATGATGTCGCAGCCGCGCAAAGTGCCGCCGACGAGCTGGCGGAGATTGCGGCGGGACTCAACGCACCGTTTCTCGATGCCGTCGCCACAAGCTCAGCCGGAGCCGTCCTGTTGGCCGAGGGTGACGCCCAAGCAGCTCTTGCAAGGTTGCGCGACGCGTTCGTAGCTTGGCGCGAGCTCGACGCTCCACATCATGCCGCGCGCGTCCGGGTACTCATCGGACTCGCCTGCCGCGCCCTCGGGGACAACGGCAGTGCGGAGATGGAACTCGACGCCGCCCGCGGCGCGTTCGAGGAGCTTGGCGCTGGGTCCGACCTCGAGCGAGTGGCGAGGATCATGCACCGGCCTAGTGGTCCGGCCGGCGGGCTGACCGGGCGCGAGGCGCAGGTGCTAGAGCTGGTGGCCTCGGGCAAGACGAACCGAGCGATTGCGACCGAGCTCTTCCTCAGCGAGAAGACGGTTGCCCGACACGTCAGCAATATCTTCACCAAACTGGGGCTCTCCTCACGGTCCGCGGCCACCGCCTACGCCTACGAGCATGGGCTCGTTTAGGCGTGGCTACATAGAAATACCCACGCTTCCCTACTCAACTTGGTTCGTTTGCCCGTAGCCGCGGCCCCCGCTTCTCCCTAGAGTCGGCTTCATGCTTCCGGTTGATGGACCGGATAGGAATGGAGCGACGAAGGAGGCAGCGATGGTGAGCGGAGAAGTGGCGGTCACGCAGGACGAACACGCAGCGCCGGTGGAGGCTTGGGACGCGATTGCTAAGGGCTACGACCGGCACGTCGCACCCACGGAGGTTCCTCTAGCGAACGAGGCTCTCTCTCTGGCGGGTTTGAAGGCCGGGGATCGCTTCCTCGATGTTGCCGCAGGGACAGGGGGGCTGAGCCTTCCGGCGGCGCGACTCGGCGCCAAGGTCCTGGCGACGGACTGGTCCCCTGCCATGATCGAGTGCTTCGAGGCAAGGATACGTGAAGAGGGACTCTCCGATGCGCAGGGACGAGTCATGGATGCCCACGCTCTCGAGCTCGAAGATGGCGCCTTCGACGTCACCGGCTCGCAGTTCGGCGTGATGCTGGTGCCGGATCAGCCGCGCGCACTACGTGAGATGGTGCGCGTGACCAAATCCGGCGGGCGTGTGTTGTTGATCGCCTACGGCTCACCGGCCGGGATCGAGTTCCTGCACTTCTTCATCGGCGCGCTCAAGAGCGTTGTGCCTGACTTCGAAGGCCTGCCCGACGATCCTCCGCCGCTTGAGTTTCAAGTGTCGGATCCCGCGGTGTTGCGCCAACGGCTCCGTGATGCCGGGTTGAAGGACATCAGCGTCGAGACGTCTTCCGAGAGGGTCGAGTTCAGATCCGGGCAGGAGATGTGGGACTGGGTGCTGCACGGAAATCCGATCCCGGGCATGCTCACCGCCGATCTGACCGAGGAGCAGCAAGCAACCATGCGGCAGGTGCTCGACGGCATGCTCCGTGAACGTTCTGGTGACAACGGTCCCGCCGTTCTCACAAGCCCGGTCAACATTGGGATCGGGACAAAGTAGCGGCGCCATGATGCCGAGTGGTCGTCAGATGCTCTATAGCGACATTTAACGACCACTCGGCGTGGGGTTGGGTCTAGACGATGCGGTCCGAGAACTCGCCGCTGTCCGGGTGCTTGAGGATCATCTTGCGGCGGCCGTCGGGAAGCGTCTCCGACTTGATCACGACGTGTCCGTCGAAGGTTTCGGCGGCGCGCTCGATGCGGGCCGTGCTGCCGCCCCGCCACTCCACATCGATGGGCTCCCAACTCTTGGATTCGGCCGAGCGATAGCAAGCGTCCATGATCGCGTTGACCACATAACCGTCGTAGAAGCTCTCCCGCGGTTCCCGGCCCCCTTCCATCGCGTCGAACATGTCCGCGAACATGTCGACGTAGCCCAGCTCCGAGATCTCTTCACCAACCGGGAACAGCCACCCCTTCTCGGACTCGGACTTCTCGGCGATGTATCCGTCGCTGCCGCCTGTAGTGAACATCTCAAAGCCCGTGCGCAGGAAGTGGTTGAGCCATATCGTTCCTTCGGTTCCCGCGACCTCGTCGCGCAGATCCATTCCACCTCGAAAAGTCCAGCTGACCTCGAACTGGCCGATGGCTCCGGACTCGAACCGGATCAGAGCGATGGCGTTGTCCTCGTCGTCGATCGGGTGCACGAACGTATCCGTCCAGCACATGACCTCGAGTGGCCGGTTCGACTTGCCGGCGAAATTGCGAATGATCTCGATGCAGTGGCAACCGAGATCGATGATCGCGCCGCCACCTGTCAGACGCCCGTCCCAGAACCACGCGGAATGGGGGCCGGGATGGGTCTCGCGCGAGCGCACCCAGGTGACCTCCCCGATGGCGCCGTCGCGCACCGCTTGCAGCGACTTCAGGGTCTTGGGCGTGTAGCAGAGATCCTCGAGGTAGCCGGCGAACACACCTGCATTCTCGACCGTTTCGAGGATTCGCTTGGCCTCCTCTGCGGTGCGAGCCAAAGGCTTGGTGCACAGCACCGCTTTTCCGGCGGCGGCGACGGCTGAGACCACCTCCTCATGGAGATGGTTGGGAAGCCCGACGACCACCGTGTCGGTGTCGGGGTGATTGATCGCATCGGCAAGCTCTGTGGTGTGCTCCGGGACGTCCCAGCGCTCGCAGAAGGCCTTGCCGCGCTCATCGCTGCGGGAGTAGACCACTCTCACGGAGTCGCGGCTGCGCCGGCCGTTCAGCGTCATCGTGTAGAAGTCACCTATGAGTCCCGTTCCCAGCATCGTGATCGAGTGTGAACCCACCCTGCCCTCCTCGCTCGGCCCCCCTGTCGCCGAGAATCGTATAGACACAGCAGCGGTGGCGAGGCCGCCGACGTGACCCCGCACGCCAACACGGTGTTGTTCCTGGGCGTGAGCACAGCAGCGTCGGGCACGGCGAAGCTCTTTCCCCGGTGGATGGAGGCGATCGGTATAGACGCCCGGCTCGAAGGTATAGACCTCCCCCTGGGCTCGCCACCCCACGAGTACCGGAGGTTCGTAAGCCGCCTGGAGGGCGAGCCCGGGATCGCAGGAGCGGTCATCACGAGCCACAAGCTGGACCTCTACCGGTCCTGCTCTGACCTCTTGACTCCCGCCGACCCCCTGGTCGAGATCATGGGCGAGGCCGCGTGCCTCGCCAGGGGAAAGAACGGGCTCGAGGCGCACACCGTCGACCCCCTCAGCTCCAGGCTAGCGCTGCACGAGATTCTGAAGGCCCGAAGCGGCAGAGTCGCCGGGGCACTCGTTCTGGGGGCCGGAGGAGCGGGGCTAGCAGTTGCCCTCTCTCTCCCGGACCTCTCGGCCGGACGAGTAACGGTCGCCGACACCAGGCCCGAGCGCCTCGAACACGCGGCGCAGGTCTTCGCTGGCATCTCTCAGGCCGGCTCGATCACCACCTCAGCGATCCCGCCGGGTGCCGAGGCGGACGAGCTTGTCGGATCTCTGCCCCCCAGCTCTCTGATCGTGAACGCAACCGGACTGGGCAAAGACCTGCCGGGGAGCCCGGTGACCGACGCGGTCGCGTGGCCCGAAGGCTCGCTGCTGTGGGAGCTCAATTATCGCGGCGACTTGACCATGTTGAAACAAGCTGGGGGCCGGGCCGCCGAGCGCTCTCTCGAAACCCACGACGGATGGCGGCTGTTCATGCACGGCTGGGCCCTGTCGTTGAGCCTGATCTTCGATTTGGAGGTATCCGCGGACGACCTCGAGAGGGTTTCGGATCGGCCGTAGGCTAGTGCTGTCCTCGGACACAAGAAGGGAACTAGCTTGAGCGAACAAGATCCGGAGCGGAACAATCAGGCAACTACGCCCTGGCGAGCGCGTTCGTCGCGGCTTGTCCACGAAAACCCGTGGCTCTCCCTGCGGGAAGACATCGTCGAGATGCCGAACGGAGAGACGACCACTTATGGCGTGGTAACCCTGGGCGAGTGCGTCGGGATCCTTCCCTTCGTGGACGACAACACCGTGCTGCTGATCCGCCAGTATCGCTACGTTGCAGGTATGGTGCGCTGGGAGATACCAACCGGGGGCGCGCATCCAGAGGAGCCGCTCGAGGACGCGGCGCAACGGGAGTTGCTGGAAGAGACCGGATACCGCGCCGGCCATCTTTCCTACATCTCTTCGCTTCACACCAGCAAGAGTGTCGTGGACGAAATCGCCCATCTCTTCGTCGCGCGCGACCTGAGTACCGTCGAGGGCTGGACCGGCGGGGACACCACAGAGTTCATAGAAATTCGTCCCACTCCCTGGCAGCGCGTTGTCGAAATGGTGCGCTCGGGCGAGATATCCGACGCCATGACCATCATCGCCGTCCTGCAGCTCGCCTCCCGGCCCAACTGAAGCTCTTCGATGCCTCCAGCCTCCACTGCGCGTTTACGTACCTGTGGGGTACACAAACATGCAATCGTTTGAAACGGCGCCGTTTAGAAGAGGTGCCCATCGGCCGCTTGGGCCAGCAATCGCACCGTTCGGACGTCTCGGACTCGGCCCAGCAGCGTCCTGACGCCTGCCTCCGCCCAGACGTCGAGCCGCTCGCGCACGCGCTCCACGGGCCCGGCGAGCGATAGCTCGTCCACGAGCGCATCGGGGACCGACGCCACCGCCTCGGCCCTCTTCCCATCGAGGAACAGTGTTTGGACTCGTTCGGCTGTATCCTCGTAGCCATACCTTCTAACCAGCGCGTTGTAGAAGTTCGCCCCCCGCGTTCCCATGCCCCCGATGTAGCGAGCGATTGTGGAGCGAAGGGCGTCCCGGCACTCGCCGAGGTCGTCGCCGATCGCAACCGGCACTACCGGAGAGACGTCGAAGTCTTCTCGAGAGCGACCGCTCGCCTCGAAACCCCTCGTCAGCGCGACTTCGAAGATGTCCCGATTCTCCGGGGAGTAGAACAACGGCAGCCATCCGTCTGCAACGCGAGCAGCGAGCGAGGTGTTGCGCGGTCCCATTGCGGCGAGATAGATCGGCAGGTCCGCCCGCAGCGGCACCACTTCGGACTTGAGAGGCTTTCCGAGCCCGGTTCCGCCGGTGGCGGGGAGCCGGTAGTGGGCTCCCTCGAAGCGCACAGGATCCTCGCGCCCCAGGATCGCTCTGATGATGCGGATGTACTCATCGCTTCGTTCGAGCGGCCGTTCGAACCGCTCCCCATACCAGCCCTCCGCAACCTGGGGGCCGCTGGTGCCCAGGCCGAGCCGAAGCCGGCCCCCGGTCAGGTGGTCAAGGGTGATGGCCGCCATCGCGACATTCGCCGGAGTGCGGGCCGGGATCTGCAGAATGCCGGTCCCCACCGCAATGCGCCGGGTGTGGGCCGCGATCCATGTGATCAAGACGAGCCCGTCCGAGCCCCACGCCTCCGATGTCCACACGGAGTCGAGCCCGGCTCGCTCGGCTTCTTGTGCGACCGCCGTGAGGTCGGCCGGCCCGCGTTCCCAGTGTCCGACGTGGATTCCTACGCGCATTTGCTTCTCAGCCAACGGATGACTCCTCAATGGCGGCACCGAAGTGTGGCACCCTTCCCGCTCTGCGGTCCGGCCGACCCGCCCCGCACGACGTGATGCAGCTAATCGCCGGACTACTACTCACAGCGCTACTCGTTCTCCCCGTCACCGCGCACGCCGTCCTTCCACCCGAGTCCATGACTGTTGCAAGACCGCACATCGTTGCCGACTCCATTCCCTACGGAGCGGCGCGCAAGCGGCAGATGGCCCGCTACTCGAGGCGACACTACGGCCATCGCAGCTGGCGGTTGCGGCGCAAACGTGTGATCGTGCTGCACTTCACTGCGGGGAGCAGCTACTCGGGGGCGTGGAGCACGTTCGCCTCCGACGTCCCCGGCCGGGGAGAGCTGCCCGGAGTGTGCGCTCACTACCTCATCGGCAAGAGAGGCCGCAACGGCCGGCTGGTCCGGCCCAGGGTTCGCTGCCGTCACGCGATTGGCCTCAACCACAGGGCGCTGGGTGTTGAGATGGTGCAGCAGGCGGGCAGGGGATCGCACTGGGCAGCAGGACAAATACTTGCCCGCCGCAGCCAGATACGGCCCGCTTTGCGACTGGTGGCGTGGCTGAGGCAGCGCTACGGCGTCTCGATGCGAGACGTCATCGGACACGCCATGGGCGATGGCAGCCGCTACTTCAGAGACCGCCGGGGCAGGCGCAACGATCACACCGACTGGCTGTGGCCGGAGGTGAAGGAGTTTGGAGTTGCCCCGGTTTCGCGGACAGCTTTCAACTAGACAACGGACCTTTCAGCACGCCACTTCCTTTCGTACGCCATTGGACTGAGATAGTCAATGGTGGAATGACGTCGACGGAGGTTATAGAACACCTCTATGAAGTCGAACACAGCAAGGCGCGCCTCACTGTGGTTTGAGAAG
>Ga0136633_1000407_pt1 | contig 32524 bp, 29 predicted proteins | sample AntDrymeUQ832206_2_FD_105494 | JGI IMG/M metagenome (GOLD analysis project Ga0136633, IMG submission 105494) | Polar desert sand microbial communities from Dry Valleys, Antarctica - metaG UQ83 (22.06) | ecosystem: Environmental > Terrestrial > Soil > Desert | place: Antarctica: Dry Valley... | reverse complement strand
TCTGATGACCGACCAGATGGACATCCAAGACAACCTCACACCCGTAGGACCCGCCGGTCACAGCCGACGCAAGTTCTTCGCCGTCGGCGGCGCCATCGCCGCCGGAGCCGTCATCGCCGCCTGCAGCGACGACGACGAGGACACCGAGACCGGCGATGGCGGCGACGCGGGCGGTGGTGGCGACGCCGCCATCGCCACCTTCGCCGCCGGGCTCGAGCTCCTCGCCGCCCAGACCTACACGGCGGCTCTCGACGCCGCCGGCAGCGGTGCCCTCGGTGAGGTGCCCCCAGCCGTGGCGGAGTTCGCCACCGTCGCTCAGGCCCACCACCAGGCAGCCTCCGATGCACTGGCCGCGGCGGCTGGCGGCATCACGCCGGAAGTCCCGGCGGACATCAAGGCGACCGTGGACGCCGCCTTCGGCGAGGTCACCGACGTGGCCGGGTTGGCCAAGCTGGCCCTCAGCCTCGAGCTGCAAGCCGCCGCCACCTACCTCGACGTGCTGCCCAAGCTCGAAAGCAAAGCAGCCATCGACCTGGTCGGCTCCATCCTGCCCATCGAACGGCAGCACGCCGCCATCCTGCACTTCGCCCTCGGCGAATACCCCGTGCCCGACGTGTTCGCAACCACCGACGACTCCCTAGCCCCCAGCTAGACCCACCCCGGTCGAGCCCCGCTGTTTGGCCCGAACAAGACCTCCCCATGGGCAAGAGGAGCCGACCCTTCGGGGTCGGCTCCTCTTGCATTCCCTGCCCCGATGTCGTCTCCGCTGGTGGGGACGGTGAGCTCCGGCGTCGTGATCACCTCGTTCGGAGGCTCCATCCCCGAAGAGATGCTCCTCGACCTCGAAGAGGCGGAGGTCGTGCGTACCCTGACCTGGGCGTTCATCGCTTCAAACGAGCTCGGGGGGGAGGACTCGAACCCCCAATGACTGGACCAGAACCAGTTGTGTTACCGATTACACCACCCCCGAATGGGCGGATCGCCACTCTACCGAACGGCCCTGGGGAGCCGCACACCCGGTTCAGTCGTTGACGGCGTTGTCGAGGCGGAAGAGTCGGTCGTAGCCGATGATCCGGCCCAGGGCGACGGCCGCCGTCTCGCGAGTGAGCTGACGTAGCTCGTTGGTGCGCGACAAGCGGGTGTCGCTGGGCGACACGGTGGCGTCGAGACCGCTGTCCTCGGCGATGGCCTCCACCCGGTAAGCGTGGTAGCCGTCGGTGACGAGCACCACCTTGGTGAGGTCGCGGGCAATGAGGAACCGGGCCGACGCCGCCAACGACTCCCAGGTGCTGTGCCCGTCGACCTCCTTCAGGAGGGCGTCCTCGGCCACGCCGTGGTTGCGGAGGTAGTTGTAGCCGGCGGTGGCTTCGGTGAACCGGTCCCCCTCCTGGCGCCCGCCCGTGAGCACGATGTGCGGGGCGAGATCAGCTTCGTAGAGCTCGAGGGCATGGTCGAGCCGGTCCCGCAGCACCGGTGATGGCACCCCGTCGTACTGGGCGGCGCCGAGCACGATGATGGCGTCCGCCTGACGAGCTCCGTCGTGGCGGCTGGCCCGGTACACCTGGATGAAGGTGATGCCCACGTAGGCCACCAGCAGCAGGCTGGCCAGCAGCAGACCGCGCACCACCCGTCGCCGCCGGCGCCGGCGGGGCCGAACCGAGCCGGGGGCCACCGGCTCAGAGGTCGTGGTCACAACCGTTCTCTCGCCGCCCGGAGCCGAACGATCGTGCGCTCCTTGCCCAACGCCTCCAATGATTCGAACAGTGGTGGCCCCACGGATCGACCTGTGCAGGCCACCCGTACGGGACCCTGCGCCTTGCTCAGCTGCGCGTGGCCCTCGGCGTTCACGAGCCCGACGCTGACGGCGGCCCCTTCGATGGCGGTGCGGAGGCTCTCGGCCGACCATGGCTCGAGGGCCGTCAGCGCGGTGATGGTGGCGTCGAGCATCTCCGGGGCGGCCTTGCCCTTGACCATGGCCTTGGTCCAGGCATCGCCGTCCACCTCAAGCGGCTCGTCGAGCAGGAAGGCGATCATCGGCTCCACCTCGGTGAGGAGGCGCACCCGCTCCTGTACGAGTGGGGCGATCAGTGTCAGCACCTCCAGCGCGGCATCGCCACGGCTGAGGAAGGGGCGGACCTGCTCCAGGAACTCCTGCGGCGGGAGGGCGCGCAGGTGCTCAGCGTTGACGTGCTGCAGCTTCTTCACGTCGAAGAACGCCGGCGCCGAGTGCACGTCGCCGAGCCGAAACTGGTCCTGGATCTCCGACAGGGTCAGGATCTCGACGCCGTCCTTGGGCCCCCACCCGAGCAGAGCCAGGTAGTTGACCATGGCGGCGGGCAGGTAGCCCTGGTCCTTGAAGTCCTGCACGGAGACGGAGTCGCGCCGCTTGGAGAGCTTCTTGCGCTGCTCGTTCACGAGTACCGGCAGGTGGGCGAACACGGGGTGGTGGTCGAGGCCCAGGGCGTCGACCAGGCACAGGTACTTGGGCGTGCCGTTGACGTGCTCCTCGCCCCGCACGACGTGCGTGATGCCCATGTCGGCGTCGTCGACGACGTTGGCCAGCAGGAAGGTGGGGGTGCCGCGGGAACGCAGGAGCACGAAGTCCTCCAGCGTCTTGTTCTCAACGGTGATCTGGCCTCGGACCACATCATCGAAGCTGGTGGCGCCGTCATCGGGGGTCCGGAACCGCAGGGCGGTGGTGGGGCTCTTGTCGAGGTGGCGATCCCGGCAGAAGCCGTCGTAGCCGGGTGGGCCGCCGCGCTCCTTGGCCCGGGCCTGCACCTCCTCTGGGGCGCAGTCGCACCAGTAGGCGTGCCCCACGGCGAGAAGCTGGTCGGCGGCGTCGGCGTAGAGGCCGGACCGGTCGCTCTGATAGGTGGGCTCGCCGTCCCACCGAAGGCCGAGCCACTCAAGCATGTCGAGGATGTTCTGCGTGAGCTCGGGTCGGTTGCGCTCGGTGTCGGTGTCCTCGATGCGGAGCAGGAGCTCGCCGCCGGTCTGGCGGGCGTGCAGCCAGTTGTAGAGCACCGTGCGGGCCCCACCCACGTGCAGATACCCGGTGGGGGACGGCGCGAAGCGCAGGCGGGGAGGCGAGGAGGTCACCGCCCGAGGGTACCGGTCGACCGGTGGCCGGCCGGGATCAGTGTGTGGCGGTGGGGAGCTCGCCCAGCAGGGCCCGCCAGCCGTTGTGGTGGGCCTCGGCGAGCTGAGCAGGGTCCATCCGCAGGGTGGCGTCGGGAACGAGGTCGACGACCCGGCGCAGCTCGGCGTAGTGGTGCGGGTGCCACACCTCTTCGAACAGGGATGTCCGCAGGTCGACGAGGTCCTGGGGAGCGTCGCCCAGGAACCCCCAGATGGTGAGGGCGACGGTGAGGTCGTGCACGACCGGCGCCCGGCCGAACAGCGATGCCCGCTTGAGCGCCACCCCCACGCTGCCGGCCAGCGCGTCCTTCTCGTGCTCGCCGGGCGTCAGCGTGAGCTGGCCCTCGAAGCGGCGGGCCAACGACAGCATGTAGCCCTGGTCGGGGCCCTGGTTACCGAGGCGCTGGCCTCGGGGTTGGCCGTCCTCAACCACCTCGGCGGGGCGGTCGGGCAGCCAGGGCTGCGGACGTCGCGGCGGCGACTCGTAGCCCCGCACGGGCTGGTTCCCGTCAACCGGGACGTGTTCGGGCGCAGCCATCGAGCCCGAACCTACTGGCCCGAATGGACGAGGCCCCACACCAGGGCATCGGTGAGGGCCTGCCAGGACGCCTCGATGATGTTGGTGGACACGCCGATGGTGGTCCACGCCAGGTCGCCGTCCGTGGAGTCGATCAGCACCCGCACCACGGCGTCGGTGTCCGCCACCCCGTCGAGGATGCGCACCCGGTAGTCGGTGAGGTGGATGTGGGCGAGCTGCGGGTAGTCCCCCACCAGCACGCGGCGCAGGGCCTGGTCGAGGGCGTTGACGGGGCCGTTGCCCTCCCCTACCGCGATGAGGCGCTCGTCGTTGACCCACAGCTTGACGGTGGCCTCCGTGTCGATCGTGGGTTTCGTGGCCCCCTCCGCCGGGGCCCGATGGTACGTGGTGGCCCGGTACCCCTCGACCGCGAAGTACGTCTGCTCCCAGCCCGTGGCCGCTCGCATCAGTAGCTCGAGGCTGGCGTCGGCCGCCTCGAACACGTAGCCGTCGGCCTCGAGCTGCTTGAGGTCCTCCGAGAGGATCCCCGCGGCGCGGTCGTCGAGGTCGACGCCGAGCTCCTTCGCCTTCATCACCATGCCGGCCCGGCCACCGAGGTCGCTCACCAGCACCCGGGTGCCGTTGCCCACCAGCTCGGGCTGGATGTGCTCATAGGTGGCGCCGCCCGCCTTGCCGAGCGCCGAGGTGTGCAGGCCACCCTTGTGAGCGAAGGCCGACTGACCCACGTAGGGGTCGGCCGAGTGCGGGGGCAGGTTCACCAGCTCGGCCACGTGCCGGCTCACCGCGGTGAGCCGCTCAAGCCGACCCTCGGGCAGGCAGCGCACGCCCATCTTGAGCTCGAGGTTGGGGATGCAGGTCATGAGGTTGGCGTTGCCGGTGCGCTCGCCGTAGCCGTTGACGGTGCCCTGCAGCTGGGTGGCGCCGCCGAGCACTCCGGCCACCGAGTTGGCCACCGCGCAGCCGGAGTCGTTCTGCGTGTGGATGCCGAGCTGCTGGTCGGCGCCGAAGTAGGCGTGCACCGCGCCGGCGATCTGTTGCACCTCGTGGGGCAGCGAGCCGCCGTTGGTGTCGCACATCACGAGGCAGTCGGCACCGTTGGTGGCGGCCGCCTCCAGCACCCGCAGCGCATACTCCGCGTTGGCCTTGTAGCCGTCGAAGAAGTGCTCGGCATCGAAGAAGACGCGCAGGCCAGCCGCCTTCAGGAACTGCACGCTCTCCCCCACCATGGCCACGCCCTCGTCCAGGGTGGTGCCAAGGGCGTTGGTGACGTGGAAGTCCCAGCTCTTGCCCACGATGCATGCGGTGGAGGTGCCGGCGTTCACGAGGGCATGGAGGGTGGGATCGACGTCCACCTTGCCGGCCGGCCGGCGGGTGGATCCGAAGGCCACCAGGGTGGCGGTGGTGAGGTGGAGCTCGGTGACGGCCCGCTTGAAGAACTCCTCGTCCTTCGGGTTGGACAGCGGGTAGCCGCCCTCGATCCACGCCACGCCAAGCCAATCGAGCTGCTCAGCCACCTTCAGCTTGTCCTCGACGGTGAGCGAGATGCCCTCGAACTGGGCGCCGTCGCGCAGCGTCGTGTCGAACACCTCGACGCTGGCGGGCAGGGCTACGTCGCCTACTGACACAGCTCGACCCAGTCCTTGTACTTGTCGACCTTCCCGCGCACGAGCCGGCCGTACTCCTCACCGATGACCGTCGTCATCGGACCGGGGCAGGGGATCTCACGATCGTCCACCGATGCCACCGCGCTCACCTCGGCCGCCGTGCCGACGACGAACATCTCGTCGGCCACGTAGAGGTCGCTACGGGTGAGCTCACCGAAGCCGACCTCGAAGCCCATGTCCTTGGCCAGATGGATCACGGTGTCCTGCGTGATGCCCTCCAAGGCCCCCGCCGACAGCGGCGGCGTGATGAGCCGACCGTGACGGGCCACGAAGATGTTCTCGCCGGTGCACTCGGCCACGAAGCCCTGCGGGTTGAGCAGCAACGCCTCGTCGTAGCCCGCCTTGAGGGCCTCCACCTTGGCCAGGCTGGAGTTGACGTAGTTGCCGGTGGTCTTGGCCGCCGGCGGCATCGTGTTGTGGTCGTGGCGGGTCCAGCTGCTGATCTTCATGCGGACGCCCTTGGTGAGGGCGTCATCGCCGAGGTAGGCGCCCCACGGCCAGCAGGCGATCGACACGTCAACCGAGCACGGCAGCGTGTTGAGGCCCATCTCGCCGTAGCCGAAGTAGGCGATGGGACGGATGTAGCAGCCGGGCAGCCCGGTGCTGGCCACGGTGTCCTTGGTGGCCTGCACCAGCGCCTCAGCCGTGTAGGGGATCTCCATGCCGAGGATGTGGGCGGAGCGGAACAGCCGCTCGATGTGGTCGGTGAGGCGGAACACGCCCGGGCCGTTGTCGGTCTCGTAGGCGCGGATCCCCTCGAACACGCCCATGCCGTAGTGGAGGGTGTGGGTGAGGATGTGGATGCGGGCGTCGTCCCAGTCGACGAGCTCGCCGTTCATCCAGATCTTCGGGGTGGGGGTGATGGGCATGTGAGGTCTTCCTTCGCGTTCGTGCCTAGAGGCGGGCGGCGATCTCATCGCCGATCTCGGTGGTGGTGCCGGTGAGGCTGCCGAGCTCGGCGCAGGCCTTGCGCACTCGGGCGGCGGCATCGCCTTCGCCGAGGTGATCGAGCATGAGGGCGGCGGACAGGATGGCCGCCACCGGGTTGGCCCTGCCCTGGCCGGCGATGTCGGGGGCAGAGCCGTGCACGGGTTCGAACATCGAGGGGCCACCGCCGGCGGGGTTCAGGTTGGCGGAGGAGGCGAATCCGATCCCCCCCGATACCGCCCCGCCGAGGTCGGTGAGGATGTCGCCGAACAGGTTGTCGGTGACCACGACGTCGTACTGCTGGGGCGACTGCACGAAGTAGATGCAGGCCGCGTCCACGTGGTTGTAGGCGGTGGTGACCTCGGGGTGCTCGGCGGCCACCTCGTGGAAGGTGCGCTCCCACAGATCGCCGGCGAAGGTGAGCACGTTCGTCTTGTGCACGAGCGTGAGGTGCTTGCGAGAGCGGCCCTCGGCCAGCTCGAAGGCGTAGCGCACGCAGCGCTCCACCCCGTGGCGGGTGTTGACCGAACCCTGGGTGGCCACCTCGTGGGGCGTCCCCTTCCGGAGCGTGCCGCCCTCGCCGACGTAGGGGCCCTCGGTGTTCTCCCGGATCACCACCATGTCGATGTCGTTCTCCGGGAACGTGAACGGCCGCTGGTTGATGTAGAGGTCGAGCTCGAAGCGCATCTTGAGCAGCAGGCCCCGCTCGATAACACCGGGGGGCACGCCAGGGGTGCCGACCGCGCCGAGGAGCAGGGCGTCGAGGCCCCGCCACTCCTCCAGCACCTCGTCGGGGAGGATCGTGCCGTCGCGCAGGTAGCGGGCGCCGCCGAGGTCGTAGTCGACGGTGTCGAGGACGACGCCGGCCGCGCGCACAACCTTCAGCGCCTCGGCGATGACCTCGGGACCGATCCCGTCGCCTCCGATGACCCCGACCTTGTGACCCACGACAACCCCTTGCTCTAGAACGGAAAAACCGCCCACCGAGGTGGACGGTTGAAGAGCGCACGCCGGAAGCTGGCGTGCGCTACACGATGATGAGTACGGCCTGGACGGTCATCGACATCCCGGGAAGTGTCCCCCTCTCCCCGAGGCTCCGTCAAGGTCGATCCACCGGCGCTACCGTCCCCCGCACGGGTTCTGGCCCGGGATCGGCCGCCTCTGGGCGGCTCGATCCGGGCCAGAACCCGTCGACCGGCTCGCAGGGAGACTGAGATGCGCACCCCCATGACCATCGGTGGCCACTTGGATCGGGCGGCGCTCGTGTACGGCGATCGGACTGGGATCATCGACGAACCCGACGCCCCGGGCGGCGGGCTGGGGTCCGTCACATACCGGCGGATGCGGGAGCTGGCCCGGGCGCAGGCCGCCAACCTCGACGAGCGCGGCATCGGCAGGGGCGAGCGGGTCGCCGTGCTGTCCCAGAACTCTGGTCGGCTGCTCACCTCCTTCTTTGGGGTGAGCGGGTTCGGGCGGGTGCTGGTGCCCATCAACTTCCGGTTGTCGCCGGCGGAGATCGAGTACATCCTCGAGCACTCGGGAGCTTCGATGCTCCTCGTCGACCCCGAGCTGGCCCCCTCGGTGGCCCACCTGAACGTGAAGCACCGCGTGGTGTTGGGCACCGACAGCGACCACGAGGTCTTCCTTGAGGGCCGGGAGCCGGAGCCCTGGGAGGATCAAGACGAGGACGCCACCGGAACCATCAACTACACGAGCGGCACCACGGCGCGTCCCAAGGGGGTGGAGCTCACCCACCGCAACCTCTGGACGAACTCCACCACGTTCGGGTGGCACACCGGCATCAACGACCGGGACACCTACCTGCACACGCTGCCGATGTTCCACTGCAACGGGTGGGGCATGCCCTACGCGCTGACGGCGATGGGCGTGCCGCAGGTGGTGCTGCGCAAGGTCGACGGCACCGACATCCTGCGCCGCATCGACGAGCACGGGGTCACGCTCCTCTGCGGCGCACCGGCCGTGGTGGCCATGGTCCTGGAGGCGGCCTCCACCTGGGACGGTCCCATCCCAGGGCACGGCCGCACGCGCATCGTGGTGGCGGGGGCACCTCCTCCTACACGCACGGTCGAGCGGATCGAGACCGAGCTCGGCTGGGAGATGATCCAGATCTACGGCCTCACCGAGACGGCTCCTCTCCTCACCATCAACCGCACCCGCGCCGAGTGGGACGACCTCTCTCCTGCCGACCGGGCGTCGAAGCTGGCGCGGGCGGGCGTGCCGGCCGTAGGCATCGACATGAAGATCGATGGCCAAGGCGAGATCCTGACCAGGGGGAACCACATCCTCAAGAGCTACTGGGACCAGCCAGAGGCCACCGAGGATGCGCTCGACGGCGGTTGGTTCCACACCGGCGATGGCGGCGACATCGACGACGGCGGCTACCTCACCATCAGCGACCGCCGGAAGGACGTCATCATCTCCGGAGGCGAGAACGTCAGCTCCATCGAGGTGGAGGACGCCCTGTTCTCCCACCCGTCCGTCGCCGAGGTGTGCGTCATCGGCGTGCCCGACGAACGGTGGGGCGAGACGATCAAGGCGCTCGTGGTGCTGGCCTCGGGCGCCACCGCCACGGCGGATGAGCTGCGGGCGTGGTGCAAGGAGCGCCTGGCCGGCTACAAGTGCCCCACCTCCGTCGAGTTCACGGACGAGCTGGCCCGCACCGCCACCGGCAAGCTGCAGAAGTTCAAGCTCCGGGCGCCCTACTGGGAGGGTCGAGAGCGGCAGGTGAACTGACCCTCGCTACCCTCTACTGGCTATGGCGCAGACCCACCACCTCTCCCAGAAGGCCTACGACCGCCTCAAGACCGAGCACGACGAGCTCACCACCGTGGGCCGGGTCGACATCGCCCGCAAGATCGAGGCCGCCCGCGAGCTCGGCGACCTGAAGGAGAACGGCGACTACCACGCCGCCAAGGACTTCCAGGGCCTGATGGAGGCCCGGATCCGCCAGCTGGCTGGCATGATCGAGAACTGCGAGATCGTGGAGGCCACCGACGGCAACATCGTGGAGCCCGGCACCACCGTCGAGCTCCGCTACGAGGGCGACGACGGCACCGACACGTACTTCTACGGCTCCGTCGAGGAGCGCGGCATCGACCACGACATCATCAGCCCCGGTTCTCCCCTCGGGAAGGCCCTCATCGGCAAGAAGCCCGGCGACACGGTGGACTTCAACTCCCCCACCGGCGCCAACCTCACCGTCGAGGTCGTCGCCATCCAGTGACCGCCACCCTGGGGACGGGCGCCCCTTGGCTGCTACCAGGCGGGCCACTCGAGCTCCCGGGGCGAGGCACGACCTTCGTCCGGCACCACCCGGCCCCCCAGGGCGCGCCGACGGTGCTGCTCCTGCATGGCATCGGGGTGACCGCCGACGCCAACTGGTTCCCCTCCTACCCGCCGCTGGCGGAGCGCCACGGCGTGGTGGCCATCGACCACCGGGGCCACGGTCGGGGGATCCGCTCGAGCCGTCGCGTGCGGCTGGCCGACTGTGCCGACGACGCCGTCGCCGCCCTCGACGTGCTCGGCATCGAGCAGGCGATCGTCGTGGGCTATTCGATGGGTGGCCCGATCGCGCAGCTCGTGTGGCACCGGCACCGCCGTCGGGTCGCCAGCTTGGTCCTGTGCGCCACCGCTCACCGCTTCCGGGGCCTGGAGCCGGTGCGCGATCTGGCGCCGTCCATGTTCCTTCGCCTGCGAGCGGCCACCGCCGCCCCGAGCCGGCGGGGCCGGCTCGATCGCGGCCTGCGCCGCTGGCTGGCACAGGAGATGGCCCTCACCGATCGCCGACGCGCTGTGCAGGCCGGCTTCTCGCTGGCCCGCTTCGACTCGACCGCCTGGATCGGCCAGGTCGACGTGCCCCACGCAGTCGTCCTCACCCTGCGGGATGCCGCCGTCGTCCCCGCTCGCCAACGCCGCCTCATCGCCGCCTTGCCGAACCCGTCCGTGCACGAAGCCAACATCGACCACACGGGCTGCGTCACCCGCCCCGCCGTCTTCGTCCCCACCCTCCTCGCCGCCCTCGACGCCGTCCGCTCGCCTGGTTGAGCAGCCCCCGTCGGCGCAAACGGACAGTCCACACGCCGATGCGCCAGGGACGGAGCGGCGCTACCGCGCATCTCGGGACGGCCTCACGCAGGATGAGATCGACGAGGTCGGAGCGGAGGTGAACTCTGTCGTGTACTCCAACCTTCTCGGCATCTCGAGATCCTCTCAGGACCGTTGAGGACCGTGTGCAAAACCCCGGCCGATTCAGTCAGCCTCCGGGCGGCGCGGGCCACGTCGCCCCGTTGGTGAGTCGAGAGTCCGGGCGGCCGCTCATCTTGGGCCGGCACTCATGACTGTCACACCCCCTGCGTAGCGTTGGTTCCATGTTCCAGTCCGTCCTCGAGCGCCAGGTGGTTGCGGCGGAGGACGCGGTGCGCTCCGCGGTAGCGGCGATCGACCCCGACGACATCCCGGCATCCGAGGCGGTGCGGCTGTTCGAGCGGCTCGACCGGATCGCGCGCTCGGCCACCGCGGGGCGCACACTGCTGGCCCGCCGGGTCGAGGACTCGCGGGAGTGGCAGCGCAAGGGCCCACCGCTCGGCGGCCGAGCACGTGGCAGCAGTGACCGGGACGGCGCTCGGAGCCGCCAAGGGCGAGATGGAGACATCGAAGGCGCTCCAGGATCTGCCGCACACGCGTCGCAAGATGGTCGATGGCACGATCTCGCCACAGCAGGGGTCGCTGATCGCTGGGGCCGCCAAGGTCAATCCGCAGGCCGAGCGCGGCTTGCTGGAGCGAGCCGGCACGGCCAACCTGCACGAGCTGCGCGACGACGCCCTCAAGGCCAAGGCGGCCGCCGATCGTTCGCCGGCCGACACCCCTGCGCGGCTGCACCGGCAGCGACGCCTCACCCGGTTCACCGACGCGGAGGGTGCACGCCACCTGAACCTCTGCGGGCCGGTCGACGAGGTGTCCCTCATCGAGGCGGAGATCGACCGGCGCCTCACCCAGATCGTCCGCGACCAACCGCCCGGTGGGTCCCTCGAGTGCCGAGATGCTCTTGCCTTCGACGCCACCGTCGCACTGGCCCGCCGCTCCGAGGCCTCCGATGCTCGCGCTGAACGCTCTGCCGCCGACGATGCGGACGATCAGCCCTCCGATGCGCCCGACTCCGCCGGCGCGGCCAAGCCTGGCCACGCCGGCAGGCCGACCAGGCCGCACCACCTCGCCCTGCTGCGCCTCGACATCGAGGCGCTGTGGCGCGGCCACGTCGAGGGGGATGAGCTGTGCGAGATCGCCGGGCTCGGGCCGATCCCCGTCGACGTTGCTCGCCGCCTGCTCGGCGACGCCGTGCTGAAGCTGATCATCACCAAGGGCGACGCCGTGGCCAACGTCACCTCGCTCACCCGGGGACCTACGCAGGCGATGCGCTACGCCCTGCTGTGGACGTCGCCCACCTGCACCGTTGAAGGCTGCAGCCGCACCATCGTCGAGCACGACCACCGCACGGGCGCCGCGTACAAGGACACCCGCCACACCCGTCTCGACGAGCTCGACCGGGTCTGCCACACCCACCACGACCTCCACAGCCACCACGGATGGGCCCTTGTCTGCGGCACCGGGAAGCGGCCCATGGTGGCTCCTGAGGACCTTCGCCACCCTGCCCACAGCCCACCCGAGCAGCCGAGGGCCAGCCCTGACCCGCCGCCGTCGCCGTCTGCACCTCCGACGATCGCTGATGCCCCCGACCTCTTCGGTGATCCCGCCTGATCGCAGCGCGCTCGAAGGCTGGCTCAGCCCGGGTGCAGCTCGGCGACCAGCTCGATCTCGACGGCGATGCCGAACGGGAGCTCCGCCAGGCCGACGGCGCTCCGGGTGTGCCGACCCTGCTGGCCGAAGACCTCGATGAGTAGCTCGGAGCAGCCGTCGATGACGGCCGGGGTCTGATCGAAGCCGGGCGCCACGTTGACCATGCCGAATACCTTGACGATCCGGCTGATGCGGTCGAGGTCACCAAGCTCGGCGCGCAGCGTGGCGAGGATCGACAGCCCGGTCATTCGAGCCGCGTGGCGCGCCTGGGCCACGTCGAGGTCGGCGCCCACCTTGCCTCGCACCACCTGATCGCCATGGACGGGTCCGTGACCCCCCACGTGGACCATGCCGCCGGCGACGACGCAGCCGAGGTACGAGCCGGCCGGCGGGAACACGGGCGGCAGCTCGATGCCGAGCTCGATCAGCCGGGCAGTGGCTCCCATGGGAGGCGAGGCTAGGCACCATGTACCACGCGCCGCTCGTAGGGTTCGAGGGGTGACGGCCCGTCCCCACACCCGAGTGCCCTGGATCGACGTGCACGCCCATCCCGGCCGGTGCTTCCTGGCCGGGCTGGCCGACGATTCGCCCTACGCCCTGCTCCTCGGCGGGGATGGAACCGTGGCCGCGCTCGACGCCGCCCGAGCGGCGGGCTTGGCGGCGGTGAGCTTCGCCACTGTGGCCGACCTCGCCGTGCTGGCACCGCGGCCCGGTGGCGGGCTGCACGCCGGTCGAGCCTTCCGGGCGGGCGAGGCCCACGCCGACCACCAGCGGCAGCTGCAGGGGTTGCGATCCTTCGTCGAGCGCACGGGTGCACCGATCGCCCGCACCGCCGATGACCTCGAGCGGGCCCACGCCGCCGGGCAGACCGCCGTCCTGATCACCTGCGAAGGTGGTGACTTCCTCGAGGGGGAGCTGGGCCGGGTGGCCGAGGCCCATGCGCAGGGCATGGCGTCGCTCACGCTCGTGCACTACCGCGTCAACGAGATCGGCGACATCCAGACCGAGGCGCCCGAACACGGAGGGCTCACGACCTTCGGCCGTGATGTCGTGGCGGAGTGCAACCGCCTCGGCGTCGTCATCGACTGCGCCCACGCCACCTTCGCCACCACCCGGGACGTGCTCGAGGCCTCAGATGCGCCGGTGATGATCTCCCACAGCCACCTCGACCACGCCGACCGATCGCACCCGCGCCTCCTGTCCGATGACCACGCGCGCGCGGTGGCGGACGCGGGCGGGCTGGTCGGCGCGTGGCCCGCCGGTGTCACCAGCGAGACCATCGAGGACTTCGTCGACGAGATCGTGCGGCTGATCGAGCTGATCGGCGGAGACCACGTGGCCATCGGCACCGACCTTGACGCCAACTTCCGACCGGTTGTCACCGAGCACGCGCAGCTCGCCGATGTCGCCACGCTGATGGGCGGACGAGGTGTCGCCGATGCTGACGTCGATGGAGTGATGGGCGGCAACGTGGTGGCGCTGTTCCGAGCTGTCGCCGGCTGACCGGCCCGCCGCCAGCTGGTCCAACCCGCGACCGAGCGAGACAGCTCGAACGTTGCGCGCTACGGGGCGAGCCGTCTCGCTCGCACGTCCCTCGCCGACGCGTAAGCGTCTTCGAACCGCTGGACACGTCCCGCCCACGAGAGGTTTGCACGGGCGTGAGCCAGGGCCGCGTCGCCTCGCCGGACCCGCTCCTCCGGTCGGTTGACCGCCTGCACCAGCACGGCGGCGAGGGCGACCTCGTCGTCGGGCGGCACCAGCCAGCCCGTGGGTACACCCGGGTCGAGGTTGACCATGAACGGAAACCCGCCGCTGTCGGCCGCGATGACCGGGAGGCCGACCGCCATCGCTTCGAGCGGCGCCTGCGGGTAGGAATCATTGACCGACGGGAGCACCAGCGCGTCGCTGGCGGCCAGCGCCTCCGGCAGGTCGACGTGGCCACGCCACCCGGCGAAGAACAGACCCTCCACCCCGAGCTGACGGGCGATCGTGACGGGGTGGTCGCCCTCCCATTCGCCCGGGTACCCGCCCCACACCACCAGCGAGGCCGGCCGTTCGAACCGGAGGCGGGCCTGGGCGAAGGCCCGCACCAGCAGCGGGACCCGCTTCGGCGCGGTAAAGCGGCCGACGAAGATCAGGACCGTGGCGTCGTCGTCCGGGCCGAGGAGCTGATCGAGATCCGACTCGCGATACGCCACCGTGCCGGCGACCGTGGTCTCATCCCAGCCCTGCGGATCCTCGACGAGCCAGCGCCTGAACAGCGTCCGGCGCGCCTGGTGGCTCTCCGGGCGTGGGCGGAAGCGCTGCACGTCCACGCCGTTCGGGACATCCGACACCCGGTCGGGATCGGTTCCAAGGACCTCGGCAGCATGGGTCCGCTCGGTGGGTGACACCACGACGAGGTGGTCGGCGGCCGCCGCCTGGCGGAGAAGCCTCTCGTGCCACGCCTCGCCGTGCTGCCAGAACTCCCACCGGGTGGTGCGCAACAGGTCACGCTGCACCTCGTCGAGCCCCGGGGCCCCGTGCGGGTTGTTCCGAACCCATGCGGGCATGCCCGCCAGCGTCGTCCCCACGGTCGCGGCGAGCGCGGTTCGTTCGTTCACGGCCTCGAGGAACTTGATCTCGGTGCCATGCAGGTGGGCGACGATGGCGCCGTGCGGCCAGTGGCGGGCAACGGCATCGTGCTGCGGGGTCAGGTGGTGGAGATGGAACACATGGGCCCGGTCGGCGCCCGCCGCCCGCAACGGTGCCTCCCAGACCGACGCCAGGTGCCCGGCCAGCGCATCGGGCACAGCCGCGAAGACAACGTCGGGGGCGTCTTCTCGATCCTCATAGGAGGGGTGCATGGGCACCGGGGCGGAGATCGCACTCCCCCCCAGCTCGAACGCGCGCGCGGCAGCCGAGTAGTCCAGCTGCTGCAGTGACGTGCCGGAGAAGAACGTCGGTGCATGGGTGAACTCCCCTGGCTCCCCGAGCGATCCGGCCACGAGACCCACCGACCAGTGGGCGTCGACGAGGGCGATCGACAGGTAGCGCGCAACCTGGGCGGCTCCGCCGCGCGGGAAGAAGAGCAACCCCATGACGACGTGGTCCACGCCACCGACCTTAGGTAGTGCAGCGCGCGCCGCGGCTCCTAGCCGGCCTGGATCTGGGAGGGTGAGGCGATGCGGTTGGACTCGCGGACGTGCTGGGACCGCCTGGGACTGGCCGGCCATGGCGTGCTGGGGACGATGCATCCCGAGCGCGGCGTCGATGCGGTGCCCGTCGTGTACGTCGTCGAGGACGACCGGATCGTGATCCCGATCGACACGGTGAAGGCCAAGAGCGGTCGCCGGCTGCAGAGGCTGACCAACATCGAGTGGGACCATCGCTGCGTCCTGCTGGTCGACCACCGCGACGAGGACTGGTCACGGCTGTGGTGGGTCCGCGTGCACGGCGCCGCGTCCGAGGCTGCGCCGACACCCGCACAGCTCCGCCTACTCGGCTCCGCCTTCCCGGCCTATCGGGCCGCCGGTGCCGTCACGGCGGTCGTGGTCGTGCATCCAACGGCGGTGACGGGCTGGGACGCCGGGCCGGACCTGGCCTGACGGCCGATGCCGGGTGCCGTTCATCCCAGCTGCCGGAAGGGGATGCCCTTGTCGACCCGCGGCTCCGCGGGTAGGCCCAGTGTGCGCTCCCCGATGACGTTGCGCTGGATCTCGTCACTGCCCCCGGCGATGCGGATCGACGGGGCACCGAGGAACGATTGCTGCCAGCGGCCCCCGCACGGGGCATCGTCGTCCACGAGCATCCCGCTCGCCCCTTGCACGGCCAGAGCCAGCTCGCCGTTGTGCTTCAGGTCCCAGGCGGCGAAGAGCTTTCGCACCGACGCCTCGGGACCGGGCGGCAGCCCCTGATTCGCGCGCGTGCGGCTCCGGAAGCCGAGGTACTTCATGATCTCCGCCCGCGCGTAGGACGCCGCCAGCCCCTGGCGCAGCACGACATCGTCCGCCAGGCCGAGGTCGCGGGCCAGCTCGATGAGGTCGGCGACGACGGGGCCGCTGCTGCCGCCTCCCATCATCGTGCGCTCGTTGGCGAGCGTGGTCATGGCCACGCCCCAGCCGCCGTTGACGTCGCCGAGGATGCGGTCGTGGGGGATGCGCACGTCCGTGAAGAACACCTCGCTGAAGTGCGACGCCCCTGTCATCTGCTTGAGGGGACGGACCTCGATGCCCGGGGAGTGCATGTCCACGAGGAAGTAGGTGATGCCGCGGTGCTTGGGCTGGTCGAGGTCGGTGCGGGTGAGCAGGATGCCGAGGTCGCTCTGGTGGGCGCCGGAGGTCCACACCTTCTGGCCGCTGACCACCCACTCGTCGCCGTCTCGCACGGCCCGGGTGGAGAGCCCGGCGAGGTCGCTCCCTGCCCCGGGCTCGCTGAACAGCTGGCACCACACCTCGTCGCCGCGCAGCGTGGGCGGGAGGAAGCGCCGGCGCTGCTGGTCCGTGCCGTGGGCGATGATCGTCGGCCCAGCCATCGCGATCCCGATGGCGAAGGCGTTCACGGAGAGGCCGAGCCTGGCCGCCTCCTCGGTGAAGATCGCCTGCTCGCCCGGCAGGCCGCCTCGTCCGCCTGAGTCCTTCGGCCAGGTGATGCCGGCCCAACCGTGGTCGGCCAGGTAGGCCTGCCACGGCTTCGCGCGGGCCACCCAGTCGTCGTCGGAGCGACCAGCGCTGGTCAGGACGCTACGGGCGGGCTCGCTGGTGGCGGCCATCTCCAACCAGGCGCGGGCGTCGGCTCGGAAGCCCGCCTCTTCCGGGCTCTCGTCGAAGTCCACCGCCTACTGGCCCTTGAACTCAGGCGTGCGCTTCTCCATGAAGGCCATCGGGCCCTCCTTGGCATCGTCGCTCATGAACACCGGCATCCCGATCTCGGAGTCCATGCGCATCGCTTCCCGCTCCGGCACACCCTCGGTGGCTCGCAGGGCCCTGAGCACGGCCTGCACTGCAACCGGGCCGTTGGCCGCCACCGCCGCCGCCACCTCGCGCGCCCGCTCCAGCGCCGTGCCATCGGGGACGACCTCGCTGATGAGGCCGACGTCCTTGGCCTCGGGCGCGCGCAGGTGCCGGCCGGTGAGGAGGAGGTCCGCCGCGATGGCGTACGGGATCTGTCGCCGCAGGCGCACCACCGACCCACCGAGCGGGTAGAGGCCCCACCGCACCTCGGACACCCCGAAGCGGGCGCTCTCCCCGGCGATGCGGATGTCGGTGGCCTGCAGGATCTCGGTGCCGCCCGCCACCGCCGCGCCTTCGACGGCGGCAATGAGCGGCTTGTCGAGCAGGAAGCCCTTCAGCAGCGGCTTGATCACGCCGCGGGACAGATCCGAGGTGCCCTCGGCCGTCTCGAAGGCGTCGCCAGGGTGTGACTGCGTCATGGCCTGGAGGTCGGCGCCGGCACAGAAGCAACCACCAGCCCCAGTGAGGATGGCCACCCGGATGTCGGGGTTGGCGTTCACCTCGTCCCACGCCTCTTCCATGGCCAGCATCATCGAAGGCGACAGCGCGTTGCGCCGCTCTGGCCGGTTCATGGTGAGCACCAGCACCGGCCCATCCCGCTCCACGAGCAGGTGCTGATCAGCAGGGGTCTCGGAGGTGGTGCCCACGGGCTGCACTCTAGAACGCGTTCTAGTTTCAGGCCCAGGTGGCCGATCCGGCGCCGCAAGGGCGAGACTGGCGACATGGGCAAGACGCTGTCGGAGAAGGTCTGGGACCGCCACGTCGTGCGCAGCGCGCCCGGTGAGCCCGACCTCCTCTACATCGACCTGCACCTCGTCCACGAGGTCACCAGCCCGCAGGCCTTCGACGGCATCAGGCTGGCCGGCCGCGGGGTGCGGCGCCCCGACCTCACCGTGGCCACCGCCGACCACAACGTGCCCACCCAGCACATCGATCAGCCGGTGGCGGACCCGATCTCAGCCAGGCAGCTCGAAGTGCTGGCCACGAACACCGCCGAGTTCGGCATCACCCACTACGGCATGGGTGACCCCAACCAGGGCATCGTCCACGTGATCGGCCCCGAGCAGGGCCGCACCCTGCCGGGCATGACGATCGTGTGCGGCGACAGCCACACCTCCACCCATGGTGCCTTCGGAGCGCTGGCCTTCGGGATCGGCACCAGCGAGGTGGAGCACGTGCTGGCCACCCAGACCCTTCCCCAGGTGCGACCCGGCACCATGGCCGTCTCGGTCACTGGTGAGCTGCCCGAAGGCGCCACCGCCAAGGACGTCATCCTCGCCATCATCGGGCGCATCGGCACCGGCGGTGGCATCGGGTCGGTCATCGAGTACCGGGGCGACACCATCGCCGCCCTCTCGATGGAGGGCCGCATGACGATCTGCAACATGTCGATCGAAGCGGGTGCGAAGGCCGGGCTCATCGCCCCCGACGACGTCACCTTCGCCTACCTCGAAGGCCGCACCCATGCGCCGAGCGGCGGCGCATGGGAGCAGGCACTGGACGACTGGCGGTCGCTGCCAACCGACGCCGACGCCACCTTCGACAAAGAGGTGCACCTCGATGGCGCCGGCATCGCTCCGCACGTCTCATGGGGCACCAACCCCGCCCAGGTCGTGCCACTGGCCGGCACCATCCCCTCCCCCGACGACTTCGCCGATCCCAACGAGCGAGAGAGCGCCGCCCGGGCGCTGGAGTACATGGCCCTCAGCGCCGGCACACCGGTGCGCGACATCGCCGTGGACACCGTGTTCATCGGTAGCTGCACCAACTCCCGCATCGAAGATCTCCGGGCGGCGGCCAAGGTGGCCGAGGGCCGACAGGTCAAGACCGGCCTCCGCACCCTCGTCGTCCCCGGGTCCTTCGCCGTGAAGCGCCAGGCGGAGGCCGAGGGGCTCGACAAGGTGTTCATCGCCGCCGGCTTCGACTGGCGAGAGCCTGGGTGCTCGATGTGCCTGGCCATGAACCCCGACAAGCTGGCCGTCGGAGAACGATCCGCCAGCACCAGCAACCGCAACTTCGAGGGCCGCCAGGGCCGGGGCGGTCGCACCCACCTCGTGTCACCGGCCGTGGCCGCCGCCACTGCCATCGCCGGACACTTCGCCCTCCCGGAGGATCTGTCCTGATGTCTGCTGCGGGCGTCGCTTCGCTCCTGCCTCCGCAGATGCCTCCCGGCGACCGGCGAAGCCGGCCCGCCTTCGGCTTCCACTTGACCTGACGGAAAGGATCGCCTGATGCGAGCTGTCCAGATCGTGCAGGGCACCGCGGTGCCGCTCGACCGCTCCGACGTCGACACCGACCAGATCATCCCGGCGGAGTGGCTCAAGCGCGTCGAGCGCACGGGGTTCGGCAAGGGCCTCTTCTCCTCCTGGCGCGACGACCGCAGCTTCGTGCTGAACGACGAACGCTTCGCCGGCGCCAACATCCTCATCAGTGGCCCCAACTTCGGCACCGGCTCCAGCCGCGAGCACGCCGTGTGGGCGATCATGGACTACGGCTTCCAGGCCGTGATCAGCCCTCGCTTCGCCGACATCTTCCGGAACAACTGCACCAAGAACGGCCTCGTGCCGGTACAGGTATCAGCGGAGGTGGGCGAGCAGCTGCTCGCGGCGGTCGACGCCGATCCCACTCTCGAGTTCGTCGTCGACGTCGACCGCCGCACACTGTCCGCACCGGCCATCGACCTCGAAGAGCCCTTCCCCCTGGAGGACAGCGTGCGGGAAAGGTTCCTCCAAGGCCTCGACGACATCGGCATCACCTTGCGGACCGAGGCCGCCATCACCACCTTCGAGGCCACCCGCCCCGGCTGGTTGCCGACCGCGTAGCTCAGTCGAGGCTAGGCAGCCGATCGGCGTAGAGCCAGGCCTCGAAGAGCTCACCCAGCTCTTCACTCGACACCCGTTCGGCCAGCGCGATGAAGTCCGTAGTGGACGCCGCTCCGTCGCGATGCTCGTCCACCCAGGTGCGCAGGATCAGGAAGAAGTCCTCGTCTCCCACGCGCTCGCGCAGGGCCTGCAGCGTCATGCCCCCGCGGATGTAGACGGTGCTGCTGAACAGCTCCTCCGAACCGGGGTCGCCGGCCGGCAGGTCGAGCTCCCCGACGCCCGCGAACGCACGGGCCATGTCCGCCGCCGCCGGGCCGCCGGTCCGTTCTGTGTAGAGCCACTCCGTGTACGTGGCGAAGCCCTCGTTCAACCAGATGTCCATCCAGGATGCGGGACTGACCGCGTTCCCCACCCATTGGTGAGCCAGCTCGTGAAGCAAGATGATGTCGGCGTTCCGGCCCTGACGAGCGGTGCTCGTCCCGATGAGGGTGAAGGTCTGGGTCTCCAACGCGAACCCCAGGTTCTCGTCCACGGCCAGCACGCCGTAGGCCTCGAAGGGGTAGGGCCCGTAGACGTCACCAAGCAGCCGGATCATGTCCGCCGTGCCCTCCGTCGTCACCCGAGCCGCCGCGGCCACGCTGCGGTGGAAGGCGTGGCGCACCACCACCCCGTCGACCTCTCCAGCATCCACCAGCTCGTAGTCCCCGATGGCGATCTGCACGAGGTAGCTCGCCATCGGGTCGCGGGCTTCGTAGGTCCACGACGTGGTGCCATGCCCTATGTCGTCCTTAGAGGCGAGCAGACCGTTGGCCGCCACCACCTGGTCGGCCGGCGCGGTCACCCGGAAGGTGTAGGTGGCCTTGTCGGTAGGGTGATCGTTCACGGGGAAGAAGGTGGCCGCCCCCGAGGGCTCCGACACCACGAAGGCCTCCCGGCCGTCGGTCTGCCAGCCGACGTCGAAGAGCGTCGTGCCCTCGCTCACCGGCTTTGGCCGTCCGCTGTAGGTGATGGTGGTGGTGAAAGGATCGCCCGCCGGGATGACGGCGGCGGGCGTGATCACCAGCTCCCGATCCTCCCGCTCTACCTTGGCGGCTGAGCCCTCGACGGTGACGGCGAGCACCTCCATGCCCGAGAGGTCGAGGTTGAACCGGTCCAGATCCTGGGTGGCGGAGGCTTCGATGGTCGTCACCCCGTCCAGCACGCCCTCGTCGGCCCGCCAGGTCAGGTTGAGCGTGTAGTGATCCACGTCGTAGCCGGTGTTGCCGAGGTTGGGAAAGTACGGATCCCCGACACCGTCGCCACCCGGCGTGCCGATGAGGGCAGCGGAGGTCGACGGAGCCTCCGACGGTGCCGTGGTGGAGGCGGTGGTCCGCTCGGAGGCGGCATCGCCACCATCAGGGTTCGGCCACAGCAGGACGGCGACGAGCAGCGCGACGACCAGCGCCAGCGGGATCAGGACGCGCCGGTTCACAGCCAGAGCCTTGCAGACGGACTCGCGCTCTCCCGCGCGAGCGTCGACGCGGCTACGGCTCGTGGCGCTCCACGACAAGTTGGTGCTCTCGGTGACGGTTGACGGCGCTGACCACCGCTCGCAGTGATGCGGTGAGAATGCTCTCGTCCAGACCGACGCCCCAGCGCACCTCGCCGTCGGAGTCCTGCGTCTCCACGTAGGCCGCCGCCTGGGCGTCGGTGCCGGCACTGACGGCATGCTCGCTGTAGTCGACCACCTCGAGGTCGATCCCGAGGTCCGCCTGCAGCGCCGCCACGAAGGCGGCCAGCGGACCGGTGCCCGAGCCGGTCATCGTGCGGTGCTCCCCGGCCACGGTCATCTGGGCCGTCACCCTGGAGCCCTTCTCCCCGGTCGTGGTCTCATGCGACAGGAGCTGTACCTCCGCATCGGGATCAAGGTAGGTGCCCTCGAAGGCGGCCCACACCTCGGCCGAGGGAAGGTCCGTGCCGGTGTCCTCGGTGATCGTCTGGATCGTTTTGGAGAACTCGATCTGGAGACGACGGGGCAGGTCGAGACCGTGCTCGACCTTCATCAGGTAGGCGACACCGCCCTTGCCGCTCTGACTGTTCACCCGGACGACGGCCTCGTAGGTACGGCCCACGTGCTTCGGGTCGATAGGCAGGTACGGGACGCCCCACTCCTCGTAATCGCCGTAGCCGAGCGCGTCGAAGCCCTTCTTGATGGCGTCCTGGTGGCTGCCCGAGAAGGACGTGTAGACGAGATCGCCCACGTAGGGGTGCCGCGGGTGGACCGGCAGGCGGTTGCAGTACTCAGCCACCCGCCGCAGAGCGTCGATGTCAGAGATGTCGAGCTCGGGGTCCACGCCCTGGCTGAACAGGTTCATGGCCAGGGTGATGACGTCGACGTTGCCGGTGCGCTCGCCGTTGCCGAACAACGTGCCCTCCACCCGGTCGGCTCCGGCCATTACCCCGAACTCGGCCGCCGCCACACCGCACCCACGGTCGTTGTGGGGGTGCAGTGACAGGCAGATGCGATCGCGGTGGGACACGTTGCGGTGGAAGTGCTCGATGACGTCGCCGTAGATGTTGGCCGTGTACATCTCGACCGTGGCCGGCAGGTTGAGGATCAGCTTGCGTTCCTCGTCGGGTTCGATGACGTCGCTCACCGCCGCGCAGATCTCGATGGCGTAGTCGACCTCGGTGCCGGTGAAGCTCTCCGGGCTGTACTCGTAGCGGACCCTGGTGTCGGCCAGGGTGGGCTCGAGCTTCTTGCAGAGCCTCGCCGCGTCGGTAGCGATCTGGGTGATGCCGTCCTTGTCGAGGCCGAACACCACCCGTCGCTGCAGGACGGACGTGGAGTTGTAGAAGTGGACGATCACGTCCTTGGCGCCCTGGAGGCACTCGTAGGTGCGCTCGATGAGCTCGGGGCGGCACTGCGTGAGCACCTGGATGGTGACGTCGTCTGGCACCAGGTCCTCCTCGATGAGCTGCCGGACGAAATCGAAGTCGGGCTGGCTGGCCGAGGGGAAACCGACCTCGATCTCCTTGAACCCCATCTGCACGACGGTGTCGAACATGCGGCGCTTGCGAGCCGGGTCCATCGGGTCGATGAGGGCCTGGTTGCCGTCCCGCAGGTCGACCGAGCACCACAGCGGGGCCTTGGTGATCCGCTGATCGGGCCAAGTTCGGTCGGCGAGGACAAGCGGGAGGAACGGCCGGTACTTCTCGAAGGGCATGCGCTTCGGGGTCACGGGTTCCGGGGCCATCGGGATTCCTCGATTTCGAGTGTCGGGACAAAGAAAAACCTCCTGCCATGGGCAGGAGGTTTGGGGGCGAGCGCCGGTGGGGGCGCTCGCCTACATGAGCAGGAGAAGATCGGAGGTGAAGGTCCTGAACATGCGCAGGTATCATCCCGCCGGGCCGCCATCCCGTCAAGACAGGTAGTGTCCGCTTTGTGATCCGACGCTCCTTCCGCTTCGGGCTGCTGCTGGGACTGCTGGGTGGCGCCGCCTTCGCGCTGACCAAGGTGCTCGGGTCCCGCCAGGCCGCCGATGTCCCGTCGCCCGCCCACCTCGCCTCCGAGCCGTGGCCGCCCCTGGTCCCCGACCGCGAGGCGACACGGCCCCACCCGACGACCACGCCGACCGACCTGCCCCTCGTGCCCGACCCTGCCGCGCCAGAGCCCGATGCCCCGGTGGTGCCGGCGGCCCCGGTGAAGAAGGCGGCGGCCAAGAAGAAGGCTCCCCCCAAGGCGTGGGTCGAGCCGAAGGGCGGGGTGTGCCCCACCAGCCATCCCGTGAAGGGAAAGCTGGCCTCGAAGATCTTCCACCTGCCGGGCATGCTCAACTACGAGCGCACCAATCCCGATCGTTGCTACGTGGACGAGGCCAAGGCGGAAGCCGACGGCCTCCGCGCCGCCAAGCGCTAGCGGTTACAGCGCGGCGACGCTGACCACGCCGTCGATGGCGCGGATGGCGCTCTGCACGGCATCGGGGACGGCCACGTCGGTGGCCATCAGCATCAGTGCGGCCCGGCCCCCGGACCGGCCCAGGTGCATGTCGTCGATGTTGACGCCGGCGCCGCCCAACACCCCGGTAACCGCCGCGATCATGCCGGGAACGTCGTCGTTGCGCACGACGAGCATGTTGTCGGCAGGAGGCATGTCGACCGAGTGGTCGTCGACCATCACGATCCGGGGCTCACCTCGCAGGCCCACCAGGGTGCCGCCAATGCTGTGGTCGCCGCCGCGGATGGTGACGAGGTTGACGTAGTCATGGGACGTCGAGCTCGACGACTCCCGCACCTCGATGCCCCGCTCCTCCGCTAGGCGCGGAGCGTTCACGTAGCTCACGGGCTCGTCGCTCACCTTGCCGAACACACCCTTGAGCACCGACAGGCTGAGGATCCGCGTGTCGGAGTCGGCCAGCTGGCCCTCGTAACCGATCTCGAGCACGGCGGGCACGCCGGCGGCCAGCGCTGCGTAGAGCTGGCCGAGGCGCTCGGCCAACGGCAGGAAGGGGCGCACAGTGCTCGACGCCTCGGCGGCGCTCACGTTGACGGCGAAGGGCACGAACTCACCCGCCAACGCCAGGCCCACCTGCTCGGCGATGGTGTCGCCCGCCTTGTCCTGGGCCTCGGCTGTGCTGGCGCCGAGGTGGGGCGTGACGATCACCTGCGGCAGCTCGAACAGCGGCGAAGTGGTGGTGGGCTCCTTGGCGAAGACGTCGATGGCGGCGCCGGCGATGCGCCCCTCGCGGATGGCCTCGGCCAGGGCGTCCTCGTCGATGACGCCACCGCGCGACACGTTGACGATCCGCAGGTTGGGCTTGGCCTGGGCCAACAGCTCCTTGCCGATCATCCCCAGTGTCTCCGGGGTCTTGACGACGTGGAGGGTGAGGAAATCGGCCACCTGCACGAGGGAGGTGAGGTCGAGCAGCTCCACGTTGATCTGGCGGGCTCGCTCGGGGGCGACGAAGGGGTCGTGGGCCACGACCTTCATCCCGAAAGCGGAAGCCCGCTGGGCGACCAGCTTGCCGATGCGGCCCAAGCCGATGATGCCGAGGGTCTTGTCGGCCAGCTCCACGCCTTCCCACCGCGATCGCTCCCAGCGACCGGCGACGAGGGCGGCGTGGGCTTGGGGGATGTTGCGGGCCTGAGCCAGCAGCATGGCCATGGTGTGCTCAGCGGTCGTGAGGATGTTGGACTGCGGCGCGTTCACCACCATGACGCCCTGCCTGGTGGCGGCGTCCGTGTCGACGTTGTCGAGGCCGATCCCGGCCCGACCGACGACGACGAGGTCCGAGCCGGCGGCCAGCACGTCCGCCGTCACGGTGGTGGCGGAGCGGATGATCAGCGCATGGGCACCCGGTATCGCAGCAAAGAGCTGCTCCGGCGTGAGGTCGAGCTGCAGGTCGACGTCGTGACCCGCGGCGCGGAGCCGATCGAGGCCCCCGTCGGCGATCTTCTCGGTCACCAGGATGCGGGCCATGGGTCGGGAGTCTGGTCGCCTCCCGACGCAGGTCGCCAACCCGATCGCTAGTCTCCGTCAATCCCCACCAATGCCATGGAGGCTCCCTTGCACAAGCAGCCACTGCGCCTGCTCGCCGGACTCGTCGCCCTCGGTCTCGTCACAGCCGCCTGCGGTAACGACGACAAGACGAGCACCGACGAGACGACCACCAGCGCCGAAGACACCACCACGACCGCCGGAGGCGGTGGGGACACCTCTGACTCCCAGGTCTCCCTCGACGACCTCTGCCAGGAAGCCAAGGATGCTGGCGTCGAGGCACCCGACGGCTTCACCGTGCGCCTGGTCACCGACATCGGCAAGGTCGACGACCGCACGTTCAACCAGTACGCCTACGAAGGCATGACCGCGGCCGAGGAGTGCTTCGGCTTCGAGGCGAGCTTCATCGAGACGGTGTCCGAGGCCGACTACGCGGAGAACATCAGCACCGCCCTCGAAGGGGATCCCGACATCGTCGTCACCGTCGGATTCCTCCTGGCCGACGCCACCCTGACCGCCGCCGAGGCCAACACGGAGACTGACTTCGTGGGTGTCGACCAGTTCCAGCCCGAATATCCCGCCAACTACGCGGGCGTGCAGTACAACGAGGACGAGGGCGGCTACCTGGCCGGCGTGCTGGCCGCTTCGCTCAGCGAGAGCGGCGTCATCGGCGTGGTCGGTGGGCGCGAGGACGTGCCGCCGGTCGTGAAGCTGGTGAACGGATACGAGGTCGGCGCCCAGTCCGTCAACCCTGACATCCAGGTGCTGAAGATCTACAACGAGTCCTTCACTGCCCCCGACAAGGGCGCCTCTGACGCCCAGCAGTTCATCGGCGAGGGTGCGGATGTGATCTTCGGCGCCGGCGGCCAGACGGGCTCCGGCGGTGTCGCCGCCGCCACCGCCCAGGGCGTTTGGGGCATCGGCGTCGACCAGGACGAGTACTTCAGCACCTTCGACGGCGGCTCCGCTCCGGGGGCAGACAAGCTGGCCAGCTCGGCTGTGAAGCGGGTCGACCTCGGCGTGTTCGTGCAGATCGTCAATGCCCTCAAGGGCGAGTTCGAGGGTGGCTTCTTCGCCCTGACGGCGGCCAACGGGGGCATCACCTACGCCCCGTTCCACGACGCCGACATCCCCAAGGACGTGGCCGCACTGCTCGAGGAGACCCGCCTGGGCCTCGCCGACGGCTCCATCAAGACCGGCCTTGACCCCGCCACAGGTCTGCCGCTCTGACCATCCGCCGGGGGAGCGCATGAGCGAGCACCGCCAGCCGATCCTCGAGGTGCGGGGCCTCACCAAGAGGTTCCCCGGCGTGATCGCCAACCAGGACGTGGACCTCACCCTCCATGAGGGTGAGGTGCTGTGCCTGCTCGGCGAGAACGGCGCCGGCAAGAGCACGCTGATGAACGCGGTGTTCGGGCTCTACCAACCCGACGCCGGCCAGATCCTCCTGCGGGGCGAGCCCGTGCGGTTCGACAGCTCCCATGACGCCATCGCGGCCGGCATCGGCATGGTCCACCAGCACTTCCAGCTGATCCCCGTCTTCACGGTGGCCGAGAACGTGGTCCTCGGCAACGAACCGCGCAAGGGTCCCAGCCTCGACCTGGGCCAAGCCCGGAGCCGCATCCGGGAGCTGAGCGTCCGCTACGGGCTCGAGATCGATCCCGAGGCGGTGGTCGGCGACCTGTCGGTGGGCGAGCAGCAGCGCGTCGAGCTGATCAAGGCGCTCTATCGCGAGGCCGACGTGCTCATCCTCGATGAACCCACCGCGGTGCTCACCCCCGGCGAGGTAGATGACTTCTTCGCGGTGGTGTCGAGCCTGGTGGAGCAGGGCAAGTCGATCATCTTCATCACCCACAAGCTCCGCGAGGTGCTGGCGGTCGCCGACCGCATCGTCGTGCTCCGCGACGGCAAGGTGGTGGGCGAGGCCGACCCCGCCGAGGCCACCCAGCAGAGCCTGGCCACCCTCATGGTGGGTCGCGACGTGTCCTTCTCGATCGACAAGACGGCCGCCGCGCCCGGCGCGGTGGTGCTGCAAGCCCGCGGCCTCACCGTGGAAGACGACCGGGGCGTCACCACCGTCGACGGGCTCGACCTCGAGGTTCGGGCCGGCGAGGTGTTCGGCATCGCCGGTGTGCAGGGCAACGGTCAGCGCGAGCTGGTGGAGGCCCTGATGGCCATGCGGTCCAAGCGGGGCGGGACGGTGGAGATCGCCGGCCACGACGTCACCCACGCCAGCCCCCGCGAGGTCCTCGACCTCGGCGTGGGCCACGTGCCCGAGGACCGGAACAAGCATGGCCTCGTGGGACCCTTCACCATTGCGGACAACCTCGTGTTGAACCGCTACCGGCGGGCGCCCTTCGCCCGGCGGGGCCTCCGGCGCGAGGACGCCATCGCCAGCCAGGCTGTGGACCTGGTGGAGCGGTTCGACGTGCGCACGCCGAGCCCGCAGGTGGCGGTGTCCACCCTGTCCGGGGGCAACCAGCAGAAGGTGATCATCGCCCGCGAGCTCACGGGCGACCTCAAGCTCCTCGTGGTGGCCCAGCCCACCCGCGGCCTCGACGTGGGCTCCATCGAGTTCATCCACCACCGGATCATCGAGATGCGCGATCAGGGGGCGGCGGTGCTCCTCGTGTCGGCGGAGCTGGACGAGGTGCTCACCCTCTCCGATCGCATCGGCGTGCTGTACCGCGGGCGTCTTGTCGGTGTCTACGACCGAACCGACGCCACCCGCGACCAGCTCGGCATCCTGATGGCCTGCGGCGAGGACCCCGAGGCGGCCGCCTGATGGACGAGCCGTCCCCCCGGCCGCCTCGGCGCTCCACCGGCCAGCTGGCCGCCGATCTGCGGGCGGCCTTCGACCTCCAATCGGCCCTGGTGCCCGTCTACGCCATCCTGCTGGCCCTCGTGGTGGCCGGCGTGGTGATCCTGCTGGTGGGCAGCAATCCCCTCGAGGCCTATTGGGCGCTGCTGCGCGGCATGTTTGGTAGCCCCGACCGCGTGGCCGCCTCGCTCGGGCGCTCCACCCCGTTCATCGGTGCCGCCCTGGCGGTGGCCTTCGCCTTTCGGGCCGGCCTGTTCAACATCGGCGCGGAGGGCCAGCTCCTGGTCGGCGCCACCGCCGCCGCCTGGGTGGGCACCTTCAGCTGGTTGGCCGACGTGCCTGGGCCGATCGCCATCCCGATCATCATCGCCGCCGGCGCCCTCGGAGGGGCGGTCTACGGCGGCATCCCCGGAGTGCTCAAGGCCCGTACCGGAGCCCACGAGGTGATCGTGACGATCATGCTCAACAACATCGCCGTGCTCCTGGTGCGGTGGCTGGTCAACTCGCAGGACCCGCTGCTCCTGCGCGATCCGGGCGCCTCGGTTCCTCGCACGGCCGACCTCCCGGCGTCCGCCCGCCTGCCCGAGGTGATCGCCACCAGCCCGCCGATGCACCTCGGGTTCTTCCTCGCCATCACCCTGTGCACCCTCGTGTGGTTCATCCTCAAGCGCACCACCTTCGGCTTCGAGGTGCGCACAGTGGGCACCAACGCCAACGCCGCCAAGTACGCCGGGATGGGCGTGAACCGCACGATCATCTCCGTGATGGCCCTCTCCGGCGCCTTCGCCGGGCTGGCCGGTGCCGGCGAGATCACCGGCACCGCGGGGTTCCTGAGCCCGGGCGTGTTCGTCGGCATCGGGTTCGACGCCATCGCCATCGCCCTGCTCGCGCGGGCCAACCCGTTCGGCATCATCCTCACCTCGATCCTGTGGGGCTCCATGCTCTCCGGCGCCGGCCTCATGCAGCAGGACAGCGGCCTGTCCATCGACGCCGTGCGCATCGTGCAGGCCCTCGTGCTGCTGTTCGTGGCCGCGGATGTGATCGTCCGCACCATCTTCCGGGTGCGGCGCACGGCCGACGGAGCGTTGGAGACCACCCAGATCACCTCCGGCTGGGGGTCCACGACATGAACGCGGCTGCTGGAAGGGCCTTCCGCTTCGGCCGGCGGCAAACGCTCGGCCTGCTGTTCGGGCTCCTGGGGCTCTTCCTCGTGGGCTACGTCGCCCCCAACCTCGACCAGATGGACCGCGGCCTCTCCCTCGAGCCTCCGCCCGACCCGGCCAAGCTCATCGTCGACCCCACCGTCACGGTGACGGCCATCGGCGTGCTGTTCGTGCTGGCGGCCGTGGCCACGTTCTTCGAGCGCCGCTCCTCCCGCCTGGCCGGCGGCGCCCTGCTCGTGTCCACGGTGCTGTTCATCCCGTTGGTCGTCGTGCTGGCGTTGGCCCTCTCCGAGACACGCAACACCAACGTGATGCAGCTGCTCGTGGAGTCGTTGCGCCTCGGCACACCGGTGGCATTGGGAGCCATGGCCGGCCTGTGGTGCGAACGCGCTGGCGTGGTCAACATCGGCATCGAGGGGATGATGCTGACGTCGGCCGGCACCGGGTTCATGGCCTACGCGGTGCTGGGAGACGCCAACACCCCGTGGGCGCTGTGGGCCGCCGTGCTGGTGGCACTGGCCACGGGCGGGCTGATCGGCCTGCTCCACGCCCTGCTGTCCGTCACGTTCCGGGTCGACCAGATCATCTCCGGTGTGGTGATCAACCTGCTGGCTCTCGGCCTCACTGGCTTCCTGCGCTCCGAGGTCATCGTGGGAACCGGGGTGTCGACCGGCGTGCCGACCGGCACCATTGCCCTGCCGCTCCTGTCCGACATCCCGATCGTGGGCCCTCAGCTGTTCACCAACAAGCCGATCTTCTTCGCCATGTTCGCGGTGATCGCCGGCACCAGCTGGGTGCTCTTCCGCACGCCGTTCGGCCTGCGAGTGCGGTCGGTCGGCGAGAACCCGCACGCTGCCGAGACCCTCGGCATCGACCCGATCCGCATCCGCTACCGCGCCGTCGTGATCGGCGGGGTCATCGCCGGGCTGGCCGGTGCGTGGTTCTCTCTGGAGTCACAGGCCGGCTTCCAGGACAACATGACCAACGGCACCGGCTTCATCGCGCTGGCCGCCCTGATCTTCGGCAAGTGGCGACCGGGCACCGCCTTCGCCGGAGCCATCCTCTTCGGTTTCACGAGGGCACTGGGTGCGCGCCTGCAGATCCTCCAGGTGTCGGTGGGCGACTTCTCCATTCCAAGCGAGTTCCTCCAGTCGCTCCCCTACGTCGTGACGATCATCGTCGTGGCGGGCGCCGTCGGGCGGGCCATCGCACCGGCGGCGGACGGCGTGCCCTACGAGCGGTCCCGGTGAGTCCCACCGTCGACTGGCCGGCGTTGCAGGCCGCCGCCATCGAGGCCTGCGGCCGGGCCTACGCCCCCTACTCGCACTACCCGGTGGGCGTGGCGGGGTTGGTGGACGACGGGCGGGTGCTGACCGCCTGCAACGTGGAGAACGCCTCCTATGGGCTGGCGCTGTGCGCAGAGTGCGGGCTGGTGTCGGCCCTCCACGCCACCGGCGGCGGCCGGCTGGTGGCGGTGGCCTGCGTGGATGGCAAGGGCCAGCCGCTCGTGCCCTGCGGGCGGTGCCGCCAGCTGCTCCACGAGCACGGCGGCCCGGAGCTGCTCTTCAATCGGCGACCGCTGGGCGAGCTGCTCCCCGACGCCTTCGGTCCCGACCACCTCCGCCGCTGAGCCATGGACGCCATCGACCTGATCCTCGCCAAGCGCGAGGGCAGACGGCTCAGCGACGAGCAGATCGATTGGTTCATCGGGTCCTACACCGAGGGCACGGTGGTGGACGAGCAGGCCGCCGCCCTGCTCATGGCCATCCTGTTCCGCGGCCTCGACCCCGACGAGCTGACCCGCTGGACACAGCAGATGATCGCCACCGGCACCCGAGCCGACCTGTCGTCGCTCGCCCGCCCCACCGTCGACAAGCACTCCACCGGAGGCGTGGGCGACAAGATCTCGCTGGTGCTGTGCCCGCTGGTGGCGGCCTGTGGGGCGGCCGTGCCCCAGACGGCCGGCCGGGGCCTCGGCCACACCGGCGGCACCCTCGACAAGATGGAGACCATCCCCGGCTGGCGGTCCACGCTCGATCCGGCTGAGGTGGCCCGCATCCTCGGCGGAGTGGGCGCTGTCATCAACGCCGCCGGCCCCGACCTGGCTCCCGCCGACGGCAAGCTCTACGCCCTGCGGGACATCACGGGCACGGTCGAGTCCATCCCGCTCATCGCCAGCTCCATCATGTCGAAGAAGATCGCCGAGGGCACCGGCGCCCTCGTGCTCGACGTGAAGGTGGGCACCGGTGCGTTCATGAAGGACGTCGCGCGTGCGCGTGAGCTGTCCGAGGTGATGGTGGGCCTGGGCGCCGCCCACGGAGTGCGCACCACCGCGCTGCTCACGCAGATGGACGTGCCCCTCGGCCGCACAGCTGGCAACGCCCTCGAGGTGGTGGAGGCGGTGACGGTGCTGGCCGGCGGTGGCCCGTCCGACATCATCGAGCTCACCCTGGCCCTGGCCCAGGAGATGCTCGACCTCGTTGGGCTCGACGCCGACCCCGCCGCCGCCCTCGCCGACGGTCGGGCCATGGACACCTGGCAGGCCATGGTGCGCGCCCAGGGTGGCGACCCGACGGCGGTGCTGCCCCGCGCCGCAGAGGTCGAGCTGGTCGCCGCCCCCGCCACCGGCACGCTGTCGAAGCTGGACGCAATGGGCGTCGGCGTGGCGGCCTGGCGGCTCGGCGCCGGCCGCGCCCGCAAGGAGGACGACGTGTCTCCCATCGCCGGCGTGGTCTGGCGGGCCACGGTGGGCGACCACGTCGAGGCGGGTCAGCCGCTCATCGAGCTGCACCTCGATGACCCGGCCCGGCTCCCGGCCGCCCTCGACGCGCTGCACGGCGCCATCGAGGTCTCCCCCACCCCCGTCAATCCCCCCAAAATGATCCTCGGCCGGGTGACCTAACCGGTTCTGTGGACGCTGAGCACCGGCGGGTTCAAGCAGTCGACGCAACAAGGTCGGCGAGTGCTCGTGATGGTTTCATCCAGCCGAGGGTCTGTCGAGGACGGTTGTTGAGCTTGTAGGCGATGGCGTCGAGGTCCGCTTAGGTGTGCACGGACAGGTCGGTGCCTTTGGGCATCCATTGGCGGAGCAGGCCGTTGGTGTTCTCGTTCGAGCCGCGCTGCCAGGGCGAGTGCGGGTCGCAGAAGTAGATGTCGATGCCGGTGTC
>Ga0136633_1000406_pt1 | contig 32562 bp, 35 predicted proteins | sample AntDrymeUQ832206_2_FD_105494 | JGI IMG/M metagenome (GOLD analysis project Ga0136633, IMG submission 105494) | Polar desert sand microbial communities from Dry Valleys, Antarctica - metaG UQ83 (22.06) | ecosystem: Environmental > Terrestrial > Soil > Desert | place: Antarctica: Dry Valley... | reverse complement strand
ATGTCGATGCCGCGGCCTTTGAACGACTTCTCGATGACCTTGGTGAGGTCCTTGTCGAGGCCCGGCAGGATCTTGGGCAGGGCTTCGAGGATCGTGACCTTGGTGCCGAGGTCGGCGAGGAGTGAGGCGAACTCGCAGCCGACCACGCCGCCGCCGATGATGGCGGCGCTCTTGGGCAGCTCGGCGATCGACAGGAACTCGTCGGAGGTCATCACGACCTGGCCGTCCACGTCGAAGCCCGGCAGCGTGCGAGGCACCGACCCGGGGGCCAGGACGACGGCGTCGGCGCTGAGCTCGAGCTCGCCCGACGAGCCGCCCGACACGGTGACCTTCTTACCGGCGTGGAGCCGGCCGAGGCCGTCCAGGACGGTGACCTTGCGGCTCTTCAGGAGCGACCCGAGACCGGAGACGAGGCCGGTGACGATCTTGTCCTTGCGGGCCAGCGACGTGCCCCAGTCGATGGAGGTCTCGCCAGCGTTGATGCCGTAAGCGGCCGCTTCGTTCACATGGAGGAAGGTGGCGGCCGTCTCCAGGAGCTCCTTGGCGGGGATGCACCCGACGTTCAAACAGGTGCCGCCCAGCTTCCCCTTCTCGATCATGGCGATGTTGAGCCCGGCGGACGCGCCGTAGAGCGCTGTGGCGTAACCGCCGGGTCCGCCGCCGATGACGACGACGTCGTAGTGCTCGGCCGTGGGGACCACCTCCGCGGGTGAGGGCCGGATGTGCGGGCGCCTCGGACTCTACCGGCCCACCGACAGCACGAGTTCTGGCCCGGGATCGGCCGCCTCCAGGCGGCTCGATCCGGGCCAGAACTACTTCGCGGCGATCAGGGCGAACTGGATGGCCGCCGCCACGAGGATGGCGATGCCGCACAGCACCGCAGCCAGGATCAAGCGACGCGTGCTCATGGGGGGCTACCTCACCGTTCGGTGAGGATGGCCTGGACGTCGTCTTCGCTGTCGGGCGTGACGAGCACGAGGACCTCGTCACCGGCCAGCAGCCTGGTGTCGCCACGAGGGAACAGCACCCGCTCCTGCCGGAGGACAGCCACGATCGTGGAGTCGCGCGGGAAGGGGAGGTCGACGATGTCGCGGTTGGCAGCCTTGGCATCGGAGGCCAGCGTCACCTCGATCAGGCTGGCTCGGCCGTGCTCGAAGCTCAACAGGCGCACGAGGGTGCCGACCGACACCGCCTCCTCCACCAGCGCGGTGAGCAGGTGCGGGGTGGACACGGCCACGTCGACACCCCAGTTCTCGTTGAACATCCAGTGGTTCTTCGGGTTGTTCACTCGCGCGATGACGCGCGGCACCGCGAACTCCTGCTTGGCCAGGAGGGACACCACGAGGTTGTCCTCGTCGTCGCCCGTGACCGCCGCCAGCACGTCCACGCCGTCGAGGGGCACCTTGCGCAGGTTGTCGACCTCGCAGGCATCCGCCAGCACCCAGCGCACGCCGGCTGGCTCGCCTGTGCTCTGGGCGCGCGCCACGCGATCGGCCTCCAGCTCGATGATGGTGACCTCGTGCCCGCCGCGGGTGAGCTCGGCGGCGATGAACGTGCCCACGTTCCCGCCACCCACGATGACGACCTTCATGCGTGGCCTCCAGGAGCGTTGTGGCCAGCGAGATGGGCGTCGAGCTCGGCGATCCGATCGGACGCCACGGTCATGTACACGACATCACCTTCCTGGGTCACGAGCTCCGGGGTGGGCACCTCACCCACCCCCAAGCGGGACAGCGCCGCCACTCGGGCCAGCCCCGCCATGTCGAGGTCGGCCAGGCGGCGGCCGGCCCAGCTCGGAGCCACGGGCCGCTCCACCAGGACCACGCTGGCCGACGGATCGGTCCACTCGGTGGTGGGGGCGTCGGGGAGGATGCGACGCAGCACGCGGTCAGTGGTCCACTGCACCGTGGCGATCGTGGGGATGCCGAGCTTCTCGTAGATGGCGGCGCGTCGCGGGTCGTAGATGCGGGCGATCACCCGCTCAAGACCGAAGACCTCACGAGCGGTGCGGGCCACCATGATGTTGGAGTTGTCGCCGCTGGTGACCGCCGCCAGGGCCGACGCATCCTCGATGCCCGCCTCCCGCAGCCGGTCGCGATCGAAGCCCACGCCCTGGATGGTGCGGCCCGAGAACCCCTCCCCCAGCCGCCGGAAGGCCTTGGCCTGCTTGTCGATGACAGCCACGGTGTGACCGCCATCCTCCAGGATCCCCGCCAACCCGGAACCGACCCGGCCACATCCGACAACGACGACGTGCAACGTGCGCTCCTCCGTCCACCGAGCGGGTTCGGTGAATGGCGGATCTTACGACCGGTGCCCGATCGCCGGGCAACCCGCTCGTCGGCGGATACCGTAATCCTCGATGCGCATCGCCATCACGGGGTCGAGCGGGCTGGTCGGGAGCGCGTTGGTGCGCTCCCTGGAGGCGGACGATCACACCGCCGTGCGGGTCCTCCGTTCAGCCGGTGGCGCCGGCACCGTGGCCTGGGACATCGACCGGGGCGAGATCGACGCCGCCGGCCTGGAGGGCCTGGACGGCGTGGTGCACCTAGCCGGCGAGGGCATCGCGGACAAGCGCTGGACCGACGAGCAGAAGGCCAAGATCAAGGACAGCCGCACCAGGGGCACGACCCTCCTGGCCGGCGCGCTGGCCGGCCTCACCACCAAGCCACCCGTGCTGGTGTCGGGTTCGGCGATCGGGTTCTACGGAAACCGCGGCGACGAGCAGCTCACCGAGGAGAGCGGGCCGGGCGCGGGCTTCCTCACTGAGGTGGTGGAGGCGTGGGAGGCCGCCACCGCCACGGCGGAAGCGGCTGGCATCCGGGTGGCCAAGATCCGCACGGGCATCGTCCTCGACGCCGACGGCGGCGTGCTCCATCGCCTGGCGGGCTTGGCGAGGTTCGGCCTGCTCGGCAAGCTTGGCTCGGGCCGGCAGTGGATGAGCTGGATCAGCCTGGCCGACGAGGTCGGCGCCATCAGGTTCCTGCTCGACCATGAGGTGGGCGGGCCGGTGAACCTCACTGCGCCGACGCCCGTCACCAACGCGGTGTTCACCAAGGCGCTCGGACGGGTGCTCCGGCGGCCCACCGTGCTCCCCGTGCCCAGCTTCGGGCCGAAGCTCCTCGTGGGCCGCGAGCTGGCGCAGACGCTGCTCTTCGACGGGCAACGCGTGCTGCCCGAGGTGCTCCAGGACGCCGGCTACGAGTTCGAGCACACCGACCTCGAACCCACCCTGCGCGCCATCCTCGGCCAGTAGCTGGCTCAGGTCACTTCGGCTGCATGCGAACGCCGCCATCCACCCGGATGGTCTCCGCGTTCATGTAGCTGTTCGACAGCAGTTCGGTGGCCATCGAGGCGAACTCGCTGGCGAAGCCGAGGCGGTCGGGGAAGAGCACGTCGCGCTTCAGCTTCTCCTTGAAGGCCTCTGAGGCCTCGCCCTGCCCGTAGATCGGCGTGTCGATGAGCCCGGGGGCGATGCAGTTCACCCGGATCCCGGCGGCGGAGAGGTCACGCGCGATGGGGAGCGTCATACCCACGACGCCGCCCTTCGAGGCCGAGTAGGAGGCCTGACCGATCTGGCCGTCGAAGGCGGCGACCGAGGCCACCGTGACGACGGCGCCCTTCTCGTTGTCCGCCAGAGGCTCGTTCAGGCTCATGGCGGACGCCGCCAGGCGGATGCAGTTGAAGGTGCCGACGAGGTTTACCTCGAGGACCTTCTTGAAGATGTCGAGGTCATGGGCCGAGTCGTACTGGCCGTCGCGTCCGATCGTGCGGGTGGCCCAGCCGACGCCAGCGGCGGTGACGAGCGCCCGGAGGGGACCGAGCTCCTTGGCTGCCTCCACCGCGGCGATGACCTGCTCGGTATCGGTCACGTCGGCCTGGGCGAACACGCCCCCGACGTCCTTGGCGACGGCTTCACCCTTCTCCGGGTTCATGTCCACCACCACGCACCGGGCGCCCCGCTCGGCGAGGTGGCGGACGGTGGCCTCACCGAGGCCCGAGGCGCCTCCGGTGACGATCGCTGAGATGCCGTTTAGATCCATGGCCGGCGACTCTATTGACTGGGCGGTCAAGGGGCGAACCCGTGCGCTACGGATGGACCAGCAGCACCTGGTCAGGCCCGAGGTGATCCTCCAGCGAGCGGACCGACCGGCCCACTGCGGCGTCCTCCTGATCCCAGACCACCACCGCGGCGTCCACCTGCTTAGCCAACCAGGCGTCGCGCCGCCCCAGGGCCGCCCCGGCCAACGACTTGGTGGCCGGTGACCTCGTCTCCAGCGTGATGGCCACCTCGGCGGCGTCGACCAGCGTCCTGAAGCGAGCCCGCCCATCTGAGGGCCAAGGCTTGTCAGCACCTGGGTAGGGCAGCACTGCGACGAGTGGCAGGTCAAGCGCCAGGGCCGCTTCGGCGCCCAGCTGCTCGGCCCCGAGGCGAAGCCCGCTGACGACGGCCAGCGGTCCGTCCACCTGCACCATGGCGGCGAGTGCCTCCTGCAGACGCTGGCGCACACCATCGGCCACCGGGTTGGGGTCGTAGCCGCCCAGCTCACCGGCGCGGTGGCCGGCCACGAGCACGAGGCGGCCCGCCGGCAGGCGCCGATCCCGCCGGCCGGACGCCGGTCGCACGTCGTCAGCCGGACCGAGCTCATCCGGCTCGCCTTCACCGGTGCGACCGGCCTGGGTGAGGCAGGCCTCCACCGCCAGCCGGTCGACGAGGTCATTCATCGGATCGCCCGCATGGCCCTTCACCCACTGGAACGTCACGTCGCCCCGAACCAGCACGAGGTCGATGAAGGGCTCCCAGAGATCCCTGTTGGCGACGGGCTGGCGGCTCGAGTTCTTCCAGCCCCGCTTCACCCACCCCTCATGCCAGCGGTCGCGGAAGCAGTTGACGACGTAGGTGGAGTCGCTCACCACCTCCAGCCGGTCGTCGATGGCCCGGACCGCCTCGAAGGCGGCGGTGATCTCCATTCTCTGGTTGGTGCTGTGGGCTTCCGACCCGGACGTGTAGCGCCCCCCCGGTACGGCCCAGGCCCACCCACCCGGGCCGGGGTTCCCCGAGCAGGCCCCGTCGGTGTAGGCGACGGTGGTGGCACCGCTCGATGAGCTCATCCCAGGATCGTGGCGCATCTTGGCCCCGGAGGCGAGATGATGGGTGCATGATCATCGACGGCTTCGTCCACCAGCTCCCCGACACGGACCCGGACGAGACCCAGGAATGGCTCGATTCGCTCGACGCCGTGGTCGACATCGGTGGCAAGCCCCGGGCTCGCTTCCTTATGTCCACGCTGCTCGAGCGGGCGCGCGAGCTGCAGGTCGGCACGCCGGCCACCGTGTCCACCCCCTACGTCAACACGATCCCACCGGAGGAGGAGCCGTTCTTCCCGGGCGACGAGGACATCGAGCGGCGTATCCGGGCATTCGTCCGCTGGAACGCGGCAGTGATGGTGGTGAAGGCCAACAAGGCGGCCGACGGCATCGGTGGGCACCTGGCCACCTTCGCCAGCTCCGCCGCCCTCTACGAGGTGGGCTTCAACCACTTCTTCCGCGGCAAGGACGATGGCCTGGCCGGGGATCACATCTACTTCCAGGGCCACGCTGCCCCCGGCATCTACGCCCGGGCCTTCCTGGAGGGCCGGCTCACCGCCGATCAGCTCGACCGCTTCCGGCGCGAGGTGGGCGGGGGTGGGTTGTCGTCGTACCCGCACCCGCGCCTGATGCCCGACTTCTGGGAGTTCCCCACGGTCTCGATGGGACTCGGCCCGCTGTGCTCGATCTACCACGCCCGGTTCAACAAGTACCTCCACAACCGCAAGATCGAGGACACCACCGGCTCGCGCGTGTGGTGCTTCATCGGTGACGGCGAGTGCGACGAGCCCGAGACGCTCGGCTCCATCTCGCTGGCAGCCAGGGAGCAGCTGGACAACCTCACCTGGGTGGTCAACTGCAACCTCCAGCGCCTCGATGGCCCCGTGCGCGGCAACGGCAAGGTCATCCAGGAGCTGGAGGCGGTGTTCCGCGGCGCAGGCTGGAACGTCATCAAGGTGGTGTGGGGCGGCAAGTGGGACGAGCTGCTGATGCGCGATGTCGACGGCGTGCTGCTCAACAAGATGAACGAGACCGTGGACGGTGAGTTCCAGCGCTACGCCGTCGAGTCGGGCGCCTACGCCCGGGAACACTTCTTCGGTCCCGACCCCCGTCTGCGACGGCTGGTGGAGCACCTGTCCGACGAGGAGATCCGCAACCTTCCACGCGGCGGGCACGACTACCGGAAGCTCTACGCCGCCTACAAGGCCGCCACCGAGCAGCCCGGCGCCCCCACCGTCATCCTGGCCAAGACCATCAAGGGATGGACGCTGGGGCCCGACGTGGAGGGCCGCAACGCCACCCATCAGATCAAGAAGATGACCACCGACCAGCTGCGCACCTTGCGGGAGCGGCTCCACCTGCAGGAAGAGGTGCCCGAGGACTCGCTCGGTGACGACAAGGACCCTCCCTACATCACCCTCGCCGAAGACTCGGAGATCGGGCAGTACATGCGCGACCGCCGGCGGGCGCTGGACGGCTCGCTCCCCCGCCGCGTCGTGCGCACCAAGCGCAAGCTAGAGCTGCCCGCCGAGTCCGCCTTCGACGAGGTGCTCGGCGGTTCCGGCAAGCAGGCCGCCTCCACCACCACCGCCTTCACGCGCCTCCTGCGCAACCTGTGCCGCGACCCGAAGTTCGGGCCGCGCGTGGTGCCGATCATCCCTGACGAGGCCCGCACCTTCGGCATGGACTCCCTGTTCAAGGACTTTGGGATCTACGCCTCGCAGGGCCAGCACTACGAGCCTGTCGACCACGCCCTGCTGCTGTCCTACAAGGAGTCCCAGAGTGGGCAGATCCTTGAAGAGGGCATCACGGAGGCGGGCTCGATGGCCAGCTTCATCGCGGCGGGCACCAGCTACGCCACCCAGGGCGTTCCCATGGTGCCCTTCTTCACCTTCTACTCCATGTTCGGCTGGCAGCGGGTGGGCGACCTGATCTGGCAGGCCAGCGACGCTCGGGCGCGCGGCTTCCTGCTGGGCGCCACCGCTGGGCGCACCACCCTGCTGGGCGAGGGCCTCCAGCACCAGGACGGCCACAGCCTTCTGCTGGCATCGGTGAATCCGGCGGTGGAGGCGTACGACCCGGCCTTCGCCTACGAGGTGGCCACCATCGTGCGCCACGGCCTGCGTCGGATGTGGGCGGACAACGAAGACGTCATCTACTACCTCACCCTCTACAACGAGAACCAGGTCATGCCGGCCATGCCCGAGGGCGCCGACAATGGCGTCATCGAAGGCCTGTACCGGTGGTCGGCGGCCCCCGCGGAGCCCAAGCACCGGGCCACGATCCTCTTCTCTGGCTCGGCCAACCTGGCCGCCCGGGAGGCCCAGGCCCAGCTGGCCCAGCACTACGACGTGGGCGCCGAGCTCTTCTCCGCCACCAGCTACAAGCGGCTGCGGGAGCAGGCCCTGTCCACCGAGCGGTGGAACCGCCTGCACCCCGACCAGCCCGCCCGCACCCCGCGAATCACGGAGATCCTCGAGGGCGACGGCCCGGTGATCGCCGTCACCGACTTCATCAAGGCCGTGCCCGACCAGATCGCCCGTTGGGTGCCGTCCCATCGATCCTTCACCCCGCTCGGCACCGACGGGTTCGGGCGCAGCGACACCAGGGAGGCGTTGCGACGTCACTTCGAGATCGACGCCCCCCACGTCGTGGTGGCCACCCTGTCGGCCCTGGCGGCGGCCGGCGAGCTGAAGCCCGAGCTCGCGAAGGACGCGGTGGAGCGCTACGGGATCGACGCCGAAAGGCCCGACCCTCGAATTGCCTAGTGCCATCCCCTCCCCACCTCGTTCTGTGGGCGCTGCGCACCGCATACCGGTGGCGAGCGTCCACAGAAGCGGTTGGGTCGGGCTAGCTCGACACGCTCGACCGTCAGCTTACGGGGCCGGCTCGACGTGACGCGTGGGCGGCGGCGAGACCCCCCGCTGCCGCGAGGCCCCCGGCGAGCAGCGCCCCGTTGCCTCCGGTGGCCGGCAGGGTCCCGCCGTCTCCCCCGGAGCCGGATCCGCCGGCGCCGGGGCCGGGGCTGGTCGTCGTCGAGCCAGGTGGCGCGGTCGGTCGGCTGCGGGCGGCGTCGGAGAGGTCAGCGGTGACCACGAAGTTGCGGTCGGCCAGCGTCCCCAGCGTGTAGTACGGGTAGAGCCCCAGGTACTCGCCCCGGCTGCGCTCTGACCAGGCGCGGGCGGGGTCGGCCTCGGTCTTGTAGAAGTTGACCATGTAGCCGCCCTCGTAGACCTTCACGAGGCCGTAGCCACCGGGGTACTCCTTCACGGCGCCGAGCTCGATGAAGGGCACGCCCGGCGCCCTGGCGGACGACGTGCGCTTGTTGCGGTGCGTATGGCCGCTGTAGACGCCCACGACGTTGTGCTCGGCGACATCGCCCTCGAGGCGTGCGGCGTCCGTGCCGTTCAGCGTGAAGATCACTGGAGGCACGGCGGTGAGGGCAGCCTCCTCGGTGATCGGGTGATGACCGAAGACGAACGTGGGGCGGTCCCCGTGGGCGTCCAGATCCGCTTCGAGCCAGTCGAACTGCTCCGGAGCGATGGCGCCCATCCCCTCCATGTCGTTGGTGTCGAGCCCGACGACGTGCACGCCTTGGTGGTCGAACGAGAAGTAGGGCGGGCCGTCGGGAAAGAAGGCGTCGAGAAGGCAGTCGTTGAACTCGCCCCCCACCGGCTCGCAGTCCTCCCACGTCGCGCCGCTGTGGGCACGGTCGTGGTTGCCGCGCGTCACGTGGTACGCCTCCTTGTAGGGGCCGAAGCGATCGAAGATGGCCCGCGCCTCGGCCAGGTTCACCGGTTCGGCCTCGCTGGTGAGGTCACCGGCGAACAGCATGAGCTCGCCGCCCCGCGCTTTGCCCTCGTCCACGGCAGCCTTGGCCATGAACCGCCAGTACGGGTCCGAGGGGTCAGCGGCGAACCCGGGCGGGAGGCCGCCGCCGGGGAGCGCATCGTTGCTGATGGCCAGCCCGCTGGTCATCTCGCCGATGTGGACATCGTTGGCCCAGCACATCGTGAACAGCAGCGCGCCGCTGGGGGGCACCAGCGTCGTGAACTGGCCGGGCAGGGTCGTGTCGAGGGGGACCACCGTGGGGATGGCGGGCAGCCCGTTGGAGCTCGCCCGGTAGAAGTAGGGCCGACCTGGCTCGAGCCCGGTCAGCTCGACGTAGTGGAACGGCGTCTCGTCATCGCGGTCGACCACGACCTGCAGGTCGAGCGGGCTCGTGCCCAGCTCCACCATCGTGTTGGCGGGGATGGGTTCGGGCCGACCGAACTCGTCGAAGGTCGTCGGGTCGAGGTTGGCCGTGAACCAGGTGAGGATGGCGCTGGTATCTGTGACCGTGACCAGCTCGAGGTTCATCGGCACCGCAGCCGCAGCCGTCTGCCCGTAAGCCCTGGTGGGCCGCCACGCCTTGGCCGCCACCGGCGTGGCCATCGCCATCGCCGTGAACCGGAGCATCTCCCGTCGGGTCAGCAGCCGGCACACAGCCCAGTCGTAGCACGTCGCACCGGTACCGGCTCGTAGGCTCGGGCCGATGAAGGGAACTCTCGCCATCACGGGCGATCCCAACGCGGACGAGCTGTTGAACTCGGACGCGCTCGCAATCCTTGTTGGCATGCTGCTGGACCAGCAGGTGCCCATGGAGTGGGCCTTCGCCTCACCGTTGAAGCTGCGGGAGCGCCTGGGGGGCACCCTCGACTCGGCCGCCATCGCCGCCATGCCACTCGAGGAGCTCGAGGCCGTCTTCAAGGGCCCGCCGGCCCTGCATCGCTACCCGGCGTCGATGGCCAAGCGCACGCAGCAGCTCTGCCAACACCTCGTCGACCACTACGACGGGCGGGCCGACGCCGTGTGGACCGGCGTTGCGTCAGGACCCGACTTGTTCGTCCGACTCCACGCCTTGCCGGGGTACGGCGGCGAGAAGGCCAAGATCTTCCTGGCGCTGTTGGCCAAGCGCTTTGCGGTCCGTCCCGATGGATGGGAGGAGCCGGCCCGGCCGTTCTCCGACGACACCCGCCGCTCCATCGCCGACGTCGACTCGGCCGAGTCGCTGCTCGAGGTACGGGCCTTCAAGAAGCTGATGAAGGCCCAGGGCAAGGGCAAGGACGGATGACCCGACCCAGGCTCTCAGAGCGAGCGGAGCGGTCGCCGACGGTCCAGGTCCTCATCTCCGTCGCCATCGTGGTGGTGCTCCTGGCCCAGGTGGCCACCCACCTCCCGGACCGCTCGGCGGTGAGCCAGCTGGTGGCCCCGGAGGCCAACCGCCTGATCCGGATGCTGGGCACCGAACAGCAGTGGGGCGTGTTCGCGCCCGACCCTCGTCAGACCAGCCTTCGCCTTGAGGGCCGAGTCACCTTCGAGGACGGCACGACCGCAGTGTGGGAGCTCCCCAACGGCCCGCGCGTGGGGGGCAACCTCCGCTTCTACCGATGGCGAAAGTGGCTGGAGCGGGTCCGGGCTGACGACTACCAGGGCTTGTGGGAACCGACGGCCCGCTGGATCGCCTCGCTCTACGACAATCGCGCCTCTTCGGTGGCAACGGTGGAGCTCGTCCGCATGTTCCACACGAACACCGTCACCGGCAAGCAACCTCCATACGAGGAGTTCACCTATTACACCTACGTCGTCGCGGATCACCTATGACCGCGATCACGGAGGCGGTCGAGGCCGCACCACGCAGTGCGTGGGACACCTTCTTCTTCGCTCCCCAGAGCACCGCGCCCATGACCCTGCTGCGGGTGGGCTGGGGGGCGGTGACGGCGATCTGGGCACTGAGCTTCCTGCCCGACATCGATCCGTTCCTCACCGAAGGGGCCTTGCGCTACGAGCGGACTCTGCAGCCCGGAGCTTGGGACCCGCTGGCCCGGATCGGCTGGGACCAGGCCGCCCTGGCCACGTGCGTGGTGCTGCTGGTGGCGTCGCTCGCCACGATGGTGGGCTTCAGGACCCGCCTCAGCGCCGCGGTCGCGGTGCTGAGCCTCACGTGCCTGCAGCGAGGCAACACCGCCATCTTCAACTCGGGCGACCTACTCCTCCGCCAGCTGGGCATCGCCGTGCTGTTGGCGCCCTGCGCCGCCCTGTGGTCGCTGGACGCCGCGCGGGCCCGCCGGCGGGGTGCACCGCTCACGCTCCTGCGGGCGCCCTTCGCCATGCGCCTGCTGCAGCTGGAGCTGGCCGTGGGCTACCTGCTGTCGGCGTGGACGAAGGCCCGCGGCAGCACCTGGCATGACGGCACCGCCATCGCATTGTCGCTGCGCATCGAGGACCTGCAGCGCTTCGTCGCCCCGGAGTGGCTGTTCGAGCAGAGCCTGCTCCTCAACCTGTTCACCTGGGGGGCCCTGGCCTTCGAGGCAACCTTCATCTTCTTGGTGTGGCCGAAGCGACTGCGCCTCCCCGTCCTCGCGGCTGGCGTCCTCCTGCACCTGGGGATCGACATCTTCCTCGACATCGGCTTCTTCAGCGTCGCCATCCTCCTCGCCTACCTAGCCTTTCTCCCAGAGGACCTAGCCAACAGGTGGGTAGGAAGGTTCGACAAACGAGCCCTGGAGCCAGACGATGGAGAGCCAGCGGTAGGTGCCGGCGCCCAGGACGAACCGGTGGGGACGAGGGCGCAAGGGGGAGCGTGAGGGGGGACCGCGTGCGTCCCCCTTCACAGGCGCAGGGCCAGCTCCGCCGGACCGGCGCACAAGCGTTCAGCGCGGCCGAAGGCCGCACAAGCTCATAGCTCGGAGGAGGTCGGCGAGCCGACCGACGACGACTACCGATGCCGACTCTGGCGATCCAACCAACCGAGGAGGACCGCCACGGCGCGGGGGTCGTGGCGGAGGCGGTGGCCAGCGCCGTTCATGATCCGCAGCTCGGCATCGCCGTGGGCATCCACCAGAACGCGTGCGTCGAACGCCGGTACCAGGTCGTCGTCGCTGCCGTGCACCACGAGCAGGGGCCGGGGCGCCAGCTGGGGAGCGAAGGCCACGGCCCGCAGGTCCTTGAGCTCCCGCGACCAGGCGTCGAGGTCGGCGGGGAAGCTCGGGTCTTTGATCATCCCGACTTCGCGGGCGTGCTCGAGGAGCCGCTTGGGATGGGAGGCCCAGTCGTCGAAGTCGGCGGGGGCGCCAAGGGTGGCCACGCCGCGGATGTGGGGATCTGTGCCCGCGGCACAGATGGACAGCGCCCCGCCGGTCCCGAAGCCGACGAGCCAGACGCCCCTCACAGCTTCGGTGGCGTGCAGGTGGTCCACCGCGGCGCGCAGGTCGTCGAGCCACCCGCCCAGCGAGAAGCTGCCTTCGGAGTCACCGCACCCACGGAACGCCAGAGTCAGGGCCAGCCAGCCCATCTCGGCGGCGATCCGGTCTCCCAGCTCAGGCAGCGTGGAGGCCGCCACCGCCGCCGCACTGACGTCACTTGGGTAGCCATGGGCCAGCACCACCGCCGGCACCTCGGTGACGTCCGCCCGCATCGGGGGACGGGCCAGGTGAGCGGCCAGGAGGTTCCCGCTCGACGGGAAGCGGTGCTCCACCGGCCGGGCGCCGCTACTCGCCGGCGTCGGCGGGTTGCGGGTGGCCCTTGGCCAGGCGGTACCCGCGGTTGCGGGCCTCGGCCAGGGTGTCGGGGCCGAAGCACAGGTAGGTCTGGGCCGCCATCAGCTCGTCGATCACGTCGGAGGCGGCGAAGCTGTCCAGGTCGTAGACGACCTGGGTGCGCTTGTCGCCGAGCCAGCGGTGGTGCTCGAACCGGACGGGCCGTTCCATGGTGGAAATCTAGGCCCGGACGCGAAGCGGGGACCGCATCGACTGTCGACGCGATCCCCAACTCCGTTCGTGCTGGGACTTCTCTCACCGGACGGCATCACCCTTGCGGGCTCACGGGAGGGACCACTCCCCGAACACCGCTCCGGCGGTGACTGGCTCGGTATCGCCAGATAGGTCCAGCAAGCCGCACTAGCGGCCAGCCACCTCCAGGGTCCCACTGCAACAGTCGTTCATCTTGTGGACCACCTCCCTTCTCTGGTGCCCACAGTGAACCACGCGACCCACCGATCGCGCATGCACCTTTTCGATCAGGCCGGAGGCCCGACCGCACCGATGCGATCGAGGTACCCGAGCAGGCCCCGGATGACCTCGTAGGCATCCTCGTCGCTCACCTCGAGGCCTTGGATGTCGACGGCGCCGAGCACCACCGCCACCGCGTCGTCATCGGCGACCACCACCTCGTCTCGCTCCCCGATCACGCGCACATCGCGCCCCGGAGGTGCCGCCAGCCCGTTCGACTCGAGGTGCACGAGGCTGGCCCCGATGAGCTGGCGCAGCTCGTCGTAGGTGAGACGGCCCTGCACCGCCTCCGGCAGCGCATCCCCGACGGCCTGCAGCGCCTCGTCCATGTCGAAGATGGCCGACGGCGTCTCATGCCCGAGCCTGAAAGCTTCCGACCCCACGAACGCCGCCGCGATGGCAAAGACGAGGAGAGCAGCAACGACGAGGAAGATCCAACCCACGGCGTGAGGCTAGATACCAATCCTCTGAGCCAGCAGCTCGCGGTGGTAGGTGGGATCGCCGAAGAGGAGCTCGGAAGACTTGGCCCGCTTGAAGTACAGGTGGGCCGGGTGCTCCCAGGTGAAGCCGATCCCGCCGTGGATCTGGATGTTCTCGGCGGCGGCGTGGAAGTAGGCCTCGGAGCAGTAGGCCTTGGCCAGGCTGGCTACAGAGGGCAGCTCGTCGTTGAGCTCGGCCGCGCACCAGGCGGCGTAGTAGGCGGCCGATTTGGCCGACTCGACCTCAAGGAGCATGTCGGCGCACTTGTGCTTGATGGCCTGGAAGGAGCCGATGGGACGACCGAACTGCACGCGGTCCTTGGCGTACTGCACGGCGGTCTCGAGCACCTTCTGGGCGCCCCCGACCTGCTCGGCGGCCAGGGCCACCGCGGCGAGGTCCAGCACGCGCTCGAGGGTGGTCCAACCGGCGCCGTCGGTGCCGATCAGCGTGGCCGGGGCGTCGGCCAGCTCGATCTTGGACTGCTTGCGGGTCTGGTCCATGGTGGCCAGGTTCGTGCGGGTAACCCCGGCGGCGGCGGGGTCGACCGAGAAGATCGACACGCCGGCGTCGGTCTTGGCTGCCACCAAGAGAAGGTTGGCGACGTTGCCGTCCAGCACGAACATCTTGGTGCCAGTGATCTTGTAGGCGTCGCCGTCCTTGGTGGCAGTGGCCTCGATGCCGCTCGCGTCCCACTTGCCGTTGGGCTCGGTGAAAGCCAGCGTGGCGATCGTCTCGCCAGTGGCGATGCCGGGGAGGTGCGCCTTCTTGGCGGCGTCGTCTCCTGCGTGCAGCAGGGTGGTGGTGGCCAGCACGGCGGAGGAGAAGTAGGGGGCGGCGAGCAGGGCCCGGCCCATCTCCTCGAGCACCACGGTGAGCTCCACGAAGGTGAAGCCCTGACCGCCGAACTCCTCGGGGATGATGAGGCTCTGGAGGCCCAGCTCGTTGGCCATCTGGCTCCAGACCTTTTCGTCGTAGCCCTCGTCGGTGTCCATCAGGCGACGGACCTCGGCCTCGGGCGACTTGGACTCGAGGAACTGGCGGGTGATGCGGCGGAGCTCTTCTTGCTCCTCGGAGAAGGCGAAGTTCATGCCGACTGTCTAGACGGAGGAGCCAATCCTTCGCCACCATGGGTGCGTACACACGCGTACACTCCACGCGTGGACCAGATCGGAATCAGGGAGCTGCGAGCCCATCTTTCCGCCGCCGTGCGCCAAGCCGGCGCAGGCGAGCGGGTGGTCATCACCCTGGACGGTCGCCCGGTGGCCCAGCTGGGCCCGCTGGCGCCCAGCGGCGCGCCGTCATTGGTTGAGCTGGCGGCGGCCGGACTCGTCGACCCGCCGCGCCGCCGTGACCAGCCCCGCGCGCCCGATGCCGTCGACACCGCCGTCGATGTCCGTCTCGATCGCGTACTCGCCGAGGTGCGAGGCACGTGACGCTCTACGTGGACACGTCGGCCCTCGTGCGGCGGTACCTGCACGATCGGCACCGGTCGATCGTGATCGACGCGATGGCCGAGGACGACACCTGGTGCGCCTCCGCGCTCGTGCGGACGGAAGCGGAGCTGGCCCTGCACCGGGCGTCGGTGTCCGCTCGACAGCAGGCCGAGCTGTGGCACACCTTGCGCGACGAGTGGGAGGCGTTCTGGGTGGTGCCCCTCGACGATCGATGCATGGCGCGCGCTGTCGAGATCGGGTCGACCTACGGCGTGCGCATCGTCGACGCCATCCACCTGGCGGCGGCCGCCCGACTGCCCGGGCCGATCCGCTACCTCACCTTCGACCGCCAGCAGATCCCCGCCGCCGCCGCCCTCGGCTTCGAGATCCTCAGCCCAGTCAGCTGACGGAGTCGGCGCTGCGCATCCACGCGTCGCCCCGGACTCGGAGGTGGTTCTTGACGGCCCGGACGCTGACCCAGACGAGCAGGCCGAACCAGACGGTCACAATGCCGAGCGAGGGGCGAGTGAACACGGCCGCGAACACCGGGAGACAGGCGGCGAAGGCCAGGATCGTCTGCCATCGCAGGTCCTTGAAGTCGTTGGCGCCCATGAGCACCCCGTCGAGCACGAACGTCACCGCCGCGGGCATCTGCATGACGGCCAGCACCACGAGGGCGGTGGTGGCGGCGCGCACGACCTCAGGGTCGTTCGTGAACAGGTGGGGAAGGACCGGCGACAGCGCCAGCGTCACCACCGTGAGCAGCAGGCCGGCGCGCCAGGCCCACCCGTAGAGGTGGGCCACCACGTCCCGTGCCTCGTCGGGACGGCCCGCCCCCAGCGCGTGACCGACGAGCGACTGGCCGGACACCTTGAACATGTCCACGCCGATGGCAAGGAACAGGAAGAGCTGGGCGGCGATCTGGTGGGCGGCCAGCTCGGTCGTGCCCGCCCGGCTGGCCGCCGCGGTGGCCACGGCCAGGGCGGCCAGGAGGAACGCGGTTCGCTGCACGAGGTGAGCACCCACCTTCACCACGGCCCACATCACGGCTGGCACGACGCTGAGGTGGTGGAGGCCGTCGGCCCGTAACGCCGGCACGACGATCGCCAGCAGGACGCCGGCGCTGAGGACCTGAGCGGCCACCGTGCCCCAGGCGCTCCCCGCGATGCCCCAGTCGAGGCCGAATACCAGGACCAGCTCGATGACCAGGTTCATGGAGACGGCACCCGCGAGCACGATGAAGGGGCGCCGGGTGTCGGGCAGGCCGTAGAGGTAGCCGATGCACGCGATGGTGACGAGCTGGAACGGCACCCCGACCGTGCTGATGCGCAGGTACGTCACGCCCTGGTCGACGACCCGAGGGTCGTCACCGAGGAGGCCGATCAGGGCCGGCGCGGCCAGGGCGACAACCGCGGCCACGACGATGCCAATGCCCAGCGCCAGCCACAGGGCCTGGAGGGCGTCGCCCGCGGCTCCGGCCCGGTCGCCTCGACCCCGGCGCACGGCCACCCGCACGGTGGTGCCGTAGGAGAGGAAGTTGAACACCCACACGAGCGTGTTGAGCACGGTCGAGGCCAGCGCCAGCCCGCCCAACGACGTCGTGCCGAGCCGACCCACCACCGCCGTGTCGGTGAGCACGTAGATCGGCTCCACGAGCAGCGACCCCAGAGCCGGCACGGCGATCACCAGGATCCGCCGATCGAGGGCATCGAGGCGCAGGAGCCGGGTCCGCATACGCTCGTCAGCATGGCCGACACGCTGATCTGGAACGCCACCGGAGTGGAGATCCACCAGGTGGTGGTGGGGCCGGTCGCCAACAACGTCTTGGTGCTCCGTTGCACCGAGACGGGCGACGCGGTGCTGATCGACGCCGCCAACGAGCACGAGCTGCTGCTGAGCTTGTGTGAGCGACTCGGCGTGCGTCGGGTGCTCGAGACCCATGGCCACTGGGATCACATCCAGGCTGTGCCCGAGCTGCGCAACGCCGGCTATTCGGTGGGGGTCACGGCCCAGGACGCCGCCATGCTCCCGTCCTACGATGAGGTCATCGAGGACGACACCATCATCGACGTCGGTCGGCTGCGCCTCCGCACCATCCACACCCCCGGCCACACCCCGGGGTCGATGTCCTTCCTGCTCAAGGATCATCCGATCCTGTTCAGCGGCGACACGCTGTTCCCCGGCGGGCCTGGCAACACAACGTTCGAGGGCGGCGATTTCCCGACCATCATCGAATCGGTGGACCACAAGCTGTTCACGCTGCCCTCCGACACGATCGTCCTCCCTGGCCACGGTGACCGCACGACGATCGGCGACGAGCGACCGCACCTCCAGGAGTGGGTCGACCGGGGCTGGTGACATCCAGACGGGCCGCGGGTCCGTAGAAGGGGCATGAACCTTGGTGGACCCGAAATGCTCATCGTGCTCGTCGTCGTCCTGCTCATGTTCGGTAGCAAGAAGGTGCCGGAGCTGGCTCGCTCCCTGGGCAAGGCCCAGAAGGAGTTCAAGGACGGGCTGAGCGACAGCTCGAAGCCCTCCCAAGAGACCGTCTGACGTCTTTTCCACTATCGCCGTAGTGCTAATACACTGCGAGGCATGTCCCCCGTAGTGCCCCTGTTCCAGATCGAGGGCTTGCGCGCCCGTCCCACGGGCGCCGTCGGCGCTCCGGACATCCTCAAGGGGGTCGACCTCACGGTGGCCGCCGGCGAGGTGCACGCCCTCATGGGGCCCAACGGCTCCGGGAAGTCCACGCTGGCGTCCACGCTGCTCGCCTCCCCCGAGTACGAGGTCACCGGCGGTCGCATCGTCTTCAAGGGCGACGACATCACCAGCTGGGATACCGAGATCCGGGGCAAGGCGGGCATGTTCCTCGCCTTCCAGTACCCCCAGCAGGTGCAGGGCGTCTCCGTGATCAACTTCCTGCGCCAGGCCCTGTCCGCCCGCAAGGGGATCGACCTGTCCGTGCTCGAGCTGCGGCTGTCGATCATGGAGTGGATGGAGCGCCTCCACATGGATCCGTCCTTCGCCGACCGGTTCCTCAACGAGGGATTCTCCGGCGGCGAGAAGAAGCGCAACGAGATCTTGCAGATGGCCATCCTCGAGCCCGAGCTGGCCATCCTCGATGAGACGGACTCGGGGCTCGACATCGACGCCCTCAAGGTGGTGGCCCAGGGGGTGCAGGAGGTGCGGCGCGACCGCCCCGAGCTCGGTGTGCTGGCCATCACCCACTACCAGCGGCTGCTCGACCACCTCGAGCCCGACGTCGTCCACATCCTCATCGACGGGCAGATCGTCGACTCCGGTGGTCCCGAGCTGGCCGAGCGCCTCGAGCGCGAGGGCTACGAGGCATGGCGATCGTGAACGACCCCCTCGATGTCACCGCCATCAAGAAGGACTTCCCGATCCTGGAGCGCGAGGTGCACGGCGGGCGGCTCGTCTACCTCGACTCCGCCAACACCTCGCAGAAGCCCCGAGCGGTGCTCGACGCCATGACGCAGTACTACGAGCATTCCAATGCCAACGTGCACCGCGGCACCTACCTCATCGCCGAGGAGGCCACCGCCGCCCTCGAGGGGGCTCGCGCCAAGGTCGCCCGCTTCATCGGCGCTGGCGCCGCGCGCGAGGTCGTGTTCACCAAGAACGCCACCGAGGCGCTGAACCTGGTGGCCAAGGCGTGGGGTCGCGCCAACCTCACGGCTGGTGACGCGGTGGTGCTCACCGAGCTCGAGCACCACGCCAACATCGTGCCGTGGCACCAGCTGCACGATGAGCTCGGCATCGAGGTGCGCTGGATCCCGGTGCGGGCCGATGGCCACCTCGACCTCACCGACCTCGACCGCCTGGTCGACGGGGCCAAGGTCGTGAGCTTCGCCGCCATGTCCAACGTGCTCGGCACGTTGCTGCCAGTGGAGCGGCTGGTCACGGCGGCCCACGACGCCGGCGCCATCGCCGTGATCGACGCCTCCCAGTACGTGCCCCACGTGGCCACCGACGTGCACTCCTGGGGGGCAGACTTCGCCGCCTTCACCGGCCACAAGATGTGCGGTCCCACCGGCATCGGCGTGCTCTGGGGCACCAGCGAGATCCTCGAGGCCACCCCACCGTTCCTCACCGGCGGAGAGATGATCCTCAACGTCACCAAAGAGGGCTTCACCACCAACGAGCTCCCCTGGAAGTTCGAGGCCGGCACGCCGCCGATCGCCGAGGCCGTGGGGCTGGGCGCCGCCGTCGACTACCTGTGCGGACTCGGCATGGAGGCCGTACGGGAGCACGAGGTGTCGCTTACCGCCTACGCGCTGCGGAGCCTCTCGGAGCGCTTCGGGGACGAGATCGTGATCCACGGACCCTCCGAGCCGGCCGAACGCGGCGGGGTGATGTCCTTCACCTTCGGCGACATCCACCCTCACGACCTCACCCAGGTGTTCGACGAGCACGGTGTATGCGTGCGGGCCGGCCACCACTGCGCCAAGCCGTTGATGCGGGAGCTGGGCGTGACGGCCACCGCCCGCGCCTCGCTGTACGTCTACAACGACGAAGCCGATGTCGACGCCCTGGCTGACGCCATCAGCGCCGCCGAGGCCTTCTTCGCGCCTTGAGCCCCCACCGTTAGGATCGCAAACCGCATGCCTGGCCTCGAAGACCTGTACCGAGAGATCATCCTCGACCACTACCGTTCGCCGCGGAACCGGGGCGAGCTGCCCGCCCCCCCCGCCTCCCGGGTGGAGGGCTTCAACCCGCTGTGCGGCGATGAGATCGTCGTCTACGTCGATGTGCAGGACGGCACCGTGGCGGACATCCGCATCGGCGGGCAGGGTTGCTCGATCAGCCAGTCGTCGGCCTCGATGATGTCGGCTGCGGTCAAGGGGAAGACCCTCGACGAGGTGCAGGCCCTCACCCGCGCCTTCAAGGGGATGATGTCGATCCACGAGCACTCCCTCGACGGCGACGACGACGAGACGTCGATCGAGGCCGATCCCGACGTGAAGCTGGGCGACCTTGAGGCGTTGCGCGGCGTGGTGAAGTTCCCAGTGCGGATCAAGTGCGCCACGCTGTCGTGGAACACCCTCCTCCAGGCCCTCGACGAGCCTGCGAGCACCTAGGCCGAGCAGTCAGGTCGAGCCGACGGCGTTGATGGCCTCGGCCAGCTCGGTGCAGCGCTCAGTGATCTTGCCGGCATCGTGATCGACGATGTCGATCACGACCTTGTTCCACGAGTTCGACCAGTCGGGGTGGTGGTCGAGCCGCCGGGCCTCGGCGGCCACGCCGGTCATGAAGACGAAGGCCTCGTCGAAGTCCGTGAAGGTGAGCTCACGGTGCAGGTGGCCGTCTACGGCGGTCCAGCCGTCAGGGATGTCGGGGAGGTCGGGCATGGCCCCTGCTTACCCCAGTTAGCGTCGCCGCCATGCGCATTGGACTGAGCGGGGGCGCCGCCAGCGCCGACAAGATGGTGGAGCAGGCCCAGCGGGCGGAGGAGGACGGGTTCGCCAGCCTCTGGTACGCCAGCGCGGTGGGCGGTGACCCGCTGGTGGCCATGGCGCTGGCCGGTCGGGCCACCTCCTCCATCGAGCTGGGCACCTCCGTGCTCCAGACCTACACCGCCCATCCGGTGCTCCAGGCCAACCGGGCCGCATCGGTGGTGGACGGCATGGGCCGTCCGGGCTTCACCCTCGGGATCGGCCCGTCGCACAAGCCGCCCATCGAGGACGCCTATGGCCTCTCCTACGACCATCCCGGCCGCCACACCGAGGAGTACGTGCGGGTGCTCACGGGTCTGCTGCGGGGCGAGACCGTGCAGTTCGACGGGGACGACTTCAAGGTGCACGCCGGCGGGCCGGCGATCGGCGATCGGGCGCCCGTGCCCGTCCTCGTCGCCGCCCTCGCCCCCCGCCTGCTCCGGGTGGCCGGCGAGCTCACCGACGGCACCATCCTCTGGATGGGCAACGAGCAGGCCATCGAGGCCCACGTCGCCCCGAAGCTGGCCGCCGCCGCGTCCGCCGCCGGGCGACCGCCTCCGCGGATCGTGGCGGGACTGCCCGTCGCCGTGCACGACGACGCCACCGAGGCCCGAGCCACCGCAGCCGAGGTGTTCGCCGGCTACGGGGTGCTGCCCAACTACCGGCGCCTGCTCGACATCGGCGGCGCGAGCGGTCCCGAAGATGCCGCCATCGTCGGCGACGAGGGCGCCGTGACCGCTCGCATCGAGGCGCTCTTCGCCGCGGGCGCCACGGACGTGTGGGCGGCCGTCTTCCCGGTCGGCACCGATCGGGCCGGATCCCGTCGCCGCTCCCGGGCCCTGCTCAAGGAGCTGGCCGCCACCTGAGCGGCGCTGCCTACGCCAGCGGGTCAGCGAAGCGGGCGTCCGCCGCGGGTCGGCCCGACTCCGCGGCGTCGCCCGAACCCCAGTCGGCGTAGCCGGTGGTCTCCAGCTCGAGGGCCAGCTCGGGGCCGCCGCTGCGCTGGATCACGCCATCGGCCAGCACGTGCACGTGATCGGCGTGGAGCTCGTGCAGCAGGCGGTTGTAGTGGGTGATGGCCAGGACTCCGAGCCCGGTCTCCTTCGTGGCGGCCTCGATCCGGCGGGCGCAGGCCCGCAGGGCGTCCACGTCGAGGCCGGAGTCGAGCTCGTCGAGGATGGCGATGGCCGGCTCGAGCACGCCGAGCTGCAGCGTCTCATTGCGCTTCTTCTCGCCACCGGAGAGGTCCACGTTCATGGCCCGGTGCAGGAAGCGGTCGTCGAAGCCGATCCGCTCCGCTTCGGCGATGATGCGGGCCGGCACCCCAGCGGCGTCGCGCCCGAGTCCGGCGTAGGCCGCCTCCAGCACGTCGACCACGGCCACCCCGGGCACCTCGGTGGGGTACTGCATGGCGAGGAACAGACCCTTCTGGGCCCGCTCCCACGGCTCCAGGCCGAGCAGATCGACCCCGTCGAGGGTGACCGTGCCGGCCAGGACCTCGTAGCCGGGCCGCCCCATGATCACGTGGGACAGCGTGGACTTGCCCGAACCGTTCGGGCCCATGACGGCGTGCACCTCGCCGGAACGGATCGTGAGGTCGATCCCCTTGAGGATCTCTTTGCCCGCCACCCCGGCCCGCAAGCCCTTGACCTCCAGCACGTGCTCAGTCATGGGACCACCACCTCGATCTGGCCGTCGACGACGCGAACCTCGTACACGGGCACGGGCTTGGTGGCCGGCAGCGACTCGGGCTCCCCTGTCTCGAGGGAGAAGGAGCTGCCGTGCTTCCAGCACTCGATGAGCTTGTCATCGCAGTCCACGTCACCCTCGGAGAGGGAGATGTCCTGGTGGCTGCAGCGGTCGCCGATGGCGTAGACGTCATCACCGATACGCACGACGGTGACCGCTCGCTCACCGACCTCCACCCGCAGGGCCTTCCCCTCGGGCAGGTCGGCCAGCAGCCCGATGCGCTCCACAACGCTCATGCCAGCACCGCCGTGACCTTGGCCGCCACGGCGGCGTCCAGGGTGGGGCGCAGGGCGGTGGCCGGCAGCTTGTCGAACACGTCGGCGAAGAAGCCAGCGACGATGAGGCGCTCGGCCACGACGGTGGGGATGCCGCGGCTCTCGAGGTAGAAGCGCTGCTCCTCGTCGATGGGACCGACGGCTGAGGCATGACTGCAGTGCACGTCGTTGTTCTCGATCTGGAGGTTCGGCACCGACTCGGCCCACGCCTCCTCAGAGAGCTTGATGTTCCGGTTGGTCTGGAAGGCGTTGGTGCCGCGAGCAGTCTTGGCCACTCGGATCAGGCCGGTGTACACGGAACGCGAGCGATCGCTGACGACTCCCTTGAAGAGCAGGTTGCTCGTGGTGTCGGGGGCGACGTGGTCTTGGAAGGTGCGATAGTCGAGCGTCTGGTCACCGTCGCCGAAGTAGGCGGCGAGCAGGTCGCCGCTGGCCCCTTGACCCACGAGCCGGCAGTCGGTGCGCACGCGGGTGTAGTCGCCACCGAAGCCGGCCAGCCCGGCCGTGACGCTGGCCTGGGCCTCGGCCAGGATCTCCAGCGAACCGATCGACCAGGCGGCCCTGTGGAGGAGCTGCGCGCCCACGTAGCCGACCCGGGAGGCACCGGCGAGGTTGATGGTTGTGGAGGGCAGCAAGAGCCCGGCGCCACCACCCTCGAACACCTCGACCACCCGCACCTCGCTGTCGGCGCCCGCGTGCACCACGAGGTGAGGGGCCGCGGCGGTGCCGTCGGCCGGGCCCTCATGGCAGATGACGATCGGATCCGCGAGGACGAAACCGGCAGGGACGTCGATCACGATGGGATCAGCGGCCAGAGCCTCGTGGAGCCACGACAGGGCATCGCCCTCGTCGGGCTGGTCAGCCAGCCGGGCCACCGCGTCAGCGCCCCGAGCCACCACCACCCGTCCGAGCTCGCCGTGCTCGACCGTGGTGACGACAGGAGCCGGACGGAACTGCTCGAGCTCGAGCTCGTCGATGCGGCTGTAGCGCCACACCTCCTCCGCCGTAGTCGGCAGGGCGGCCACCGCCAACCGTTCCGCCGCGGTGGCGCGCCGGTCGGCCAGCCCCGCGGGACCAGCCAGGGCAGCGATGGCATCGACAGAGAACGGGCTCAGGGGGACCTCACTCGCGAACCAGGGGCCGTACCGGCCCCGGGAGTTGCCCATGCTACCGGCGCCGTCGGTGGCTTCCCGAGGCAATGGGTTCCATATGCGGAACTCATTGCCTCAAGAGCCTCGCAACGGAACCTATCGCCTCGGGGAGGCTGTCCAAGCCGAACGATCGGGACCCGCGTGGCGGCACCGAGCACCCGGCTCCGCCCCGCCGCGCCCTTGCCCGTCGCCTGGCCTACTTCTTACGGCGGAACAACTTCCTCATGCGACCCTTGCCGCCGGCGGCCTGCTCTGCCTGCACCTCGGCCAGGATCTGCGCCCCGATCGAGTTGAGATGGTCCTCGGCTTCGTCCAGCACGGCCGCCACAGACCCGTCGTTGCGGTCCAGCGCATCGAGCGGCTCATCCGGCGTTGGCGGGGTGACGAGAGTGCCGTGGCTCCAGTTCACATCAGCCAGGCGCCGCGCGAACTTGGGGCAGTCCTCGGGACAGCGCCATGGAGCTTCCGGCGCCAGGTCGAGGTCGCACTTCCGCACGGTCTCTCCGTTCGGGTAGGTGCGACTCTCAAAGTGCTTGCAGTCCTGGCGCATCGGCACCCGGTCAGCCTACGTGAGCGGCGACAGTGCGGCTCCGCCGCCCGAGCCGCACCGGCGGAGGCAGGAGCGAAGCGACGCCCGGAGCCGTCAGCCGACGCTGCCCTCCATCTGGAGCTCGATCAGGCGGCTCCACTCGACTGCATACTCCATCGGGAGGGTGCGGGTGACGGGCTCGATGAAGCCGTTCACGATCATGCCCATGGCCTGCTCGTTGGAGAGGCCGCGGCTCATCAGGTAGAAGAGCTGCTCGTCGGCCACCTTCGACACGGTGGCCTCGTGGCCGACGACGGCGTCACGGGCGCCCACCTCCATGTAGGGGTAGGTGTCGCTGACCGAGTCCTCGTCAAGGATGAGGGCATCGCACTGCACGTGGCTCTTGCAGCCGTAGGCGTCCTCGTCGACGTGCACGAGGCCGCGGTAGCTGGTGCGGCCGCCGTCCTTGGAGATGGACTTCGACACGATCTTGGACGTGGTCTCCGGGGCGGCGTGCACCATCTTGGCGCCGGCGTCCTGGTGCTGGCCGGCGCCGGCGTAGGCCACCGAGAGCACCTCGCCGGAGGCCTTGGGCCCCACCATGTACACGGCTGGGTACTTCATCGTGAGGCGGCTGCCGATGTTGCCGTCGATCCACTCCATGTGGCCCTCGGCCTCCACCCGGGCCCGCTTGGTGACCAGGTTGAAGACGTTGTTCGACCAGTTCTGGATCGTCGTGTAAGTGACGCGGGCCGACGGCTTGACGATGATCTCCACCACGGCCGAGTGGAGCGAGTCGGTGGTGTACACGGGAGCCGAGCAGCCCTCGATGTAGTGCACCTTCGAGCCCTCGTCCGCAATGATCAGCGTGCGCTCGAACTGGCCCATGTTCTCCGCGTTGATGCGGAAGTAGGCCTGCAAGGGCATCTCCACCTCCACGCCCGGCGGCACGTAGATGAACGAGCCGCCCGACCACACCGAGGAGTTGAGGGCAGAGAACTTGTTGTCGTTGGCCGGGATGATCTTGGCCCAGTACTGCTTGACGAGCTCCGGGTACTCCTTCAGAGCGGTGTCCATGTCGCAGAAGATGACGCCCTGGCGCTCGAGATCCTCACGGTTGCGGTGGAAGACAACTTCGGATTCGTACTGGGCCGTGACCCCGGCCAGGTACTTGCGCTCGGCCTCGGGGATGCCCAACTTCTCGTAGGTGTTCTTGATGGCGTCGGGGAGGTCGTCCCAGTTGTCGACCTGCCCCGAAGTGGGCTTGATGTAGTAGTAGATGTCGTCGAGGTAGATCTCCGACATGTCGCCGCCCCACTTCGGCATCGGGCGCTTCAGGAAGGCCCGGTAGGACTTGAGCCGGAAGTCGAGCATCCATTCGGGCTCGCCCTTCATCCACGACATCTCGCGGATGATGTCCTCGTTCAGGCCCTTCTTGGGCTTGAAGACGTAGTCCTCGGCATCGCTCCAACCCAGCTTGTACTTGGAGAGGTCGAGATCGGTGACAGCCATCGGCAGGCCTTTCGGAGGGTCTGAGGATTTCTCCTATGGCGATGGTAACAATTCTGGCCCGCCGATCCCACCCGACCAGGTGGCGAACAGGGCGGCGTACCGATCGCCCTGAGCCACGAGCTCGTCGTGCGTGCCCAGCTCGAGGAGCCGTCCCTCCGCCACGACGCCAACGAGGTCAGCTCGCTCGGCGGTGGAGAGGCGGTGGGCGATCACGATCACCGTGCGGCCCTCCATCAGGCGCGTCATGGCCTCCTCCACGATCACCTCGGTGCCGGGATCGAGGCTGGAGGTGGCTTCGTCGAGCACCAGCACGGCGGGGTCGGCCAGGGCGGCCCGAGCCAGCGAGACGAGCTGCTTCTCTCCGGCTGACAGGCGCGACCCCCGCTCCCGCACCTCGGTGTGGAGCCCCTCGGGCAGCAGGTCGAAGCGCTCCCGCACACCGATGGCCTCGAGGGCATCGAAGACCTCAGCGTCGGTGGCCTCGGCCCGGGCCAGGCGCACGTTGTCGAGGATGGTGCCGTTGAACAGGAAGCCCTCCTGCGGCACCACCACCACCCGCTCCCGCAGCGAACGCTGGGTGGCGTCGCGCAAGTCGATGCCGGCGTAGCGCACCGCCCCCTCAGTGGGGTCGTAGAGGCGGGCGATGAGCTTGGCCAGGGTGGACTTGCCGGCACCGGTGGGGCCGACCAGCGCGATGCGCGCGCCCACCGGGATGTGGAGACTTACGCCGGCGAGCACCGGCTCACCCGGTGCGTAGGCGAAGCCGACGTCGTCCACCTCGATGTCACCTCGACGCGGCAGGTCGATGGCGCCCTTGCGCTCGGGCACGTCCACCGGGGTGTCGAGCAGGGCGAACAGCTTGTTCAGCGAAGCCCCGGCCGACTGCACGATGTTGAACAGCTGCGACAGCTGCTGGATCGGCTCGAACAGGTTGGAGAGGGTGAGGATGAAGAACGTGACGGTGCCGATGGTGAGCTCGCCGGTGTGCACCCACCATCCACCCACACCGATCGCGATCGCAGTGGTTACCAAGCCGGCCAGCTCGATGACCGGCAGGTACCAGGCGGAGATCTTCACCGAGCGCATGTGGGCGTCGAAGAGGCGGCGGCTCCCGACCTGGAAGCGCGCTGACTCGACATCCTCCCGGCCGAAGGCCTGCACGACACGCACGCCAGCGATGCCCTCCTGGAGCTGGGAGAGGGTGTTGCCGATGCCATCCCGAACGTCGAGGTAGGCGGCGTTGGAGGCCCGCTGGAACTTCACGCTGGCCAGCACCACGAAGGGCACGCAGATCAGGCACAACAGCAGCAGCTTCCAGGAGACGACCGCCAGCACCACCACCGACACGCCGAGGAGCAGGCCGTTGCTCACGAACATGAGCAGCCCCATCTGCACGAGCTCCTGCAACGAGTCGACGTCGCTCGTCATGCGGGAGACGATGACGCCGGCCTTCTCGCGGTCGTAGAACGGCATCGACAGCCGCTGCAGGTGGTCGAACACCCGCACCCGGAGGTCCCGCAGGAAGGATTCGCCGATCCTGCTGATGAGCTGCACCTGGAAGCGGTAGGCCACATATGAGATGGCCGCCACCACGACGTAGCCGATGACCGCGGCGTCGAGGGCGCCTCCGTCCTGGGCCTTGATGCCCTTGTCGATGCCGTGGCGCACCAGGAACGGACCGGCCAGGGTGGTGGCGGTCCACACCACCACCATCCCGAGGGCGATCCCGCACTGGCGGCGATACGGGCGCAGCATGCTGCCGGCCCGCCGCAGGAGGTGCCTGGCCGCCTCGGCATCCAGGCGGTCACCCTCTTCCACGCCTCCCTGCATCCACATGTCAGTCGACCGTCGCGGTTTGGCGGTCGGCGGCGGCCAGCACCTCGCGGTACTCGGCGCTGGATGCGAGCAGGGAGCTGTGGGTGCCGTCGGCGACGACCCGCCCGCCGCTGAGCAGCACCACCCGGTCGGCCAGGGCGATGGTGGCGGGTCGGTGGGCGATCACGATGGTGGTGCGGCCCCGCATGACCTCGGCCAGCGCATCACGGATCTCGTGCTCCTTGGTGGGGTCCACCGAGGAGGTGGCATCGTCCAGGATCAGCACGCGCGGGTCGGCCAGGATGGCTCGGGCGATGGCGATGCGCTGGCGCTGTCCGCCCGACAGCGAGAAGCCCCGCTCCCCGATGGTGGTGTCGTAGCCCTCCGGCAGGGCCTCGATGAACTCCTGCGCCCCGGCCAACCGAGCCGCCCGGGCGATGGCGGAGGGGGAGGCATCGGGATCGGCGAAGGCGATGTTGGCAGCGATGCTGTCGGAGAAGAGGAAGGTGTCCTCGAACACGATGCCAACCGCCTTGCGCAGGTCCCGCACCCGCACCTCCCGCACATCGACGCCGTCCACCCGCACCGATCCCGAGACGGCGTCGTAGAAACGTGGGATGAGTCGGCCCACGGTGGTCTTCCCCGAGGCCGTGGCCCCCACCAGGGCGACGGACTGGCCGGCCGCCACCCGTAGGTCGAACCCGTCGAGCACGATCGGCAGCTCGGGCGCGTAGGCGAAGCGCACAGCGTCGAAGCGCACCTCACCGCGTCCGCCGGTTGGCCCCACCGGCGGTAGCGGGCGACCCCCGGCGGAGTCCACGATCACCGGGGCCGTCTCCAGGATCTCGTGCACCCGTTCGGCCGCGGCCGCTGCCCGCTGGGCCTGGGCGATGATCATGCCGAGCATCCGCAGCGGCCAGATCAGCATCACCACGAACACGTTGAAGCCCACCAGCTCGCCCAGGGTGAGGTCCCCATCGAGCACCTGGTGGCCGCCGTAGCCGAGGGTGGCGATCAGTCCGATGTTTGGCAACAGCTCCAGCGCCGGGAGGAAGGTGGCCCGGACGGCGGCGGCCTCCAGCGACCGGCCGTAGACATCATCGGCCTCCTTGCGGAGGCGAGCCGCCTGCACGCTCTCGGCGCCGAACCCCTTGACCACGCGCACCCCGGCGACGGTCTCCTCCACCACCGCGGCCAGCTCGGCCAACTCCTGCTGGATGCCCATGACGGCGGGGTGGAGGCGCCGGGAGAACCGGGTGGCCAGGACGTTGAGGAAGGGCAGGCTCCCAACGGCGAGAAGGGTGAGCCACGGGTCGGTGAGGAACAGGATCACCGTGACAGCCAGCACGGTCACGCCGTTGGAGATGGTGAGCGGGATCATGACCACGAAGGCCTGGATCTGCTGGAGGTCGGTGTTGGCCCGGCTCATGAGCTGACCGGTCTGGGCCCGGTCGTGGAAGGCGAAGTGGAGGCGTTGGAAGTGGGCGAAGAGCCGTTCGCGCAGGTCGGTCTCGATCCACCGGGCCTCCCGGAAGGCGAGGTAGCGCCGGATGCCCGTAAGGGTGCCCACCACCACGGCGACGCCGGCGATCACAAGCGCCCACATGCGCAGGGCGACCATGTCGTCGGCCTCGATCCCGCGATCGACGGCCCGCTGCACGAGTACGCCCACGCTCACCTTGCCGGCCGTCCAACCGAGGCCCACCAGGACGCCGAGCGCGATGCCGGCCCGTCGCCGACGGCACGCGTCGAGGATCAGCTCCCAGCCGATGCCGCGCTGTCGTCGCGCCCCCGAACCCACGTCAGTCCAGTCGGCGGAGCTGCTCCCGGTACGTGCGGCCGCGCTCCCGATAGACCTCCATGCCTCTGCGAATGTGGACGTCGGCCCGGACGGCGTCGAGCTTCAGGGTCGCCGGCACGCCCAACGCCATGGCCCGACTCGGCACCGTCATGCTGCCGGGCACGAGGGCTCCGGCGCCCACCAGGCACTCGTCTTCGAGCACAGCCCCGTTGAGCACGATGGCCCCGGAGCCGACCAGCGCCCCGTTCCCGATCGTGCAGCCTTCGAGGTGCACGAGGTGGCCGATGACGCACTCGTCGCCGACTCGGGTGGGCGTCAGCGGCGTGGTGTGGACGACGGTGCCGTCCTGGATGGACGTGCGGGCGCCGACCACGATCCCACCGGGATCGCCCCGCAGCACCGCGCCGGGCCACACCGATGACTCGGGGCCGAGGGTGACCTCACCGATCACGACGGCGTCGGGGTGCACGTAGGCACTCGGGTCGATGGTCGGCTCGATGTCGCCCAGTGCGTAGATGGCCATGGACTACTGGGCCCTCACTAGACGGCGAAGCGGCCGTAGCCACCGCGGAAGAAGAGAAGCGGGGCGCCGTCGTGGCCGACCTCGAGCTCGCGGACGCGGCCGATCACGCAGTGATGGTCCCCGGCGTCGGTCACCGAGTCGATGTCGCAGTCGACCCAGGCCAGCACGCCGTCGAGGAGCGGGGCGCCCGAGCCGGCCGGTTTCCACCCGAGACCGGTGAACTTGTCGTCGGCCTTCGAGGCGAAGCGGCGGCACACCTCCTCCTGGTCCTCGGCGAGGACGTTCACGCAGAACGAGCCTGCCGCCTCGATCTTCGGCCAGGACGACGATCCCTTGTCGGGGAAGAACGCCACCAGAGGCGGGTCGAGCGACACCGACGCGAACGAGGCGACGGCCAGGCCCACCGGGCCGCTGTCGAGGGCGGCTGTGATCACCGTGACGCCCGTGGGGAAGTGGCCCAGCACCTGGCGGAACTTGGCGGAGTCGAAGGAGGTCGGCGGCTCGGTCACGGTAGGGAACCTACTGGTCGCAGGATGGTTCCCGAGCAGGCCGCCGGCGCAGCCGGCTGGCACCGGCGGACGGCGGTCGGAGTGAGCGACGCCGGTAGCCGGCATCAGCGCGGTCAGCCGTGCGAGATGACGAGGCCCTCGTGGGCGGCGACCACCTCGTCGATGCCGGTGCCTTGGGCCAGCTTCCGGGCGTGGGCGAGGATCGAGTCGACGGCGTCATCGTGGTGGGTGGGGTCGTGGTGGAAGAGGGCCAGGCGGCGAACGCCGGCCTCCTTGGCCACGTGCACCGCGAAGTCGGCCGTGCAGTGCCCCCATGTGGACTTCTCCTGGAACTCCTCGACGGTGTACTGCGCGTCGTGGATCAGCAGGTCGGCGCCGTCGCACAGGTCGAGCACCGCATCCGACACGACGTGGCTGCCGTCGGCGGGCATCTGGTGGTCAGAGAGGTAGGCCACGGTGGCCCCGCCCATCTCCACCCGGTAGCCGTTGGTGATCCCGACGTGGGGCACGGGGCGGACCAGCACCTTGGCCCCGTCGAGCTCGAGGTCGGTGTCCTGCACATCGTGGAAGCGGATGTCGCCCAGCAGCTCCTTGGTGGTCACCGGGAAGAAGGGCGGGCGCATGAACTCACCGAAGGCCTCGGCCAGCCCGCCCTGATGGGTCTGCGGAGGTCCGTACACGTCGAAGCGGGCACCTGGCTGGAGCACTGGAGTGAAGAACGGCAGCCCTTGCACGTGGTCCCAGTGGATGTGGGTGACCAGCGCGGAGCCGACGAAGGGCTGGCGCGGATCGAGCGTCTCACCCCAGAACCGCAGACCGGTGCCGAGGTCGAGGACGATCGGGGCGTGACCCGGGGCCTCAAGGGCCACACACGACGTGTTGCCCCCGTAACGCCGGTTGGCGTCGCACGGGCACGGCGTCGAACCCCGTACGCCGAAGAAGCTGACGTTGAGCAGCGGATCCCCCCGTTCCCCTAGTTCAACGGCAGGTTACCGCGCCTGTCCGCCTCCGCCGGTCGTGTGACGGAGGTCTCACCTCGCCGGACGCGAGCACCTCACTAGGTTTCACCTCATGTCGATCACCGAGGACCGCGCCACCGTCAACGACGTCGAGCTGGCCTATCTCGAATCCGGGTCCGGCCCATTGGCGCTGTGTCTCCACGGGTTCCCCGACTCCGCGTGGACCTACCGCCACCTCCTGCCGGCGCTGGCCGACGCCGGGTTCCACGCCGTCGCTCCCTTCATGCGCGGCTACGCGCCCTCGGCCGTGCCCGCCGACGGCCGTTACCAGGCGGCCGTCCTCGCCCTTGATGCCTGCGCCCTCCACGATGCCTTGGGCGGCGATGGCGAGGCCGTGATCATCGGTCACGACTGGGGCGCGATGGCCACCTACATCGCCGCCAACCACGAGCCGGACCGCTGGCGACGGGTGGTGGCAATGGCCGTCCCGCCGTCCGGCGCCGTCGCCGGCGGGTTCATGCGCTACGAGCAGCTGAAGAAGAGCTGGTACATGTTCTTCTTCCAGCACGGCCTGGCCGACATGGTGGTGGGCATGGACGACCTCGCCTTCATCGACGGCCTGTGGGCGGACTGGTCGCCGAGCTACGACGGCGCCGAGGACATCGCCCACGTCAAGGACGCCCTGCGCGACCCCGCCAACCTGGCCGCCGCTCTCGGGTACTACCGGGCAACCCTCGGCGGCGTCGGCGTCGACCCTTCCCTCGACGCGGTGCAGGCCGCGGGCAACAACAGCACCACCCAGCCAACGTTGTACCTGCACGGCCGTACCGACGGTTGCATGGGCGTGGAGTTCGCGGAGGCCGCCGCTCCCTTCCTCACGGCCGAGGGCTCCCGCGTGGAGATCGTCGACGGCGCCGGCCACTTCCTCCACGTAGAGAAGCCGGACGTGGTCAACCCCCTCATCGTCGACTTCGTGACCTGAGCAAACCGGTTCTGTGGACGCTCACCGTCGGCGGGTTCAAGCAGTCGACGCAACAAGGTCGGCGAGTGCCCGTGATGGTTTCATCCAGCCGAGGGTCTGTCGAGGACGGTTGTTGAGCTTGTAGGCGATGGCGTCGAGGTCCGCTTCGGTGTGCACGGACAGGTCGGTGCCTTTGGGCATCCATTGGCGGAGCAGGCCGTTGGTGTTCTCGTTCGAGCCGCGCTGCCAGGGCGAGTGCGGGTCGCAGAAGTAGAT